>OKKB01000013.1_pt1 | contig 154408 bp, 148 predicted proteins | sample 1613931 | NCBI WGS metagenome assembly OKKB01 (sample SAMN04436893, study PRJEB24849) | human gut metagenome | biome: human gut; feature: NICU; material: stool | host: Homo sapiens | place: USA: Saint Louis, MO | collected 2012-02-08
CTCGAGCGCATCTGCGAAGGGCTGCCGCAAGACGCCATCGATGGCGGCTGGACCGTGCAAGGCATTCGCGGCTATGCCAAGCGCTTGGAGGATCAACTGAAGGCCGCCCTCGCCAGAATGGCGTTCGTTCAGCGGCTCATGGACTGCGACATTCTCGCGTTGCTCCCTGGGTGGGAGCGTTCTCGCGGCGCGAACATCGAGCGCAACCTCGCTATCACCCTCGGCATGCACGTCGTCGACGCCGAGGCGCTCCCCGCGCCCGACTTCGTCTGCAAGTGCCGCGCAATTCAGTTCACCTGCTGCTCCGTACCGAGTGACAACGATCCGTTCGTCTGCCGTCGCCTGGCCGACATGCCGGCATACCTCTCCCCGGAGGATCAACTGGCAAACGCACGCCAGGCGCTCGAAAAGATCGCCGCACTCACCGACGTCTCTACCGGCGGTATCGGTATGGACGTGCTCAAGATCGCCAAGCAAGCCCTTTCCAACTGATCAGCGCCAGCAGGCGAGAGGTATTCCTTATGTCCGCAGAAAAGCCGCGGGAGCGGCCAATCCTGTTCAACGACCAGATGGTCCGAGCCATCCTGGAAGGCCGGAAGACGGTGACGCGACGCGCCGTAAAGGGCTTGCAGATACCAACCGAGGACAAAACCACGCCTCACGAGGGCCTCCGCTGGAGTGCGCTCGGCCAGCGCCACCTGCGCTACGGGTTCAACGTGTTCGGATCCACGGAGGAGGAATGCGCGCATGAGCTTGCTCGGTGCGGGGTCTGCCCTTTCGGGAAGCCCGGCGACCGGCTGTGGGTGCGCGAGACCTTCGCCGACATTGGATGCCGTCTCACCTTCCGCGCCGATCTCGAAGACGGGGCTCACTGTTCCGTCACACGCTGGACCCCATCGCTGCACATGCCACGCTGGGCCTCCCGCATCCTGCTGGAGATCACCGCTGTTCGCGTCGAGCGCCTCCAGCAAATCACCATAGGCGAGATATGTAAGGAAGGCCTCGCGCGCTCAATGTATGAGTTTATCCCCGTGACTACTGCGTTCGATGCCTTCGCCGAACTGTGGAACTCCACCGGTGGCGACTGGGACGACAACCCCTGGGTCTGGGTCATCGAGTTCAAGCGGGTGACGCCGTGAACGCTCCCATCTACTGCCGCACAACAGGCCAGCGCATCGGGCAATGCAATTGCATCCGGTGCCGGCCTCCTGAGGAAACGCCATGCCGGGCGCCTACTACAACGAATTCGACCCATATGCCGCTCAGTGGCTTCGAAACCTGATCGCCGCCGGCCACATAGCACCTGGCGACGTCGACGAACGATCGATCGAGGATGTTCACCCAGATGACCTCAAGCACTACACACAATGCCACTTCTTCGCGGGAATCGGCGTCTGGTCGCTCGCCCTTCGGCGCTCCGGCTGGCCAGATGATCGACCTGTTTGGACCGGTTCCTGTCCTTGCCAACCTTACTCCAAGGCAGGCAAGAGACTTGGGTTTGCTGATCCACGACACCTCTGGCCGTCATGGAGCCATCTCATCAGAGAGCGGCGCCCTGCAGAGTTGTTTGGCGAGCAGTCTCCTGAAGCGCTTGTCCATGGCTGGTTTGATCTCGTCCTGGGCGACCTTGAAGAAGCTGGATACGCCGCTGGGGCGATACATTTTGCAGCTGCCTCATGCGGGGAGCCGATCCTCAGGAAGCGGGTCTACTTTGCTGCCAAGCATCTCGGCGAGGGAGCACAAGGACAGCAGTCGCGCAGAAGTCCTTGCCAGGCTGGACCGCGGAGATGGCGTGGCGAAGCGGATCTGCGCGCTATCGCAGACTCTCCGCTCCAGCCCGGAGATCGTTGGCCTCAGCCCATCGTTCGCAGCATGGACCATGGCTATTCCGGTCGAATGGGTGCTCTGCATGCCATCGGAAACGCCCTCAATGCTGAAGCGGCGACGCAGTTCATAGCCGCATACCTCGACGCTACCTCATAGCGAGGAACCCCCATGGAATCCCTCAACCTGACCGCGCTGTTCCTGGACGGCGAGGATGGCCAGCGCCTGGCCGAGGTCAACGGCCTCCCACGCCTCGGCGCCCCGCTCTCCTCCTCTCAACTGCGCCAGCTCGCACGCCAGCTCAACGAGATCGCAAACGACGCAGACCAGGACGCAACTGGTTTGCACACATACGCAGCGCCACCGTATGGAGCCTGCCCATCATGCCATTCGACGAAAGCCCCGCAGTCCGCCGCATAAACGCCCTCTACCCCTCTAACGCGCCAGCCCGCTACCTGCACATTCCCACCGGCATTCACTGGGTCGTCATCGACAGCCTGGGCAATGTCCTGCAACTCGAAAACATCGAGCGCCGGCGCCGACTGATAACCGTTTCTGACCTCGAAACCGAGGCCTGGAGAAAGCTCCCATGACCGAATCAAAGATTTGCACCTGCCCCTCCGGGGACGGCTCCCTCCGCCATCCATGCCCGGCACATCCGGCGGTAGAGCAGGCAGGCGGGGATGAACGTGCAGTTGATGGAAAGCCCCGCGCGACCCGATGCCCGGATTGCGGCGAAAGCGATCTGATGCCCGGCGACCTTTGCACCTGCGGATATGAAACCGATCCGGCAGCCGGTTACGCATGTTCCGAATGTGACGGCTCAGGCGACGGTTATGTCGGAGAAGTCTGCCGCGAATGCGACGGCACCGGCTGGTTCGTAACCCCGGAGCAGGCCCGCGCCGCCCTGGCGCAACCCTCCCCGGCGCAGGCAGAGGCAGAGGCGGAGCGGCCGGAGGTTGTGGCGTACCGGACTATCGGGCGACATGAAAAGCACCAGCATCCCCACTACGCACTGAACTACTACAAGCAGAACGCGGAAGATCAAGCTGCCCACTGGCGTGAGCGCGGCTGCGAGGTGAGCGAGGACGAACTGATGACCGTCGCCCAGCACGACCGCATCTTCGGGGCGCTGCGGGCGGATCGCGATTCGTGGGCAGAGCAGGCAGAGCAGCGCCTCGCGGACTGGGATGAAATGCGCAAAGAGCGCGACGCCGCCCTGGCCGAAGTCGAGCGCCTGCGCCAGTTCGAACGCATCTGCGAAGGGCTGCCGCAAGATGCCATCGATGGCGGCTGGACCGTGCAGGGCATTCGCTGCTATGCCAAGCGCTTGGAGGATCAACTGAAGTCCGCCCTGGCCAGGGTCGCGGAGCTGACGGCCAACCGCAATCGCTACGGGGTAGACGCCCACTACTTCAACAAGAACCTCCAGCGCATCCTGCGCGACTTCGAGAGCTTCACGCCCGACGAACTCGCTCGTTCCCTGATCATCCTGGCGAAGGTCGCCGACGAAAAGGTCGTGGCTCAGCACAGCGTGCCGGAGGGGTTCATCGGGCGCCTGAGTGAATTCCTCGCACAGCGCGGCGCTACCGGGAAAGCTCTGCTCCGGGAACTGCGCGACATGCTCGCCGCCGCACCGGCCAGGGGCCAGCACAGCGTGCCGGAGGAGTTCAGCTTCGAGTATCGCCACCCCAATGGCGAGTGCCACACGGTAACGGTAAGCCGGGAGCAGGTGATCAATGAGATGCCCGACTTCCTGTTCGAAGCGCTGTGCAGCAAGTTCTGCAACTGCGAGCCGGTGGGCGAGACGAACGTTGTCGAGTGTTGCTGCGACGAGTACGCGGAGGAATTCAAACTAATCGCCTCCGCGCCCGGCAAGGAGGGGGTGTGATGTCTTACGACCGTTTTGGTGTTTTTTTCCAGTGCGGCTTCTGGGAGAAGACAGTGGCCTTTCGAGTCGACAACCCATTAATCGAAGGCACAAAGATCATCGTCTGCGGACAATGCATTGACCCAGCGGATGCCAGCGATTCGCGGAACATTGGGGGCAGCTTCCTTTGTGAGGATTGCGGGCTGCCGTTCGGTCGACCGGAGGCTCATGAAAAGGCAATCGCCTTGTCTGGCCTGGAGAAATGCGCATGAACAACGTACAGCGATTCTGGTGCCATGAGGCGCAGAACATACGGTGCGTCAGGGATTCAGACTACGCCAAGCTCGCAGCCGAACTTCCGCGCGCCGCAGCGGCATACATCCTCAACGGAGCCAATGACGAAGCGCCCGCTATCTGGCCGTTCGTGGCGAAGTGGTGGAAGCCGAGAGACGCGCGTTCCAACTACGTGCGTGCCAGCGCCTTGATCCTGGCCGAGATCGAGCGCCTGGACCGCGCCGCGCCCGGCAAGGAGGGGGCGTGATGCAACTGTTACGCGACGAACTTCGGACGGCCCGGAAGCACTATCAGTGTGATGCCTATTACTGGTTCGACCGTGCCGGCTTCGGAAGGCAAGACGTTGGTGCGGATGACTGGCTAATCGTTGAGGCCGTTCGATCCGACCGAGGGAAGATCCTTCCGGGAACAAAGTACATCTATCAGGTGAGTGTCGATGGTGGGGAGTTCTGGATTTTCCGCGCCCGCCCGGAAATGGATGCCATCTGCCGCAAGTACGACCTGTATCCGGAGGACTGATCCATGAGTGAGGTGAAGAAGATCAGCCCGGTTGGAAATATCTATGGCTGGGAAGAAAGCCAATTCGGGGAGTTCGTCCTTAGCCAGGACTACGACGACCTCGCCGAAGAGGCCCAGGCGCTCAGGGAGGAAGTGGCGGAACTGCGCGCAAGGGTGGTGGTTGTACCGGATGCTGCCAACGACCGGAGGAAGAGCGCCCACTATTGCAGAGGCTGGAACGCTTGCCTCGACGAACTGGCGCGCCTCAACGGCAAGGTGGTGAGCGAGGGACTGTTGCGTGATCTGCTGAAGTCTGCGCAGAAGCTATCTGACCGTGCTGCGGGCTTTGCAGTTTCCGGCGTGGAATTCATAGAGATCGGCGACAACAACAGCGCCATCGTGGAACTGGAAGTGACGCTGGACGAACTGCGTGCCCTGCTCGACGAGGGGAAGGAGAACGGCCATGCCTGAGCTGAAGCCCATCGCCTGGGCGACGGTCTACACCCGTGCCGGAAACGAGGATCGCATCGAGATTGGTGATGCCAACCCTGTGCGGGAATGCAATGCCGAACTCTGGGGCTGGCAGCACCGGCGCGTTCCGCTGGTGGAAATCCCCGCCGACCAGGTGCTGGTGCCAATCGAGCTATTGAAGCGCTTGCAGGATCACATCGAGTACGACGCGATTGGATCACCAAGTGCATCCATTGCATCCGATCTTGCCGACGAACTCCGCGCCCTCCTCCAATCCTAACCCTTCCCCTTAACCGCACACCCATATGGGAGGCATGACCGTGCCCGACATTCAAGCAACCTACATCGAAGTGAGCGCCGAAGTGCGCTACTGGGAAGACGCCAAGATCAACGGGAAGGAGGACAGTGACGGCTCTCTGGTGCCGTTCCGTCGTGGCGACCTCTGGTGTCCGGTGATCTGCCTGGAAGATGGCTTGGTGATGAACTGGCCGGCCGGCATGATCGCTGACATCCACTACAAGGTCTGCGACGCAGGCCAGTACTGGCTGCTCGACGACAACCGGCAACGTGTCGCCCAGTGGGCCGGCTACTACGTACCGGACGACTTCCTCTGCCCGACCGAGAACGGCTATGGCGACTACATCATCTTCAAGGTCGGCGCCGATGGCCTGATCAAGGGATGGAGCAAGCCCGAGATCGAATGGGGCAGCCGCGAGGATGATCAGGAAGGCTGGAAGCGCCTCAAGGAGAACGACCGTGCCTGACGAAATTTCCTATGAATCCGAACTGGCCAGCAAGTGCCAGGGTGCCGCCCAATGCCTCAGCTACAACGGCCCGAAGCATGAGGCCGAGGCGAAGCACGTCCTGCATGAGGCATCGCACATGCTGGACAGCCACGCGGTTCGCGTACACCAGAAGCGCGATGGCCTGCTGATCATCAATGCGCGCGGCAAGTCCAGGTTCATGACTTGGCGTGAGCGTCTGGCCCGCTGGCTGCTCAAGGGTGCCCTGGAGATTCGGCCATGACCGACATTCGAGAAGAGTTTGAAGCGTGGCATCTGGCCAAGCATGGCTATATCACCCGGGGAAACGAGAACCTGGGCGAAGGTGCCTATGGGCAAGGCCAATGCTCGCAGCGCTGGGAAACCTGGCAAGCCAGCCGCGCGGCTCTGAAGGTGGAGTTGCCGCCGACGATCACCGCCGAAGAGGTTGTTGAGCATTTCAACATCGACGAGGAAGGCATCGACATGGCCGCTGGTATTGCGCACATGGTCAACGGCGCCATCTGGTCCTGCGCAGCGTTCATCAAGCAAGCCGGAATCGAGGTGAAGCATGGAACTGCATGACGGTGACGCGACCTTCGTAGGTTCGTTCAACAAAGTCGGATGGACTGATGATGGTCATAAGATGACCTTCGGTTTTCGTCCGCCACGCGGCGAGCAGTTCGTCATCATGTTGCTCGGTTCCGCCAAGAAAGACGCAACTGACTTCGACTTAGAGGCGGCGCTCAACCGCCTAGGCTTCTATCGGAGGGAAGAGTCATGACCGACCACGCAGAGCTGCGGAGGCTGGCTGAAGAAGTGATCCGAATTGAGCGGAGCGAGGATGAGCCGATCTCCTCTGCTTGGGAATTATTCGATTCCGCCGCCAACCCCAAAGCCATCCTCGCCCTGCTGGACGAGATCGACAGGCTCAAGGCGGAGAACGAGGCGCTGAGGGGAGCGCTACAGGCCGTGGAAGCCGAGGTCGACGGGAATCTCCGCCCACTTACCCGCGACCTCGTCAACATGGTCAGCGGCTTGAAAAACGGCAGCCACCCGAATGACATCTACGAACACTGCGACGAGATCGAAAGGATCATCGGAGCAGCCCTGGAAGGAGACAAGCCATGACCGACATCAACAAGCTGAAGGAACTTGCAGCCCAGTACCTTGCAAATCCATCTGGTACTGCTGGCGAAGACTCGGAATTCCGAGCCGCCGCCAATCCACAAGCCATCCTCAAGCTGATTGCCGAGGTTGATCTGCTGAGCGCTCGGCTCAAGGCGGAGAACTGCGCCCACAAGGACACGCAGAAACACTGCGAGTTGTTGGAGCAGTACTTGAAGGAGTGCGCAAGCGCCCTGCCTGGCACCTACTACATGGACCCTCCAGACGGCGGCAATGTCAGCATTCCAGAGCAGATTCGGCGCATGGCGAAGGATGCCGCTCGCTACCGGTGGCTGCGAGAGCGAGACCTCGAAACGATCAGACAAGGCGGCGTATTCGCCGGGATGACCCCGGAGAACATAGTACTCAACCAGGAAGACCTAGACGCTGAAATCGACGCAGCCCTAGAAGGAGCAACGCAATGAACGACCGCACACTACTCGAACTGGCGGCGCGGGCGGCTGGAATTCCTGATGCATTGTATTTGGACTGTGTGGCACAGGATATGTACCACCCGAGAGACGGAGAAGCAGGCATTGAAGTAAACCATCGGGACACGCGATGGAGTTGTTTGGCTATTGACGGCGTATGGAACCCGCGTGATGACGATGGCGACGCGCTGAGGCTGGCTGTGCGTCTGAACATGGATATCCGCTACGAAAGCTATGACTCAGGTGTCGCCGTCATAGTGGGCGGCGCTTGGGATGGCGCGCCGGAAGCGGTACACGAAATATTCGAACGTGACGGCCCGCGTGCAACTCGGCGAGCAATCGTCCGCGCCGCCGCCGAGATCGGCAAGTCTATGGGAGGTGGGGAGTGATGAAACGGGAGGAATTCGAGAAGCGCATGGCCGGCATATTCGACCTGTCCGCTTACGTGGACAGCCAGGGAGACATCCGATATTCGGACAGCCACACCCAGGCTGCTTGGGATGGATGCCAACTGGTGGTGGATTTATTCGAGCCGGCGCCATCAGTCAGACAAGGCATGAGCCTCGACCACATCGGAAGGCTTCATGCCCTTGAGAAGCTGAGACTACGCATCGCCGCTCACATGTTCATCAGGCAGAACGGAGAACTGCTCGGATACGGCGTAACCGTCCCTGAGATGCGCGAATTCCGGGAACTCCTTATCCCGTTCAACGGCGAAATCAAGTAACCCAGCCGGGCGCCACTAGCTCTCCCTGAGCTAACCCGGCTGGGCGTCTAAATCCTACCAAAGGCCTGACCGGGCAGTTAACCCCATATTGCCCGATGCGGGCGCCCTGCCCGGCCAAGCCAGCACGAATTCTACCCTCCAAACCGATGCCGTTGATCGGCCAAGGTCTCGCTATGTCTTTGATTTCAGTTGAGGCGGCCGCCGGCATTCTCGGCGTGAGCCGCAGGACCGCGTACCGCTACGCGGACGAAAAGCTGATCCCAGTGGTCAGGTTCAAGAAGACCATCCGGGTGCACAAGGAAAAGCTCGAACAGATGCTTGAAGAGGAAGCCGCTGCTAGCATGCGCGACGCGGTCGGCGTACCGGAGGAAGTATGCCGTACAAGAGAAACGACTCCGCCTACTGGTGGATCTCTTTCAAATCAGCAACAGGAAAGCTTGTTAGACGCTCTTCTGGAACTGCCGACTACTCGGCGGCGAAAGCACTAGAGCAACAGGAGCGCGCGAAAGCGTGGAAGGAAAAGGAGATGGGCGTTAATCCGCCCAGGACCTTTGAGGAGGTGATCATTCCGTACCTGCAGCACGCTCGCCAGCATCAGCGCAGCTACGAAACGACCGTGCACCGCATAAAGCCGCTGCGCGAGTATTTTGCCGGACGCGTGGTCAACGATCTAGGGGGCCAGGACATCCGGGGATACGGAGCGCATCGGTTGGATGCCGGCGCATCCCCGGCAACCATCAACCGAGAACTCGCCGCACTGTCCGCGGCGATCAACCACTGCAACACGGAACTGGAGTGGGCCCTTCCTAACCCGGTGAAGGGACGGAAGATGCGCGAGGCCGAGGGACGTGATCGTTGGCTTACTAGGGCGGAGATAGAGGCTCTGTGTCGGGCTGCGCGCGGCCAGAAGTTTGGCCCGATGCTCGAGGACTTCATCCGCCTAGCGGTGAACACCGGATGCCGGCGGGAAGAGATGCTCGGCCTTGAGTGGCGCAGAGTGGATTTCGCAAATCGACTGATCTACTTGGAGGCATCCCACACGAAGGCAGGCAAGCGCCGGAGCATCCCGATCAACGAAGGTGCGATGGCAGCACTAAAGCGACGAATGGCATTCAGATCCGAGACCAGTCCGGAATGCCCCTGGGTTTTTGCCAGAGCCAACGGCGATCGAGTGGTTTCGCTATCAGCCGGGTTCAAGCAGGCCTGCCAGGCAGCGAAGATTGTGGACTTTACGATTCACGACCTGCGCCACACCTGCGCGGCATGGCTGGTCAGCGCCGGCGTTCCGTTGGCGGATGTTCGGGATCTGCTCGGACACTCGACAGTCGCGATGACTGAGCGATATGCCCATCTTGCGCCGGCCAGGGTAAGGGATGCGGTTGGTGTTCTTGATCAAGTCCGTGAAAGTCGCATTTCACGTTCTGTTCACGCTGATAATCCAGCGCATCTACGTGGAGGGCCGCTGAAGCTCGTAAACACTTGATTTAGAAGGTGGTGCGGACGGAGAGACTCGAACTCTCACGCCTTGCGGCGCTGGAACCTAAATCCAGTGTGTCTACCAATTCCACCACGTCCGCGGGACACTGCTTGGAAATGAAAACGCCAGGCCCCGGGCCTGGCGCTTCGGAATATGGGGTGGACGATGGGAATCGAACCCACGACACCAGGAGCCACAATCCTGTGCTCTACCAACTGAGCTACGCCCACCATATTACGACTTGCGGTAAAACATCGCCTGCTTCTTGCCGATTCGCCGAATGGCGCACCCGGCAGGACTCGAACCTGCGACCATCCGCTTAGAAGGCGGATGCTCTATCCAGCTGAGCTACGGGCGCTTTATTCATCTGCATTCAATGCTGAGCGCAAACTTTAAGCTCTGGCAATCACAAAGTCAGCAACCGACTTGCTTTACCTCTTACCCTGCGTCCGGCTGTGCTCGGCAAGCGGGGCGCATGTTATACAGGGGGCGAAAGGCCGTCAACGGGTTTTTTAAAAAAATTCAGCTATATAAAGGAGTTACGGCAAATCCACGGGTCGCCTCCTTTGCCCCGGGCGGCGTCCATGCGAAAATGCGCGTCCTTTTTCCACCCGATTCGATGGTTACCCTTCCGACATGACCGCACAACTGATCGACGGCAAAGCGATCGCCGCCAACCTTCGCCAGCAGATAGCCCAACGCGTGACCGAGCGCCGCCAGCAAGGCCTGCGCGTTCCCGGCCTGGCGGTGATCCTGGTCGGCACCGATCCGGCCTCTCAGGTCTATGTGGCGCACAAGCGCAAGGACTGCGAGGAAGTCGGCTTTCTCTCCCAGGCCTACGATCTTCCCGCCGAAACCAGCCAGGACGACCTGCTGGCCCTGATCGACCGCCTGAACGACGACCCCGCCATCGACGGCATCCTGGTCCAGCTACCCCTGCCCGCCCACCTGGACGCCTCCCTGCTGCTGGAGCGCATCCACCCGGACAAGGACGTGGACGGTTTCCATCCCTACAACATCGGCCGCCTGGCCCAGCGCATGCCCCTCCTGCGCCCCTGCACCCCGAAAGGCATCATGACCCTGCTCGCCAGCACCGGCGCCGACCTGTACGGCATGGATGCGGTCGTGGTCGGCGCCTCGAACATCGTCGGCCGGCCCATGGCTCTGGAGTTGCTGCTGGGTGGCTGCACCGTCACCGTGACCCACCGCTTCACCCGCGACCTGGCCGACCATGTGTCGCGCGCCGACCTGGTGGTGGTCGCTGCCGGCAAGCCGGGACTGGTCAAGGGCGAGTGGATCAAGGAAGGCGCCATCGTCATCGACGTCGGCATCAACCGCCAGGCCGACGGCCGCCTGGTCGGCGACGTGGAATACGAAGTGGCAGCGCAACGCGCCAGCTGGATCACCCCGGTGCCGGGCGGCGTCGGGCCGATGACCCGCGCCTGCCTGCTGGAAAATACCCTGCACGCCGCCGAACACCTGCACGACTGAGGTCGCCGGTAATGAAAAGCCCCGCGTTCGCGGGGCTTTTCATTTATCGCTGCGGGTTCAGTCGGCCAGGCGCCAGGTAGTGCCGCCCTTGCCATCCTCCAGCACGACGCCCATGGCGGTGAGCCGATCGCGAATCCGGTCGGACTCCGCCCAGTTCTTCGCCGCCCGCGCCTCCAGGCGCGCCTGGATCAGCGCCTCGACCTCGGCCGCATCGACCTTGCCCTCGGCGCCCGCCTGCAGGAAGGCTTCCGGCTCCAGTTGCAGCACCCCCAGCAGGCCAGCCAACTGCTTCAGGCGCGCGGCCAGCGCGGCCGCCGCCGACAGGTCGCTTTCGCGCAGACGATTGACCTCCCGCGCCAGCTCGAACAGCACCGAGCAGGCACCCGCGGTATTGAAGTCGTCGTCCATCGCCGCGGCGAAGCGCTCGACATACTCCGCCGCTTCCGCCGGCGCCGCCTCGGGCAGCCCCTTGAGCGCGTTGTAGAAACGGTCCAGGGCCGCCTTGGCCTCGCGCAGGTTCTCCTCCGAGTAGTTGATCGGACTGCGGTAATGGCTGGCGATCAGCAGGTAACGCACCACTTCGGGGTGATATTTCTCCAGCACTTCGCGGATGGTGAAGAAATTGCCCAGCGACTTGGACATCTTCTCGCCGTTGATGGTGATCATCCCGCAGTGCAGCCAGGACTTGGCGTAGGGCTTGCCGGTCGCGGCCTCGCTCTGGGCGATCTCGTTCTCGTGATGAGGGAACTCCAGGTCGTTGCCACCGCCATGGATGTCGAAGGAATCGCCCAGGCAGCAGGTGGACATCACCGAGCATTCGATGTGCCAGCCCGGGCGCCCCTCGCCCCAGGGCGACGACCAGCTCGGTTCGCCAGGCTTGGCGCCCTTCCAGAGCACGAAATCGAGCGGATCCTCCTTCGCTTCGCCCGGCTCGATCCGCGCACCGATGCGCAGGTCCTCGACCCGCCGCCGCGACAACTTGCCGTAGCCAGCGAACTTGCCGACCCGGTAGTACACGTCCCCGTTGCCCGGCGCGTAGGCATAGCCCTTGTCGATCAGGGTCTGGATCATCGCGTGCATGCCGGCGATGTGATCGGTGGCGCGTGGCTCCTGGTCCGGCTTGAGGATGTTCAGCCGGGCCTCGTCCTCGTGCATCGCCGCGATCATGCGCTCGGTCAGCACATCGAACGGCTCGCCGTTCTCGTTGGCGCGATTGATGATCTTGTCATCGATATCGGTGATGTTGCGCACGTACGTCAGGTCGTAGCCACGGTGGCGCAACCAGCGGGTGATCACGTCGAACGCCACCATGCTGCGGCCGTGGCCCAGATGGCAGTAGTCGTACACGGTCATGCCGCACACGTACATGCGTACCTGGTTGCCGACCAGCGGCGTGAAGACTTCTTTGGTCTTGCTCAGCGTGTTGTAGATCTGCAGCACGGTCTTTCCTCAGCCCTGTCCCCAGGAGTCACGCAGGGTGACGGTACGGTTGAACACCGGCTTGCCCGGCCTGGAGTCCTTCAGGTCGGCGACGAAATAGCCTTCGCGCTCGAACTGGAAGCGATCCTCCGGGTTCGCCTGGCCCAGCGACGGCTCGGCGCGACAGCCGGCCAGTACCTGCAGGGAGTCGGCGTTGATGTTGTCGAGGAAGCTGCCGCCCTCTTCCGCCTTCTCCGGATTGGCCGAGCGGAACAGCCGATCGTACAGGCGCACTTCGCACTCGACGCTGCCCTCGGCCGGCACCCAGTGGATCACGCCCTTGACCTTGCGGCCTTCCGGGTTCTTGCCCAGGGTGTCCGGATCGTAGCTGCAGCGCAGTTCGACGATATTGCCGTCGGCATCCTTGATCGCTTCGTCGGCACGGATCACGTAGCTGCCGCGCAGACGCACCTCGCCACCGGGGATCAGGCGCTTGTAGCCGGCCGGCGGGACTTCCTCGAAGTCACCGGCATCGATGAACAGCTCGCGACCGAACGGCAGTACGCGCACTCCCATGTCTTCCTTCGGATGACGCGGCAACTCGAGGTTCTCCACCTGCCCTTCGGGGTAGTTGGTGATCACCACCTTGAGCGGTTTCAGCACGCACATGGCACGCGGCGCGGTGGCGTCCAGGTGGTCGCGGATGCTGAACTCGAGCATGCCGATGTCGACCACGCCGCTGGCACGGTTCACCCCGATCATCTCGCAGAAGTTGCGGATCGACTCCGGGGTGTAGCCGCGGCGGCGATAGCCGGACAGGGTCGACATGCGCGGATCGTCCCAGCCGCTGACATGGCCTTCGTCGACCAATTGCTTGAGCTTGCGCTTGCTGGTCACGGTGTAGTTCAGGTTGAGCCGGGAGAATTCGTACTGGCGCGGTTGCGCAGGTACCGGCAGGTTGGCCAGGAACCACTCGTAGAGCGGACGATGGTCTTCGAATTCCAGGGTGCAGATCGAATGGGTGATGCCCTCGATGGCGTCCGACTGACCGTGGGTGAAGTCGTAGCTCGGGTAGATGCACCACTTGTCGCCGGTCTGGTGGTGATGCGCATGGCGGATGCGGTACAGGATCGGATCGCGCAGGTTCATGTTCGGCGAACCCATGTCGATCTTCGCCCGCAGCGAACGGGCGCCGTCGGGGAACTCACCGGCCTTCATGCGGGCGAACAGGTCGAGGTTCTCCTCCACCGAACGGTCACGGTAAGGGCTGTTGCGGCCCGGCTCGGTGAGGGTGCCGCGGTATTCGCGCATTTCCTCGGGACCGAGGTCGCAGACGAACGCCTTGCCGGCCTTGATCAGCTCGATGGCCCAGGCATGCAACTGGTCGAAATAGTTGGAGGCATAGCAGACCTCGCCGGACCACTGGAAGCCCAGCCACTTGATGTCGGCCTCGATGGCATCGATGTACTCCTGGTCTTCCTTGGCCGGGTTGGTGTCATCGAAGCGCAGATGGCAATCGCCAGCGAATTCCTGGGCCAGGCCGAAGTTCAGGCAGATCGACTTGGCGTGGCCGATGTGCAGGTAACCGTTGGGCTCCGGGGGGAAACGGGTGACGATCTTCGCGTGCTTGCCGGCATCCAGGTCGGCTTGAACGATCTGGCGCAGGAAGTTCGGGGCGGCGGTGGTCTCTGGCTTGCTCATGGGATCCTTGGTCATGCTCTCGCCCGACCAGGGTAGGCCGGGCAAATCAAAGCGCTTATCATAGCCGAAGCTGTCAACCCCCTGACAGGCCTTCGATTTTCACGACAAAGCGGATTACCCACATGATCAAGCTGCATACCAACCATGGCGTCATCACCCTGAAGCTCGATGAAGAGAAAGCCCCGGAAACCGCGGCGAACTTCAAGGAGTACGTGAAAAGCGGCCACTACGACAACACCGTCTTCCACCGCGTGATCAACAACTTCATGATCCAGGGCGGCGGTTTCGAGCCGGGCATGAAGCAGAAGCCCACTCGCGCACCGATCAAGAACGAAGCCAACAACGGCCTGACCAACAAGGTCGGCAGCATCGCCATGGCTCGTACCATGGACCCGCATTCGGCCAGCGCGCAGTTCTTCATCAACGTCGCCGACAACGATTTCCTCAACCATACCGCCCCCACCACCCAGGGCTGGGGCTATGCCGTCTTCGGCGAAGTGGTCGAGGGCATGGACGTGGTCAACAAGATCAAGGGCGTGGCCACCACCATGCGCAGCGGCCACCAGGACGTGCCGGCCGAGGACGTGATCATCGAGAAGGCCGAAATCGTCGAAGAATGAAGCGATGAGCGTCCTGTTCATCTCGGACCTGCATCTCGAAGCGGAACGCCCGGACATCACCCGGGCGTTTCTGTCTTTCCTCGATGAGCGCGCCCGCCGGGCCGAGGCCCTGTACATCCTCGGCGACTTCTTCGAAGCCTGGATCGGCGACGACGGCATGGACGCCTTCCAGCGCTCCATCGCCCAGTCCCTGCGCCAGGTGGCCGACGGCGGTACGCGCATCTACCTGATGCACGGCAATCGCGACTTCCTCATTGGCAAGGCGTTCTGCCGCGAGGCCGGATGCACGCTGCTGCCCGACCCGAGCGTGATCGACCTGTACGGCGAGCCGGTATTGCTGATGCACGGGGACAGCCTGTGCACCCGAGACGAGGCCTACATGCGCCTGCGCCGCTGGCTGCGCAACCCGCTCACGCTCTGGGTACTGCGCCACCTGCCGCTGGCCACCCGGCACAAGCTGGCACGCAAGCTGCGCAAGGAAAGCCGCGCGCAGACCCGCATGAAAGCCGTCGACATCATCGATGTCACGCCCGAAGAAGTGCCCCGGGTCATGCGCGGGCATGGCGTGCGTACCCTGATCCACGGCCACACTCATCGGCCGGCCGAACACCCGCTGGACATCGACGGCCAGCCCGCCCGGCGCATCGTGCTCGGCGACTGGGACCGCCAGGGCTGGGCCCTGGAGATCGACGCCAACGGCCATCGCCAGGCGCCCTTCCCGCTCTGACCCACCCCAGGCCCGCCATGCGGGCCTTTCAGCGAAGCATTATGCGATTCGCATTTTTTCCGCCGTCCATCTTGACGTCGCGGGCCACCTTTCAGCAGGATCGCGCTCCCCCACCCCGCATCAAGGAATGATCGTGATCATCTCGAAGGGAAACCTGATCAAGTTCGTCGCCGCCCCCCTCGGCATGCTCGCCCTCGGCTTCGGCCTGTTCAACGGCGTGTTCTTCTATAACGAAGCCGGCTTCATGACCCACGTAAGGACCATCTTCGGCGACGAGAAGATCGTCGATGACGTCGGCTACGCGACCAAGTGGTTCGGTCGCGCCACCACCTGGAAGAAGGCCATCAGCGTGCAGTCCGTGCTGGTCATGGACGATAACGACACCAATCCGGACAACGACGGCCTCGGCGCCACCATCGAGGCTTTCCCGATCGTGTTCCTCGGCAACGTCGACGCCAAGGTCGAATCTTCCGCGCGCTTTCGCCTGCCCGGCGGCGAGCCGTTCCTGAAGATGGCCCAGGAATACCGCAACCCGGACAATTTCATCCGCACCGCACTGGTGCCGGCGATCAAGGAAACCCTCCAGGCCACCGCTTCGCTGATGAGCGCCGACGACTACTACGCCGGAGCCCGCAGCGAATTCGCCGCCGAGTTCGAGAACCAGCTCAACGACGGCCTGTACCTGATCAAGCGCAAGGAAGTCCGCGGGCCGCGCGGCGCCATTCCGCACCAGACCGCGATCCTCCAGGCCGGCACCGAGCAGGGAGCGTTCGGCGACAACAACGCCAGCCAGTTCGTCACCGAGAAGGTCACCGATGCCAAGGGCATCCCGGTACGCAAGCAACAGCAGTTCCGCAAGTTCGGCGTCGAGGTGGTGGAAGCGCGGATCACCAACGTCGATCCCAACCCGCAGTACAAGCAGCGCATGGTCAAGGTCCAGCAGGCGCTCGCCGAGCTGGCGGTGGCGCGGCAGAACCGCCTGAAGGAAGAAGAGGAAAAGCTGCTGGTCACCGCCCGCGGCGAGAAGGAAGTCGAGGCCAAGCGCCAGGAAACCCTGCGCGACCAGATCGAACGCACCACCCAGGCGGAAACCGACAAGCAATTGGCGGTGATCAACGCCGAGCGCGAGAAGCAGCGCGCCGAGATCGAGAAGCAGACCGCCGAACTGCTGCGCGACAAGGCCACGGTGACCGCCCAGGCCACCAAGATCACCGCCGACGCCGAGGCTTACGCCCGCGAAGCGGTGATCAAGGCGGACGGCGCGTTGCAGCCGAAGCTCGACGCGCTGATCGCGATCAACAAGGTCTGGGCCGAAGCCGCCGCCCAGGCCCCCGTCCCCAGCGTAATGATGGGCGCCGGCGCCAACGGCGCGGCGAGCCGCCAGGACGAGATCGGCCAGCTGATGGGCGTTCTGGCGACCAAGGCCGCCCGCGACCTGGCCCTCGACCTCAAGGTCAAGGACTGATCCAGGCAGCAAAAAAAGCGCCCCGCGGGGCGCTTTCTTGTTTCCGGCTCAGGCCACCAGGCCCACCGGGTGGCCGCTGTGGAAGCGGAATTCGTTGTCCGGACTGCTGATCAGCTCGGCCTCCTTGGCCCGCACCACCTCGATCGTCCGCTCCACGTCGGCCTCGTCGCCGTACTGGTAGGCCAGCTTCAGGTAGTCCTGGAAATGCCGCGACTCGGACTTCAGCAAACCGCCGTAGAATTTCGCCAGCTCCGCGTCCAGGTGCGGCACCAGGGCGGCGAAGCGCTCGCAGGAACGCGCCTCGATGAAGGCGCCGACCACCAGCGTATCGGTCAGCCGCTGCGGCTCATGCTTGCGCACCAGGTCGCGCAGCGCCGAGGCGTAGCGGGAGGCGCTGACATTGACCACCGGGATACCGCGTTTCTTCAGGATCGCCAGCACCTGCTCGAAGTGGCGCAGCTCCTCGCGCGCCAGGCGGCTCATCTTGTTCACCAGGTCCAGGCGGCCGGAGTACTTGCCGATCAGTTGCATCGCCGTCGCCGCGGCCTTCATCTCGCAGGCCTTGTGGTCCAGCAGCATGACGTCCTGGCGCTCCAGGGCCGCCTCGACCCAGGCGGCGGGAGTGGAACAGGCAAGGAATTGGTCGATCTCGGGCAACATGGTGCAGGTCACTCATTCTGGAAAGGGCCTGCCATGACGCTGGTCGGGGCAGGAAAGGCGGAGCATTATACGGAAGCTGCGGCGGTCGGGCAGGCCGACCCGTTTGATATGCATCAAGAGCAGCGGCTGGATTGCGTCTAGAGTTGTTTCAGCGATAACCACAAGCACTCAGGGAGACGATCATGCAAGCCATTCGCAGCATCCTCGTGGTGATTGAACCGGACCAGCTGGAAGGTCTCGCCCTGAAACGGGCACAACTGATCGCCGGCGTGACCCAGTCGCACCTGCACCTGCTGGTCTGCGAGAAGCGCCGCGACCACAGCGCCGCTCTCAACGACCTGGCCCAGGAGCTGCGCGAGGAAGGCTACAGCGTCTCGACCAACCAGGCCTGGAAGGACTCCCTGCACCAGACCATCATCGCCGAGCAACAGGCCGAAGGCTGCGGGCTGATCATCAAGCAGCACTTTCCCGACAACCCGCTGAAAAAGGCCATCCTCACCCCGGACGACTGGAAGCTGCTGCGCTTCGCGCCCTGTCCGGTACTGATGACCAAGACCGCCCGGCCCTGGACGGGCGGAAAGATCCTCGCCGCGGTCGACGTCGGCAACAACGACGGCGAGCACCGCTCCCTGCACGCCGGGATCATCAGCCATGCCTACGACATCGCCGGCCTGGCCAAGGCCACGCTGCACGTGATCAGCGCCCACCCCTCGCCGATGCTCTCCTCCGCCGACCCGACCTTCCAGCTCAGCGAAACCATCGAGGCCCGCTATCGCGAGGCCTGCCGCACCTTCCAGGCCGAGTACGGTTTCAGCGACGAACAATTGCACATCGAGGAAGGTCCGGCCGACGTGCTGATCCCGCGCACCGCGCAGAAGCTCGACGCGGTGGTCACCGTGATCGGCACCGTGGCGCGCACCGGGTTGTCCGGCGCGCTGATCGGCAATACCGCGGAAGTGGTGCTGGATACCCTGGAAAGCGACGTGCTGGTGTTGAAGCCGGACGACATCATCGCCCACCTGGAGGAGCTGGCCAGCAAGGAGTGACCGCTGGTCGGACGAAAACGCCGCCCAAGGGCGGCTTTTTCGCTGGAGACACCGCCTATCTGTCGATCGCCTGCAGGAACGAGGGCGCGATGTAGCGCTGGTAATGCGCTTCCGACAGCAGGAAGAATTCCCGGTCGATGGCATCGCGCAGGTCCGGCAGGCTCCAGTCGCGGAATTCCGGCAGCAGTGCCACGCCGTAGGCTTCGATCTGGTTGATCAGCCGGGAACCGCGGGCGATCAACTGGTAGGCCCAGCAATAGGGAGACTGCTCGGGGACGAAACGGATCTGCCGCTGCTCCAGTTGCAGGCGCAGGCGCGCGGCGTCGAAGACTTCCAGCTTGGCGGCCATCACCTGGGCCAGCAACTGCTCAAGGCGACTCCAGACAGCCCGCTTTTCCTCGGCGTCGTAGAGGTTCCAGTTGACCACCTCATGGTGGAAACGCTTGCAGCCACGGCATACCAGGTCGCCGTATACCGTGGAGCAAAGCCCTACGCAGGGGGTTTTGATTCTTTGCGAAGACATGGCCGGGACAACGAAAACAAAGCGGCATCTTAGCCCTTTGTCTAATCAAGTTCACCCCGTGGTTCCTAGGGTTTCCGACTTAACTTTGCGTCGAGTTTCCAGTAACATTGGCCCGCCTTTTTAGGCGCCAATGTCCGTTAGAAGCTGTTTTCAAAGCGTCACGAGCACAGTTTCCGGCAGGTACGCTGGCGACGGCGCCTCCCTCAAGCGTCTCGCCAGCCCCACCCCAGCCCGCCGGCGTAAAACTTTGAAAACAGCTTCTGTCTGGAACCTGCCGATGCCCTCGTAGGTTGGTGGATTACCGTCCACCTGGGCCTGACGAGCGGATCTGCGTCGGTTCCTGGATACGTGTCCCCCGGGACCACTGATGAGGGAAATACTGTGCTTGAAGCCTACCGCAAACACGTAGAAGAGCGTGCCGCCCAGGGTGTCGTGCCCCAACCGCTGAACGCCGAACAGACCGCAGGCCTGGTCGAGCTGCTGAAGAACCCGCCGGCCGGCGAAGAAGAATTCCTCCTTGACCTGATCACCAACCGCGTACCGCCGGGCGTCGACGAAGCCGCCTACGTCAAGGCCGGTTTCCTTTCCGCCATCGTCAAGGGCGAAGCCACCTCCCCCCTTATCGACAAGCAACGTGCCGCCGAGCTGCTGGGCACCATGCAGGGCGGCTACAACATCGCCACCCTGGTCGAGCTGCTGGACGACGCCGAACTGGCCAACACCGCCGCCGAACAGCTGAAGCACACCCTGCTGATGTTCGACGCCTTCCACGACGTCGCCGAGCGCGCCAAGAAGGGCAATGCCGCGGCCAAGTCCGTGCTGCAATCCTGGGCCGATGGCGAGTGGTTCAAGGCCAAGCCGGAAGTCCCGGAAAAGCTGACGCTCACCGTATTCAAGGTCCCCGGCGAAACCAACACCGACGACCTCTCCCCGGCCCCCGACGCCTGGTCGCGCCCGGACATCCCGCTGCACGCCCTGGCCATGCTGAAGATGGCCCGCGACGGCATCGAGCCGGTCCAGCCGGGTTCGGTCGGTCCGCTGAAGCAGATCGAAGCGGTCAAGGCCAAGGGCTTCCCGGTCGCCTACGTCGGCGACGTGGTCGGCACCGGTTCCTCGCGCAAATCCGCCACCAACTCGGTGCTGTGGTTCTTCGGCGACGACATTCCGTTCGTGCCGAACAAGCGTGCCGGCGGCTTCTGCTTCGGCACCAAGATCGCACCGATCTTCTACAACACCATGGAAGATGCCGGCGCCCTGCCGATCGAGTTCGACTGCACCAACCTGGCCATGGGCGACGTCATCGACGTATACCCCTATGAAGGCAAGGTCGCTCGCCACGACAGCGGCGAAGTGGTCACCACCTTCGAGCTGAAGACCCCGGTCCTGCTCGACGAAGTCCGCGCCGGCGGCCGTATCCCGCTGATCGTCGGCCGTGGCCTGACCGAGAAGGCCCGCGCCGAGCTGGGCCTGGGCGCCTCCGACCTGTTCCGCAAGCCGGAAGCACCGGCCGATAGCGGCAAGGGCTTCACCCTGGCGCAGAAAATGGTCGGCCGCGCCTGCGGTCTGCCGGAAGGCCAGGGCGTGCGCCCGGGCACCTACTGCGAACCGAAGATGACCACCGTCGGTTCCCAGGACACCACCGGCCCGATGACCCGCGACGAACTGAAGGACCTCGCCTGCCTCGGCTTCTCCGCCGACCTGGTGATGCAGTCCTTCTGCCACACCGCGGCCTATCCGAAGCCGATCGACGTCAAGACCCACCACACCCTGCCCGACTTCATCATGACCCGTGGCGGCGTGTCGCTGCGTCCGGGCGACGGCATCATCCACAGCTGGCTGAACCGCATGCTGCTGCCCGATACCGTTGGTACCGGCGGCGACTCGCACACCCGCTTCCCGATCGGCATCTCGTTCCCGGCCGGCTCCGGCCTGGTGGCCTTCGCCGCCGCCACCGGCGTGATGCCGCTGGACATGCCGGAGTCGGTGCTGGTGCGCTTCAAGGGCAAGCTGCAACCGGGCATCACCCTGCGTGACCTGGTCCATGCGATCCCTTACTACGCGATCCAGCAGGGCCTGCTGACCGTCGAGAAGAAGGGCAAGAAGAACATCTTCTCCGGCCGCATCCTCGAGATCGAAGGCCTCAACGACCTGACCGTGGAGCAGGCCTTCGAGCTGTCCGACGCCTCGGCCGAGCGTTCCGCCGCCGGCTGCACCATCAAGCTGCCGGAACAGGCGATCGCCGAGTACCTGAAGTCCAACATCACCCTGCTGCGCTGGATGATCGGCGAAGGCTACGGCGACCCGCGCACCCTGGAGCGTCGCGCCCAGGCGATGGAAGCCTGGCTGGCCAAGCCGGAGCTGCTGGAAGCCGACAAGGACGCCGAGTACGCCGCGGTGATCGAGATCGACCTGGCCGACGTCAAGGAGCCGGTGCTCTGCGCGCCGAACGATCCGGACGACGCGCGTCTGCTGTCGAGCGTACAGGGCCGCAAGATCGATGAAGTGTTCATCGGCTCCTGCATGACCAACATCGGTCACTTCCGCGCCGCCGGCAAGCTGCTGGACAAGGTCAAGGGCGGCATCCCGACCCGTCTGTGGCTGGCTCCGCCGACCAAGATGGACGCCCACCAGCTGACCGAGGAAGGCTACTACGGCATCTACGGCAAGGCTGGCGCGCGCATGGAAATGCCGGGCTGCTCGCTGTGCATGGGCAACCAGGCTCGCGTCCAGACCGGTTCCACCGTGGTCTCCACTTCGACCCGTAACTTCCCGAACCGTCTGGGCGATGCCACCGATGTGTTCCTGGCATCGGCCGAGCTGGCGGCGGTCTCCTCGATCCTCGGCAAACTGCCGACCGTGGAGGAGTACATGGCCTACGCGAAGGACATCGACAGCATGGCTGCCGACGTCTACCGCTACCTGAGCTTCGACCAGATCGCCGAGTTCCGCGAAGCGGCTGCGAACGCCAAGATCCCGGTCGTCCAGGCCTGATCCAGCGACGCGTCGAACAAGCCCCGCCCCGTGCGGGGCTTTTTCTTGCCCGGCGAAACCCCCCGCGCCGCCTGGCATAGCGCTTGCTGTGGCAGCTATGGAAAAGCGCGCCGACGACGGCGCCGGCGCACTGGAAAACGGGACGGCCCGCGCCGCCCTCCCGCACTTGAGGTGGTGATGACAGACAGAGCGATACGCAGCCAGGCCTGGGCCGGCGGTTCCGACGCACCGGAAAAGAGCGCCCTGGACATCGGTTTCATGGCGCTGACCGATTCGGCCTCGCTGATCGTGGCCGCCACCCAGGGCTTCGCCCAGCCCTACGGCCTCACGCTCAATCTCAGGCGCCAACCGTCCTGGGCCACCTTGCGCGACAAGCTGCTCAGCGGCGAGCTGGATGCCGCGCAGTGCCTGTACGGGCTTGTCTACGGCGTCCAGCTCGGCCTCGGCGGCAGCGCGGCAAGCGAGATGGCGGTGCTCATGGGACTGTGCCAGAACGGCCAGGCGATCAATCTTTCCGAACCGCTGAAGCAGGCTGGCGTGACCAGTGCGGAGGCACTGCTCCGGCATCGGCGCCAGAATGGTGCACGCCTGACCCTGGCGCAGACCTTTCCCACCGGTACCCACGCGCTCTGGCTGAACTACTGGCTGGCGAGCATCGGTCTGCATCCGCTGCACGACGTGCACAGTGTGGTGGTTCCACCGGCGCAGATGGTCGGCCATCTCCAGGCCGGGCGCATCGACGGGTTCTGCGCCGGCGGCCCCTGGGGCGCCCTGGCCGTGGACCAGGGCCAGGGCTTCACCATCGCCACCAGCCAGGCGATCTGGCCGGACCACCCGGAAAAGGTCCTCGGCACTACCCGCGCCTTCGTCGACGCCTACCCGAACACCGCCCGCGCGCTGGTCATGGCGGTCCTCGACGCCAGCCGCTTCATCGAACAGAACGCCGAGAACCGCCTGGGCACCGCGCAACTGATCAGCGGCCGCGACTATGTCGACGCTCCGCTCGGCGCGATCCAGCCGCGCTTCTTCGGCCGCTACCAGGACGGCCTCGGCAACGCCTGGCAGGACCCACATCCGCTGCGTTTCTACGCCGACGGCGAAGTCAACCGGCCCTGGCTCTCGGATGGCATGTGGTTCATGACCCAGTTCCGCCGCTGGGGCCTGCTGCGCGAAGACCCGGACTACCTGGGCATCGCCCGCAGGGTCCAGCAGACCGCGCTGTACCGCGATGCCGCGACGGCCCTTGGGCTACGCCTGGACGGCGCCGACATGCGCCGCTCGACGCTGATCGACGGGCGCACCTGGGACGGCAGCGACCCCGCCGGCTACGCCCGCAGCTTCCCGATCCACGCCCTGGCCGAAACCGGCCAGGGCATCGCCCCCTGACCCTGGTGCGCCCGCCATGCTGCGTATCCTGCTGATCGACGACACGCCGAAGAAAGTCGGACGCCTCAGGGCCGCCCTGCTCGAGAGCGGTTTCGAAGTGGTGGACGAGTCAGGGCTGACCATCGACCTGCCGGCGCGCGTCGAAGCGCTGCGTCCCGACGTGATCCTGATCGACACGGAGTCTCCCGGCCGCGACGTGATGGAGCAGGTCTGCCTGGTCAGCCGCGACCAGCCGCGCCCGATCGTGATGTTCACCGACGAGCACGATCCGGGAGTGATGCGCCGCGCCATCCAGTCCGGGGTCAGCGCCTACATCGTCGAAGGCATCCAGGCCAGCCGCCTGCAACCGATCCTCGACGTGGCCATGGCGCGCTTCGAGAGCGACCAGGCGCTGCGCGCTCAACTGCAGGCGCGCGAGGCGCAGCTGGCCGAGCGCAAGCGCATCGAGTTGGCCAAGGGCCTGCTGATGAAGATGAAGCATTGCGGCGAGGAGGAGGCCTACACGCTGATGCGGCGCCAGGCCATGAGCCGCCAGCAGAAGCTGATCCAGGTCGCCGAGCAGATCATCGCCATGCACGACATGCTCGGCGGCTGAATCCGGCTGGGCAGCTGGCGATCATATCGCCAGCCACCCTGCTGGCCCCCGGCGCAGAGCGGCGCGGCTATGCTCGTGCGCCCGGAACGGCCCTATCCGTTCTGGGAGCTACCCCCTCGCCACCCTCGACTAGCATGACCAGGGAGGCCCGCAGTGGACGCCCAGGGCTAGGAGCCGCAGGCGTCCGCCCGAACCGCACCGCCGACTCAGCGGTCAGGAGATGCTCAGCATGATCGATCTCAGCACCTGGAACCTTACCATTCCCACCGAACCCACCCCGCAGGTGATCACCACCCAGCAACTCAACAACGGCTACCAGAGCCGGTACTTCCAGCAAGGCAACGATGGCGGCCTGGTCTTCTGGGTGCCCATCGACGGCTCGCACACCGAGGACAGCACCTATCCTCGCACCGAACTGCGCGAAACCCAGGCCGACGGCAGCCTCGACAACTGGTACTACTGGCAGGCCGACAACGAATTGCGGGTGACCATGAGCGTCGAGAAGGTCCCCTCGAAGAACAAGGTGATCATCGGCCAGATCCACAGCAAGTCGCCACAGACCGACGACGGCGAACCTCTGGTGAAGCTGCAGTACTACTACAAGCCCGAGGAAGGCCTCGGCCGGGTCGAGGCGCTGGTACGCAACCACCCGGACGATTCCTATAGCCGCAACGTGTCGATCCTCGAGCAGGTACGCCTGGGCGAGCGCTTCAACTACAGCCTGCGCGTCACCTCCAGCGGCGAGTTGGCGGTGCGCGCACGCAGCCAGGACGGCGAAGAGGACGCTTACTACCAGACCCTCGGCAGCGCCTGGAACGACCAGTTGCTCTATTTCAAGGCCGGCGCCTACGTGAACGACAACGCCGGCGACAGCGGCGAAGGCAGCCGCGTGACCATCTACCACCTGAACACCGCCCATCGCTGAACCGCCGACGGCGCACGGACGCGCCGCCCCAGCCCTGTGCAAGCCCCCGACGCCTGCCACCGCGGCGTGCACGCCCGACGCCATGGTTGTCCCTGCAACCGCTCTACGCCGCGCTTTCGACAACTTGGCAAAGAGCTTGCTACGTCCTGCCTGACGGTAGCCAACGGCGGTTACCCATCCCCGACAAAGACGTCGCGCGGCCTCTCCTTCCCGGCAGAGGCCCGTGGCGTCTTCGTCGTTTCGCCCCAGCGTCGGGGCGGGTGGGTGGTCCGCTGTCGGACGCTCACCTTGTAGCGATGCAACTTCCGCCGGGCGGCCGTTCCGCCCCGATTCCGCTGGATACGAGGTGTTCGATGAACAACAGCTTCTGGAAGGCCGGCCATGCGCCGACCCTGTTCGCGGCGTTTCTCTATTTCGACCTGAGCTTCATGGTCTGGTACGTGCTCGGCCCGCTGGGGGTGCAGATTGCCGGCGACCTGCAACTGAGCACCCAGCAGCGCGCGATGATGGTCGCCACGCCGATCCTCGCCGGCGCCGTACTGCGCTTCCTGCTCGGCCTGCTGGCCGATCGCTGGTCGCCGAAGAGCGCCGGCATCCTCGCCCAGGTCATCGTCATCGCCGCCCTCGCGGCCGCCTGGCTGCTGGGCGTGAACAGCTATGAGCAGGCACTGCTGCTGGGGTTGTTCCTCGGCTTCGCCGGGGCATCCTTCGCCGTGGCCCTGCCGCTCGCATCGCAATGGTACCCGCCGCAACACCAGGGCAAGGCCATGGGCATCGCCGGCGCGGGCAACTCCGGCACCGTGCTCGCCGCCCTCTTCGCCCCCGGCCTGGCCGCCGCGTTCGGCTGGAACAACGTGTTCGGCTTCGCCCTGCTGCCGCTCGTCCTGACCCTCCTGGTGTTCGCCATGGTCGCGCGCAACGCCCCGCAGCGGCCGGCGCCCAAGGCCATGGGCGATTACCTGAAAGCCCTCGGCGACCGCGACAGCTGGTGGTTCATGTTCTTCTACAGCGTCACCTTCGGCGGCTTCCTCGGCCTGGCCAGCACCCTGCCCGGCTATTTCCACGACCAGTACGGCCTGAACCCGGTGACCGCCGGCTACTACACCGCCGCCTGCGTCTTCGCCGGCAGCCTGATGCGCCCGCTCGGTGGCGCCCTCGCCGATCGCATCGGCGGCATCCGCAGCCTGCTGATGGTGTACACCCTGGCCGCCATCTGCATCGCCGCGGTCGGTTTCCACTTGTCCAGCGCGATGGCCGCCCTCGGCCTGTTCGTGGTCGCCATGCTCAGTCTCGGTGCCGGCAATGGCGCGGTGTTCCAGTTGGTACCGCAGCGCTTCCACAAGGAAATCGGCGTGATGCCCGGGCTGATCGGCATGGCCGGCGGCATCGGCGGCTTCTGCCTGACTGCCGGCCTCGGCGCGATCAAGCAAAGCACCGGCGACTACCAGCTCGGCCTGTGGCTGTTCGCCAGTCTCGGCGTGCTGGCCTGGTTCGGCCTCCACGGGGTGAAGCGGCGCTGGCGCACCACCTGGGGCTCGGCCGCGGTCACCGCCGCGCGGGTCTGAGCGTGGGGCTGCGACTGAGCATTGGCGAGGCCAGCGCCTGCGGGCCTCGCACGGAAAACCAGGATGCGCTGCGGGTGGTCACCCCGGCGCCGGCCCTGGCCGCCAGCAAGGGACACCTGCTGGCCATCGCCGACGGTGTCAGCCAGTGCGCCGATGGCGGCCTGGCGGCGCGCAGCAGCCTGCAAGCGCTGGCCCTGGATTACTATGCGACTCCGGAAACCTGGGCCATCGTGCAGTCCCTGGACCGCCTGCTGCTGGCGCAGAACCGCTGGCTACAGGCCAACGGCGGCGGCCAGCCGCTGCTCACCACCCTCACCGCCCTGGTGCTGCGCGGCACCCGCTACACCCTGGCCCACGTCGGCGATTGCCGGGCCTACCTGTGGCGCGACGGCGAGTTGCTCCGGCAGACCAGCGACCACGTCTGGGAACAGCCGCACATGCAACACGTGCTGACCCGCGCCCTGGGACTGGACCAGCATCTGGTGGTCGACTATCTGGAAGGCGATCTGGAGCCCGGCAGCCAGTGGCTACTGGTCAGCGACGGCGTCTGGGCGACGCTGGGCGACAGCGGCATCCGCAGCATCCTGCGCAACGCCGAGGAGCCGCAGCGCAGCGCCGAGGCCCTGGTTCGCGCCGCCCACCTGGCAGGCAGCCAGGACAACGCCAGCGCCCTGCTGGTACGCGTGGAAGCCGTGCCCGCAGGCAGCCTCGGCGACGCCCTCGCGCAACTGGGCCACTGGCCACTGCCGCCACCGCTGAAGCCCGACCAGCTCTTCGAAGGCTGGCGGGTCCGGCAGTTGCTAGGCGAATCCCGCCAGTCCCTGCTCTACCGGGTCGAAGATGGCCAGGGCCAACCCTGGCTGCTGAAGACCCTTCCCGCCGCACGTGCCGACGATCCGCTGGCAACCCAGGCCCTGCTGCTCGAGGAATGGTTCCTGCGCCGCGTCCAGGGCCGGCATTTCCCCGAGCTGTACGGATTGGCGCAACGCCAGCATCTGTATTACCTGATGCGCGAGCACCCCGGAGAGACTCTCGCCGAGCGCTTGCGCAACCATGGCCCGCTGTCGCTGCCGGAGTGGCTGGGGCTGGCCAACCAGCTGCTGCGCGGGCTTGGCCAGTTGCATCGACGCAACCTGCTGCACCGCGACCTCAAGCCGGAAAATCTCCACCTCGGCCGTGACGGCGAGCTGCGCCTGCTGGATTTCGGCCTGGCCTGGTGTCCGGGATTGTCGCGCGAAGACCCCCATCTGCTACCGGGTACGCCCAGCTACCTGGCGCCGGAATGCTTCTCCGGCACCTCGCCCTCGGTGCGCCAGGATCTCTACGCCACCGGCGTCTGCCTCTACCAGGCGCTGACCGGGCGCTATCCCTATGGCGAGATCGAAGCCTTCCAGCACCCGCGCTTCGGTCGCCCCGTCCCGCCCAGCCGCTATCGCCCCGACCTGCCGGCCTGGATCGACGACCTGCTGCTGCGCGCCGTCGCCTGCGACCCCGCACAGCGCTTCGAGACCGCCGAGGAATGGCTGCTCTCGCTGCAACAGGGAGAAGCGTTGCCGGTCGCGGCACCCCGCCCATTGCTGGAGCGCGAACCGCTGCAGACCTGGCGCGCCATCGCCCTGCTGTCCCTGGCCGCCAACCTGGCGCTACTCCTGGTCTGGCTGAAGGGCTGAGAGGCACCAGCCCGGTGCGATACGCCCCGGCACGGGGCAGAAAGACCGCGGTGAGGCCCCGCGTTATCCCTGCAAGGCCATGGAGATAGGCAATAGCGCAAGTTGGCACGGCGCCTGCTTGGGTTCTCCCGACAATCGACAACAAAGCGCCTGCCTCAACGACGAGGCGGCGTTTCCCGACCGAACGGGACCTGGACAAAGGCGTCCTGCTGGCAACAGCGGGACGCCTTTTTTGTTTGCGCCAACCTTATGCAGGAGCTACTCCGCATGAAGAAGATCAAGCTGGTGATGGTCGGCAACGGCATGGCCGGGGTCCGTACCCTGGAAGAACTGCTCAAGCTCAACTCGGACTTCTACGACATCACGGTGTTCGGCGCCGAGCCCCATCCCAACTACAACCGCATCCTGCTGTCCCCGGTGCTGGCCGGCGAGCAGACCTTCGAGGAAATCGTCCTCAACGACCTCAACTGGTATGCGGAAAACGGCATCAAGCTCCTCCTCGACCGCAAGGTGGTGCAGATCGACCGGGTCCGCCGCAGGGTGGTCGCCGCGGACGGCAGCGAGGCCGAGTACGACCGCCTGCTGCTGGCCACCGGCTCGCTCCCCTTCATCCTGCCGATACCCGGCAATCGCCTGCAGGGCGTGATCGGCTACCGCGACATCGCCGACACCCAGGCCATGATCGACTGCGCCCGGACCCACAGCCACGCGGTGGTGATCGGCGGCGGCCTGCTCGGCCTGGAGGCGGCCAACGGCCTCAAGCAACGCGGCATGGACGTGACCGTCGTGCACCTCTCCGACTGGCTGCTGGAACGCCAACTGGACCGCACCGCCGGCAAACTCCTGCAAGGCGCGCTGGAAGCCCGCGGCATCCGCTTCCGCCTGAACACCCAGACCCAGGAACTGATGGACAACGGCAGCGGCCGGGTCTGTGCCGTGCAGTTCAACGACGGCGACGTGATTCCCGCCGACCTGGTGGTAATGGCCGCCGGCATCCGCCCCAATACCGAGCTGGCCGAAAGCGCGGGCATCCCCTGCAACCGCGGCATCCTGGTCAACGACACCCTGCAGACCTACGACCCACGCATCTATGCGGTCGGCGAATGCGCCAACCACCGTGGCATCGCCTACGGCCTGGTTGCGCCGCTGTTCGAGCAGGCCAAGGTCTGCGCCAACCACCTGGCTCATCTCGGCTACGCCCGCTACCAGGGCTCGGTGACCTCGACCAAGCTCAAGGTGACCGGTATCGACCTGTTCTCCGCCGGCGACTTCATCGGCGGCGAAGGCAGCGAAACCATCACCCTTTCCGACCCCATCGGCGGCGTCTACAAGAAGCTGGTGATCAAGGACGATGTACTGGTCGGCGCCTGTCTCTACGGCGACACCGCCGACGGCGGCTGGTACTTCCGGCAGATCCGCGAGAACCACAACGTCGCGCAGATCCGCGACCACCTGATGTTCGGCGAGAACGCCCTCGGCGATGTCGGCCACCAGGGCCAGAACAGCGCCGCGAGCATGCCCGACACGGCCGAAGTATGCGGCTGCAACGGCGTCTGCAAGGGCACCATCGTCAAGGCCATACAAGAACACGGCCTGTTCAGCGTCGACGAAGTCAAGAAACACACCAAGGCCGCCAGCTCCTGTGGCTCCTGCGCGGGATTGGTGGAACAGATCCTGATCAGCACCGTCGGCGGCGCCGCCGACGTCAAGCCGAAGAGCGAGAAGGCCATCTGCGGCTGCAGCGACCTCAACCACGGGCAGATCCGCAAGGCCATTCGCGAACACCGGCTGACCAGTCTCGACGCCGCCATGCGCTTCATGGACTGGAAGACCCCGAACGGCTGTGCCACCTCGACCTGGCCGGGAGAAGCCAAGGACGATCCGCAGTCGCGCCTGATCAACGAACGCGCCCACGCCAACATCCAGAAGGACGGCACCTACTCGGTGGTACCGCGGATGTGGGGTGGCGTGACCAACGCCGCCGAGTTGCGGCGCATCGCCGACGTCGCCGACAAGTACCAGGTGCCGATGGTCAAGGTCACCGGTGGCCAGCGCATCGACCTGCTGGGGGTGAAGAAGGACGACCTGCCGGCCATCTGGAAAGACCTCGACATGCCCTCCGGACATGCCTACGGCAAATCCATCCGCACCGTGAAGACCTGCGTCGGCAGCGAGTTCTGCCGCTTCGGCACGCAGAACTCGACGCAGCTGGGCATCGATCTGGAACACGACCTGTTCAACATGTGGTCGCCGCACAAGGTCAAGCTGGCGGTCTCCGGCTGCCCGCGCAACTGCGCCGAGGCCGGGATCAAGGACGTCGGCATCATCGGCGTGGACTCCGGCTGGGAGATGTACATCGGCGGCAACGGCGGGATCAAGACCGAGGTCGCGGAGTTCTTCGTCAAGCTCAAGACCGCCGAAGAGGTGCGCGAATACAACGGCGCCTTCCTCCAGCTCTACCGCGAGGAAGCCTTCTATCTGGAGCGCACGGTGCATTACCTGCAGCGGGTCGGCATGGAGCACATCCGCAAGGCGGTGGTCGAGGACGCGGAAAACCGCAAGGCGCTCAACGACCGCCTGCAATTCGCCCTGTCCTTCGAGCAGGACCCATGGAAGCAGCGCATCGAACAGCCGCAATTGAAGAAGGAGTTCGAACGGATTCCGCTCAAGCAACTGGAAAACGTCTGAATCCCTTGTCCGGGCCGTCCCACGGCGGCCCTCCCCCTACCGGAGTGAACCGATGAACTGGCTGGATATCTGCGCCCTCGATGAAATCAACCCGCTGGGCTCGCGCGTGGTCGCCGGCCCGAAAGGCGACATCGCCATCTTCCGCGCCGCCGACGACCAGGTCTTCGCCCTCGATGACCGCTGCCCGCACAAGGGCGGCCCGCTGTCCCAGGGCCTGATCTACGGCAAGCGAGTGGCCTGTCCGTTGCACAACTGGCAGATCGAACTGGAGAGCGGCGAAGCCGTGGCCCCGGACCAGGGCTGCGCCCATCGCCACCCGGTGCGGGTGGAGAACGGGCGGGTGCTGCTCGGCCTGGACAGCGTGGCGCTGTGCGCCTGATCTCTCGCCGATAACAGGAGCCGAGCATGTCGACAGATTCCCCGCTGCGCACCACCGCTTCGACCTGCTGCTACTGCGGCGTGGGTTGTGGCGTCCTGATCGAACACGACGGCGAACGCATCCTCGGCGTGCAAGGCGATCCTCGGCACCCGGCCAACTTCGGCAGACTCTGCAGCAAAGGCGCCAGCCTGCACCTGACCGGCGACCTCCAGGCCCGCGCGCTGTACCCCCAACTGCGCCTCGGCAAGCAACTGGCGCGGGCTCGCAGCGACTGGGAGAGTGCCCTGGAACATGCCGCCGGGCGTTTCGCCGAGACCATTCGCGAACATGGGCCGGACAGCGTGGCCTTCTATATCTCCGGCCAGTTGCTGACCGAGGACTACTACGCCTTCAACAAGCTGGCGCGGGCCCTGGTCGGCACCAACAACATCGACAGCAATTCGCGCCTGTGCATGTCCTCGGCGGTGGTCGGCTACAAGCGCAGCCTGGGCGCCGACGCACCGCCGTGCAGCTACGAAGACCTCGACTGCGCCGATTGCGTGCTGATCGCCGGCAGCAACATGGCCTTCGCCCACCCGGTCCTGTTCCGTCGCCTGGAAGCCGCCAAGGCCGCTCGGCCGGAGATGCGCATCGTGGTGATCGACCCGCGGCGCACCGACACCTGCGAGCTGGCCGACCTGCACCTGGCGCTGCTGCCCGGCACCGACGTCGCACTGTTCCACGGCATCCTGCATATCCTGCTCTGGGAGGACTGGATCGACCGTTCGTTCATCGCCGAGCATACCGAGGGTTTCGCCGACCTGAAGGAACTGGTGCGCGACTACACCCCGGCCGCCGTCGCCGACATCTGCGGCATCGACCGCGCCGACCTGCAGCGCTGCGCCGAATGGATCGGCCGTTCGCCGCGCTTCCTTTCGCTCTGGTGCATGGGGCTCAACCAGTCCAGCGCCGGCAGCGCCAAGAACAGCGCGCTGATCAACCTGCACCTGGCTACCGGCAAGATCGGCCGCGCCGGATGCGGGCCGTTTTCCCTCACCGGCCAGCCGAACGCCATGGGCGGTCGCGAGACCGGCAGCCTGGCCAACCTGCTGCCCGGCCACCGCGAAGCCGCCGATCCCGGCCATCGCGCCGAGGTGGCGCACTACTGGGGTGTGGAACAGTTGCCCACGTCCCCCGGTCTCAGCGCCATCGAGCTGTTCGATGCGGTCCACGACGGCCGGATCAAGGCGCTCTGGATCGCCTGTACCAACCCCGCGCAATCGCTGCCGGACCAGCGCAAGATCCACGAGGCCCTTGCCCGCTGTCCCTTCGTGGTGGTCCAGGAAGCCTTCGCCGGCACGGAAACCTGCCAATACGCCGACCTTTTGCTTCCAGCCGCATCCTGGGGAGAAAAGGAAGGCTCCGTGACCAATTCGGAACGGCGGATCAGTCATGTCCGTCGGGCCGTTCCGCCCCCCGGTGAAGCGCGCCAGGACTGGAACATCGTCTGCGACTTCGCGCGCCGCCTGGAAGGGCACCTGCGTCCCGCTAAACCCGGCCTGTTCGCCTTTGCCGACAGCCGCAGCCTGTTCGACGAATACAAGCTGCTTACCGCCGGCCGCGACCTCGATCTTTCCGGCCTCAGCTACGCACTGCTCGACCGCCTGGGGCCGCAGCAATGGCCATTTCCCACTGGCGCGGAGCAAGGCACCGCACGGCTCTATGCAGACGGCCGCTTCCCTACCGCCTCGGGACGCGCGCAACTGGTCGCCGAACCCTACCGCGCCGCCCAGGAAAAACGTGACGCGCGCTACCCGCTGACCCTCAATACCGGACGCTTGCGCGACCAGTGGCACGGCATGAGCCGGACCGGCACCTGCGCACGCCTGTTCGGCCATGAAGAGGAGGCCCTGGTGCACCTGCATCCCGAGGAACTGCGCCGCCGCCAACTGCAGGACGGGCAGCTCGTGCGCCTGAAGAGCCGGCGTGGCGCCCTGATCCTGCCAGTGAGTGCAGACGACTCGGTGCGCCCCGGCCAGGCCTTCCTGCCGATGCACTGGGGCGATCGCTTCCTCAAGGGCCTGGGCTGCAATGTCCTGACCCTGCCGGCGTTCGACCCCCTGTCGAAACAACCCGAACTCAAGCACGCCGGGGTTCAGGTCGAATCCGTCGAACTGCCCTGGCGCCTGTTCGCGCTGGTGGAAACCGATATCCAGGCGCGTTTCGAGGCCCTCCGTGCGCTGTGCGAAGTCTTCGACCACGCCAGCTTCAGTCTCGCCGGACGCGAGCGCCCCGCCCTGCTGGTCAGCGCCGCACACCATGAGGCACCTGGCGCAGACCTGCTGGAGCGGATAGATCGCCAACTCGAATTGCTCGACGGGCCGATCCTCGCCTACGACGACCCACGGCGCGCCATCGGCAAGCGCGTGCGCCTCGAAGACGGGCGCATCGTCGCCGTCCGGCTCGCCGGCGAAACCCTCGCCCGAGACTGGTTGAAAGAGCTCTGGCTTACCGGCCGGGCCGATAGCGAGCTACGCCGCTGGCTGCTCGCCCCACTCGGCGCGGCACCGGGACGACCCAGCCAGGGTGCGGGCGGCAAGACCCTGTGCAGTTGCCAGAACGTCAGCCAGCAAACGGTGCTCGGCGGCATCGCCCGCGGATTGGACCTGGACGGATTGAAGCGCGAGTTCGGCTGCGGCACCGGCTGCGGCTCCTGCGTACCGGAAATCAAGAGACTGCTGGCGGCCCCCCGGCCCATGGCGGCGAATGCCTGAGGAGAACGACGATGAGCGGTAAGGTCTGGCTGGTGGGTGCGGGTCCCGGCGATCCGGAACTGTTGACCCTGAAGGCAGTTCGCGCCCTGCAGGACGCGGATGTGGTGATGGTCGACGATCTGGTCAACCCGAGCATACTGGAGCACTGTCCGTCCGCCCGGCTGGTCCGGGTCGGCAAACGCGGCGGCTGCCGCTCCACACCGCAGGACTTCATCCAGCGCCTGATGCTGCGGCATGCCCGCCAGGGACGCAGCGTGGTGCGCCTGAAAGGCGGCGATCCATGCATCTTCGGCCGCGCCGGCGAAGAAGCCGAATGGCTGGCCCGGCACGGGATAGACAGCGAGATAGTGAACGGCATCACCGCCGGGCTGGCTGGCGCCACTGCCTGCGGCATACCGCTGACCTACCGCGGCATCAGCCGCGGCGTGACCCTGGTGACCGCGCATACCCAGGACGACAGCCCGCTGGCCTGGGAAGCCCTGGCACGCAGCGGTACCACGCTGGTGGTCTACATGGGCGTCGCCCGACTCGCGGAGATCCAGGCCGGGCTGCTGGCTGGAGGCATGGCCGAGGATACGCCGCTGGCGATGATCGAGAACGCCACCTTGGGCAACCAGCGCGAATGCCGCAGCAACCTCGGCGAGCTACTGCGGGACGCCGGACGTTTCGCCTTGAAAAGCCCGGCGATCCTGGTGATCGGCGAAGTAACCCGCGACATCGTGTCGCAACCGATTTCCCTGAGCGCCTGACGAGCGGTCTTTTTCCAGGCAAAGAAAAACCCGGCCTGGGCCGGGTTTTTCCTTAGAGGCTCAGCCGATTACTTGGCTTCAGCTTCTACTTCGGCTTCAACGCGACGGTTGATAGCGCGGCCTTCAGCGGTGGCGTTGTCGGCAACCGGGCGGGACTCGCCGTAACCAACAGCGTTCACGCGACCACCTTCTACACCGTACTCGTTGACCAGTACGTCACGAACGGCGTTGGCACGACGCTCGGACAGCTTCTGGTTGTAAGCGTCGGTGCCGACGGAGTCGGTGTGACCTTCAACGGTGGTGGAAGTGGACGGGTACTGCTTCATGAAGTCAGCCAGGTTCTTGATGTCAGCGTAGCTGTTCTCTTTGACCTTGGACTTGTCGAAGTCGAACTTCACGTCCAGCTGTACGCGTACGACTTCGGCGACAGCCGGGCAGCCGTTGGCGTCAACGGTGACGTTGGCCGGGGTATCCGGGCACTTGTCGACGTTGTCGCAAACGCCGTCGTTGTCGGAGTCGGAGCAAACGTCGGCAACCGGTTCCGGAGCCGGAGCGGCTTTCGAACCACCGAAGTTGAAGCCGACGCCCAGGCCAGCCATCCACTCGCCCTGGTGACCGTTGTCACGCTTCTCCAGACCGTACTGGCCGTCGAGGCTGGCCTTGGCGAAGAAGTTCTCGGTGAAGTAGTACTTCAGACCAGCGCCGATGTTGGCCATGGTCATCTGCTGACGGCCTTGGCTGTCGCTGTTGATGTTGGTGATGTTCTGGTGAGCCAGACCAGCCGACACGTACGGACGCAGACCTACGCCCGGGGTACCGAAGTGGTAGATGGCGTCCAGGGAGGTCAGGTTGCCGTGGACCTTCTTGTTGCCGGTTTCGTAGGTGCCACGAACGTCATGGTACTCACCGTAGGACAGCGCCAGCTCGACGTCGTCGGTCAGGAAGTAACCGATCGAGCCGCCGTACAGGTCCGCGTTCTTCATGTTGCGAACGCTGTCGGTGAAGTAGCGCTTGCCGAAGGCTTCGATCTCTACCGAGTTCTGGCCCTGGGCAAAGGCGTTCATTGCCGAAGCGGCAACCAGCGAGCCGATGACAACGCCTAAGGTGTTCTTCAGTTTCATCCGTTAAATCCCCATCTTGATGGTCAGTTAGTTGTCCAACAATCAGCCGCACAACTTGGGTGGCAAGTTTATCAGAACTTCCCGCATAGAGAGACAATATTTACCCAACTATGTTTCGGTCGCATCTGAAAACTTTTCGCGCAGGCGGTCCAGTGCCCGCTTGTAGCGCATTTTCGTCGCACTCAGACCCATGTGCATGATATCCGCTATCTCCTGAAACTCCAGTTCCGCGACGAAGCGAAGAACCAGAATCTCCCGATCTATCGGATTGACATGGACGAGCCAACGATCCAATCCGCCCCGCTCCTCAACCTTCGGCGACTTCTCCTCGGAAGCCTCCTCCAGCGGGTCGAGGCTGAGCGCATCCATCAATCGGCGCTTGCGGCGCTCCTTGCGGTACTGCGTGATGCACTCGTTGTACGTGATGCTATATAGCCACGTTTTGAACTTCGACTTGCCCTCAAAGTTCTTCAACCCGTACAAAACTTTCAGCATCACCTCCTGGCACACGTCGTCCGCGTCGCGGTCGTTGCCCAGGTAGCGGGCACAGACGTTGAACAGCGTGCGCTGGTAACGCCGCATCAATTCTTCATAGGCGCGCGTCACGTGGAACAGCTCCGAGTGCGCACGCTCGACCAGCTCTTCATCGGAAAGCTGGCGTGGGTCATACCGCTGTGACAGGGGGTGAGGCTTATTCAAGTGAGATCAGGCCAGTCATATCGTAAGCCGGGCCGCCCTGCAGAGCAGCCACGTCCATTATCTCTCCCGGATCAGCGGCTGGTAACTCGCTGATCGAGCAGTAGACGGTTGGCCAGCGACACAAGCTCTCCCTCTTCCGTCAGCAGGATGGTCTTGACCGTACCTATCTCTTCAATAGTGCCTTCAACGTCACCCACTTTCACCTGTTGTCCGACCTGATACAGCTCGCGGACGTAGATTCCTGCAATGATCTGCCCGGCGACCTCGCGGCTGCCCAGGCCCAGGGCCAGCGCAGCGGCCAGGCCGACGGTGATCAGGGCGATGGCGATGATGTAGTTGAGCAGGTCGGTCTTGACCTCGAGCTGCCCCACCGCCACCGAGATGCTGATGATGATGACCAGCCACTGGGCGATCCGCCCCAGGCCGTTCGCGTATTCGAGGCCGACGCCGTCCGCCGCGCCGCGCACGACGCTGTTCACCAGTTGCGCCAGGAGCACGCCGACGATCAGCACCAGGGCCGCGCCGAACACCTTGGGCAGGTACAGGGCGAGGACGTCCAGCGTGGCGGATACCCGCTGCAGGCCGAGCGACTCGGCGGCGGATACGAGGAAGACGAGCAGTACGAACCAGTAGACGATCTTGCCGACCAGCGTCGAGACCGGAACCTGGATGCCGACCCGGGCCAGCAGCTTGGTCAGGCCGGTGCCACCCATCAGCCGGTCCAGGCCCAGCTTGGCCAGCAGCTTGGAAAGCAGCGCATCGAGCAGCTTGGCGATGACGAAGCCGAGCAGAACGACCACCAGGGCGCCGAGCAGGTTGGGGATGAAGCCTGCCAGCTTGCCCCACAGGGTGTTCATCGCGGTCAGCAAGCTCTGGGTCCAGATATCGAATTGCATGTTCACTCAGCCTTGTCAGCAGAAGATGCGTTTTTCGCGGAAATACGGGAAACCGGCGCCAGATGCGGCGAACCGTTGTTGATGCCGATCATCAGCGCCTGCAGCCAGTGCCCCATGAGGCTGAACAGGTCACCGGCGCCGACCTGGCGATTGGCGGTCTTCAGCACCCGTCCCAGACGCGCGTCGTCGTCCGGCTGGGGAGCCGAAGCCTTGAGCAGGTCCCGCAGGGACTCTTCGAACGGATCGTGCATGCGCACCTCATGTCTGTACGAGGGAGTGACGCCCTCTCCTCACCCCAGGTCACGTCAGAGCCAGCGCAGCCGACGAAATACCCACCACTGGAAGGTGGCGACCCCGCCGATCAGCAGGCAGGCCAGCCAGAACCCATGCGGTGCATCCGCCCCTGGAATGCCGCCGACATTGATTCCCAGCAGGCCGGTGACGAAGCTCATCGGCAGGAAAAAGCCGGTGATTATACCAAGGAGATACATGGTGCGGTTCATCCGTTCGGTGATTCGCCGCGACTCGGCTTCCTGCAGGACGCTGATGCGCTCCCGTATCAACTCGAGTTCTTCGAGATTCCGCGTCAGCCGGTTGTTCAGCTCGTTCCAGTAATCGGCGTCGTCCTCGACGAACCAGGACAGCTTGTAGCGCGCCAGTTGCGAGTAGATGTCCCGCTGCGGCGCCAGGTAGCGCCGCAACCCCGCCGACCGGCGGCGCAGGGTACGCAACTGGTGCTGGTCGGGACTGGCGCGCTCGTCCGCCTCGACCAGCTCCTCGACAGCATCGAGCTGGTCGGCTATGCCGCTGATCAGCGTGTCGACGCGATCGGTCAGGTAGTGCGCGAGGTAGTACACGACCTCGGATGCTGTCTTCGGCCCTTTCCCCGCCTCCAGGTCCTCGAGCAGATCGGCCACCGCCTTCAGCGGCCGCAGGCGCAGCGAGATCACCCGGCGCGCGTCGGCGAATACCCGCAGCGAAACCATGTCTTCCGGCTCCGCGCCCGGATTCAGGTTCACTCCACGGAGGAACACCAGCAGGCTTTCGGCCCCGAGATCGAGCAAACGGGGGCGAGTCGCCTCCTCCAGCAGCAGATCGCAGGCGAACTCGCTGAGCCCCGCGGAATCCCGCAGCCAGGCCTGCGCTTCCGGCACGCCGCGGTCCCAGTGCAGCCAAAGGCTTTCCTCCGGCAGCAGGTCGAGCACCGCTATCTGGTTGCGTCCGACACGGCGTCCGCCGCCGCGCCCGTTGAGGACGTAGCCATAGATCAGGCCGCGCTCGTCACCCGACTCGTACGCTTGCATTGCGCTTCCCTTGGTAAAACGACCATTTCGACAGTAAAAACACAAGTCCGGTACCAGTCAATTCATGGACTTGCGGCACAACCTTAAAGCCAGTCCTGAGACCCGTATGCGCACCCCGGGTTCATTTCAGCAAAAAGCCCCGGGACGCTGCCTGCGTCACCGGGGCCGGAACGGCTGTTAAAAAGCCCTATTCGGGCATCTTCAAGGCCTGCGGAGAAACGATGATGCCGTTGTTGTCGGCATACACGAACTCGCCGGGGCGGAAGGTGACGCCGCCGAAGGTCACGGCGACGTTCAGATCGCCGATGCCGCGCTTGTCGGTCTTCAGCGGATGACTGGCCAGGGCCTGGACGCCGAGGTCGGTCTGGGCGATCACGTCGACGTCACGGATGCAGCCATACACGACGATCCCTTCCCAGCCGTTCTTCGCCGCTTTCTCGGCCAGCATGTCGCCCAGCAGGGCGCGGCGCAGCGAACCACCGCCATCGACGACCAGGACCTTGCCCTTGCCGTCCTTGTCGACCTGCTCCTTGACCAACGAGTTGTCTTCGAAGCACTTGATGGTGACGATCTCGCCGCCGAAGGAGTCGCGGCCGCCGAAGTTGCTGAACATGGGTTCGACGACCTGGACCAGCTCAGGATAGGCATCGCACAGATCGGGAGTGACGTAATGCATGGGAAGCTCCTGTGGGTGAAGGGATCGGCTCGGGCAGCTCCGGAGGAACATCGGCCGCCCGCCCCGGCGGCGCCGGCGTGACCGGAGCCGCCATTTGCGTCACATGTTAGCCGCTGATTCCGGCTTCCGATACGTCTAGCGCCTCGCTCCACGCGGATTCGTCGCCCGCCGGCGATCGCTGGCGCAGCCAGCGCTCCACCAAGGGCCAGACCTCTAGCTGGGCCGCCTTGCCGATCAGCATCTCGATATGCCCGTAGTCCTCGGCGTAGCCAGCCTCGCGTCCGAGCAACAGGTATTCGCGCTCGGACGAGGCGAACTGCTCGAACAACTTGCGACAGGCCCAGGACGGGTCCTGCCGGTCCCCAGCCCCGGCGACCGCCAATAGCGGTACGTCGACTGCGGCGAGCCCCTTCCACCAGTCGTTGCCCGGCTCGCCGAAGCGGCCGAACAGCCCATGCCAACGCAGGACCTCCAGCGCCAGGCCGACCGGCTCGTCTTCCGGCCCCTGCCGCCAACGGCTTCCGGACAGCGCATCGACGCGGCGCAGCAGCAGGCGCGCGAGGATGCCTGCCATGGGCAACCTGAACAGCCAGTGCGCGGTGCTGACCTGGCTACCGAACAACGCCACGGAAGCGATCCGCGCCTGATCCAGGTAACCCCCGCCCAGTCCCGCCGCCAGCACCACCCCACCGAGGGAGTGGCCAATCCAGTGCGCCGGCTGCCCGCACTGCTCGTGGATGAAGGAGGCCAGCGCCGGCAGGTCGTAGCGCGCGTAGTCGGCGACCCGGTTGTCCCGGTAACCATCGTTGCGAATCGACAGGCCATGGCCGCGCATTTCCGGCAGCCAGACATCGAACCCCGCCCGCGCCAGGTAAGGACCTAGTCCGAGCGCACGCGGCGAGTACCAGAAGCGGCGGTTGGAAAAACTCCCGTGCAGGAGGATCACAGGCGGTCCGCGCCGCTCGCCGGCGGCCTGCTGTCCAAGCCGGGTTACGACCAGCTCGACGCTGGCATCGGGGCTGTTGCCGGGCTTCAGGCGATAGATGTCTTCGGTAAGGTCGGCGCGCAACTCGGCGCTGACCAGGGCGACAGGAAAGAGGCGACTACTGCTTTGCATGCTTGTCTTGTACAGGAGGCACGAAAAAGGGCGGTGTTACCCGCCCTTTCCGGATACAGCGAGGACCGATCAGGCCTGGTCTTGCCCCTCGGCAAGGAAGAACCAGGTATCCAGCACCGAGTCGGGGTTCAGCGAGACGCTCTCGATGCCCTGCTCCATCAGCCAGCGGGCCAGGTCCGGGTGGTCCGACGGACCCTGGCCGCAGATGCCGATGTACTTGCCGGCCTTGTTGCAGGCAGCGATGGCGTTGGCCAGCAGCTTCTTCACCGCCGGATTGCGCTCGTCGAACAGGTGGGCAACGATGCCGGAATCGCGATCCAGGCCCAGGGTCAGCTGGGTCAGGTCGTTGGAACCGATGGAGAAGCCATCGAAGAACTCGAGGAACTCGTCGGCCAGCAGGGCGTTCGACGGCAGTTCGCACATCATGATGACCTTAAGGCCGTTCTCGCCGCGCTTCAGGCCGTTCCCGGCCAGCAGCTCGACCACCTGGCTCGCCTCGCCCAGGGTGCGCACGAAGGGCACCATGATCTCGACGTTGGTCAGGCCCATTTCGTTGCGGACCTTCTTCAGCGCACGGCACTCCAGCTCGAAGCAGTCGCGGAACGACTCGCTGATGTAGCGCGAGGCACCACGGAAGCCGAGCATCGGATTCTCTTCTTCCGGCTCGTAGAGCTTGCCGCCGATCAGGTTGGCGTACTCATTGGACTTGAAGTCGGACAGGCGCACGATGACCTTCTTCGGCCAGAACGCCGCGGCCAGGGTGCTGATGCCCTCCACCAGTTTCTCGACGTAGAAGCCGACCGGATCGGGATAGCCCGCGATGCGCTTCTCCACGCTTTCCTTGATGTCCGCCGGCAGGCCGGCGAAGTTCAGCAATGCCTTGGGGTGCACGCCGATCATGCGGTTGATGATGAATTCGAGGCGGGCCAGGCCCACGCCTTCGTTCGGCAACTGGGCGAAATCGAAAGCGCGATCGGGATTGCCGACGTTCATCATGATCTTGAACGGAAGGTCGGGCATGGCGTCGACCGAGTTCTTGCGCACATCGAAACCGAGTTCGCCTTCGAAGATGAAGCCGGTATCGCCTTCGGCACAGGAAACGGTCACCCCCTGGCCATCCTGCAGGATCTGGGTGGCGTTGCCGCAACCGACCACCGCCGGGATGCCCAGTTCGCGAGCGATGATCGCCGCGTGGCAGGTACGCCCGCCGCGGTTGGTGACGATGGCGCTGGCGCGCTTCATCACCGGCTCCCAGTCCGGGTCGGTCATGTCGGAGACCAGGACGTCACCCGGTTGGACCTTGTCCATTTCCGACACGTCGTTGATCACCTTGACAGGACCGGCACCGATGCGCTGGCCGATGGCACGCCCTTCCACCAGGACGGTCCCCTTCTCTTTCAGCAGGTAGCGCTCCATGACCGTGGCGCTGGCGCGGCTCTTCACGGTTTCCGGGCGTGCCTGGACGATGTACAGCTTGCCGTCGTCACCGTCCTTGGCCCATTCGATGTCCATCGGGCGGCCATAGTGCTTCTCGATGATCATGGCCTGCTTGGCCAGCTCGGTGACCTCGGCGTCGCTCAGGGCGAAGCGGGCGCGATCGGCGCGATCGACGTCCACTACCTTGACCGAGCGACCGGCCTTGGCTTCGTCGCCGTAGATCATCTTGATCGCCTTGCTACCCAGGTTGCGGCGCAGGATGGCCGGACGCCCGGCTTCCAGGGTCGGCTTGTGGACGTAGAACTCGTCGGGGTTCACCGCGCCCTGGACCACGGTCTCGCCCAGGCCGTAGGCACCGGTGATGAAGACCACGTCGCGGAAGCCGGATTCGGTGTCCAGGGTGAACATCACCCCGGCGGTGCCGGTTTCCGAGCGGACCATGCGCTGCACGCCGGCGGACAAGGCGACCAGCTTGTGATCGAAGCCCTGGTGCACGCGGTAGGCGATGGCGCGGTCGTTGAACAGGGAGGCGAAGACCTCTTTTGCTGCGCGGATCACATTGTCCACGCCGCGGATATTGAGGAAGGTTTCCTGCTGGCCGGCGAACGAGGCGTCCGGAAGGTCTTCGGCGGTAGCGGAGGAACGCACTGCCACGGCGAGGTTGTCGTTGCCGTTGGCCAGGGCGGCGAAGGCCTGGCGGATCTCGCTGTCGAGACGGGCCGGGAACTCGGCTTCCATCACCCACTGGCGGATCTGCGCGCCGGTCTTGGCCAGGGCGTTGACGTCGTCGACGTCCAGGGCGTCCAGGGCCGCGTGGATACGGTCGTTGAGGCCACTCTGCTCGAGGAAGTCACGGTAGGCCTGGGCGGTGGTGGCAAATCCGCCGGGTACGGAAACGCCGGCACCGGCCAGGTTGCTGATCATCTCGCCGAGGGATGCGTTCTTGCCCCCCACATGCTCTACATCATGGACGCCGAGCTTATCGAGGGAAACTACGTACTCTACCAAGGTGATCTCTCCACTATTGAATTGGAAAAGCTCAAGCGGGGCCAGGAGCAGCTCCGCTGGATTCTGGCCTGGCCCTTAGAAATAAGTGACAATGCTGCGACAGAAAGGCCTCTGACAACGCGCGGCCTATCATAGCCAAGAATCGTTCCTACCTTAAGGCTTTCGGTGCAAATGAAACGAACCGCATTCTTCATCTCGGACGGCACCGGTATCACCGCCGAAACCCTGGGCCAAAGCCTTCTGGCACAGTTCGAGAACATCAGCTTCGTCAAACTGACGAGACCGTACATCGATACCGAAGAAAAAGCGCGCGCCATGGTACAGCAAATCAATAATGCTGCCGAGTCGGACGGGGCCCGCCCGATCATCTTCGATACCATCGTGAACCGCGACATCCGGGCGGTCCTGGCGCAATCCAACGGTTTCATGATCGATATCTTCGCCACCTTTCTTTCGCCTCTGGAACAGGAGCTTTCGGCCGACTCGTCCTATTCGGTCGGCAAGTCCCACTCCATCGGCCACAACTCCAACTACATGGATCGCATCGAGGCGGTGAACTTCGCCCTCGACAACGACGACGGCGCCCGCACCCACTACTACGACAAGGCCGACCTGATCCTGGTCGGCGTCTCGCGCTGCGGCAAGACGCCCACCTGCCTGTACATGGCCTTGCAGTATGGCATCCGCGCCGCCAACTACCCGTTGACGGAAGAGGACATGGAGCGCCTGCAACTGCCGAACGCCCTCAAGCAGTACAAGCACAAGCTGTTCGGCCTGACCATCGACCCCGATCGCCTCACCGCGATTCGCAACGAGCGCAAGCCCAACAGTCGCTACGCCAGCTTCGCCCAGTGCGAATTCGAGGTACGCGAGGTCGAAAGCCTGTTCCGCCGCGAAAACATCGCCTACATCAACTCCACGCATTTCTCGGTGGAGGAGATTTCCGCAAAGATCCTCGTCGAAAAAGGCGTGGAACGGCGCTTCAAATAACCGCTCCGGGGCCAGCGGCTCGGCACCGCCAAGGTCCCTTGCCCGCTTCCGGTAACGCTTCGAGCCCCTGGATGGAATTTCGTTTCATCCCAGCGGCAAAACCCCGACCAAGTGGTATAAGCGGCTGTCGCTGCCGAAAAACCGCGTGATAGAATGCGGCCCGCATGCGCCTGGCGGGGCGCCCGGCATGCCCGGCCTGCCGAGCGCAGGTCGATGACGCAGGGTTTTCCGTCACGGACTGGACAGCGATCGCAAGATCGACCCGCCGAACGCGACACCAACCAGGACTTATGAAACTCAAGCCCTTAGCTCCCCTGCTCTGCCTATTCATCGCCGTACCAGGCCTGAGCGTAGCCGCCGAAAAGACGGTCTACGGCCTGAACGAATACGCGCGCATCAACGACCCGGACATCCAGCTGGCCGCCAAGCTCGACACCGGCGCCAAGACCGCCTCCCTCAGCGCCCGCGACATCAAGCGTTTCAAGCGCGACGGCGAAACCTGGGTGCGCTTCTACCTGGCCACCGACAACGCCGACGACACCCCGATCGAGAAGCCCCTGGCGCGGATCAGCAAGATCAAGCGCCGCCACGGCGACTTCAACCCCGACGAGGGCAAGGCCTATACCGCCCGTCCGGTGATCGAGCTGCAGGTCTGCATGGGCAAGGCGATTCGCACCATCGAAGTGAACCTGACCGACCGAAGTGCATTCCAATACCCGCTTTTGATCGGCTCGGAGGCCTTGAAGAAATTCGACGCACTGGTCGATCCGAGCTTGAAATACTCGGCCGGGAAACCCGGCTGCAAACCTGATGCAAAACCTGCTGAGTAAACGACATGCGCTCTCTCAACCTGCATCTGAAAGTCCTGATCGCCATCCTGCTGACCCTGGGTGTGGCGATCACCGCCTATCAGATTTTCGTCCAGGGTATTCCCGTTACCGAAGCCGAAACCGATGACCTCTGGAACATCGATGCCAAGGTCGACTTCGTCGCCACGCCGAAAACCCCGGTCAAGGTGCAGATGTTCGTTCCGCCGTTGAGCCAGGACTACGTCAGCCTCAACGAAAGCTTCGTCTCCAACAATTACGGCGTCAGCATCAATCGCGCCGACGGCAATCGCAAGGTGACCTGGTCCGCCCGCCGCGCCAACGGCAAGCAGACCCTGTACTACCGCCTGGTGCTGACCAAGCGCTACACCGGCGAGAAGACCAAGGAGAAAGGCCCGATCTTCCGCGACAGCCTGCCCCTGGAAGGCCCGGAGAAGATCGCCGCAGAAGCCCTGCTGGCCCCCATTCGCCAGCACTCGGCCGACGTCGAGACCTTCGTCAGCGAAGCCATCAAGCGCGCCAACAACGGCAACGACGACAACGTCAAGCTGCTGATGGCCGGCGACACCAGCCTGGAAAAGAAAGCGCATATCGTCGAAACCCTGCTGTCCATCGCTCACGTGCCGATGGAGCGGGTCCATACCATCCGCCTGGTCGCCGACCTGCAACAGAGCCCGGAACTGTGGCTGCGCAGCTTCAACGGCGAGAACTGGCTGTATTTCAACGTGGTCACCGGCGAACAGGGCCTGCCCTCCGATCGCCTGATCTGGTGGCTTGGCGATGAGCCGCTGATGACCATCGACGGCGGCAAGAAGGCCCAGGTCAGCTTCAGCCTGAACAGCAGCGAGATGAACGCCATCCGCCTGGCCAAGCTGTCCGACGAGAACACCGAGGCGGCCTTCCTCGAGTACTCCCTGTACGGCCTGCCGCTGTCCACCCAGCAGACCTTCCAGATCATGATCATGATCCCGATCGGCGTGCTGGTGATCCTGATCCTGCGCAACCTGATCGGCCTGCAGACCCTCGGCACCTTCACCCCGGTGCTGATCGCCCTGGCCTTCCGCGAGACCGGCCTGCAATGGGGTATCGCCCTGTTCACCGTGATCACCGCCCTGGGCCTGTCGCTGCGCTCCTATCTCGAGCACCTGAAGCTGCAGATGCTGCCGCGCCTCTCGGTGGTGCTGACCTTCGTGGTGGTGATGATCGCGGTGATCAGCCTGTTCAGCCACAAGCTCGGCTTCGAGAGCGGCCTGTCGATCGCCCTGTTCCCGATGGTGATCCTGACCATGACCATCGAACGCCTGTCGATCACCTGGGAAGAGCGCGGCGGCGGCCATGCGATGAAGGTGGCCATCGGCACCCTGTTCGCGGCATCGCTGGCGCACATCCTCATGCGCATCCCGGAACTGGTGTACTTCATCTTCACCTTCCCGGCCGTGCTGCTGATCCTGGTCGCCTTCATGCTCGCCATGGGCCGCTACCGCGGCTACCGCCTGACCGAGCTGTTCCGCTTCAAGGCCCTGCTCAAGGACTGAACCATGTCGATCTGGAAGACCTGGAAAGACCTGACCGCGAAAGGCGTGATGGGCATCAACCGACGCAATGCCGATTACGTCCTGAAGTACAACAAGCGGCACCTGTATCCGGTGGTGGACGACAAGATCATCACCAAGGAACGCGCGCTCGAGGCCGGCATCCACGTGCCGGAGATGTACGGCATCATCGAGACCGAGAAAGGCATCGACAAGCTCAACGAGATCATCGGCGAGCACAACGATTTCGTCATCAAGCCGGCGCAGGGCGCCGGCGGCGACGGCATCATGGTGATCGCCGACCGCTTCGAGGGCCGCTACAAGACCGTGTCGGGGAAGATCGTCAGCCACGAGGAGATCGAGCACCACATCTCGAGCATCCTCTCCGGCCTCTACTCCCTCGGCGGTCATCGCGACCGCGTACTGATCGAGTACCGGGTGACCCCCGACCAGATCTTCAAGAGCATCAGCTACGAAGGTGTGCCGGACATCCGCATCATCGTGCTGATGGGCTACCCGGTGATGGCCATGCTGCGCCTGCCGACCCGGCAGTCGGGCGGCAAGGCCAACCTGCACCAGGGCGCCATCGGCGTGGGCGTCGACCTGGCCACCGGCGTCACCCTGCGCGGCACCTGGCTGAACAACAAGATCGCCAAGCACCCGGACACCACCAACGCGGTGGACGGTGTGCAACTGCCGAACTGGGACGGCTTCATGAAGCTGGCGGCCGGTTGCTACGAGTTGTCGGGCCTCGGCTACATCGGCGTGGACATGGTTCTCGACCAGGAGAAAGGCCCGCTGATCCTAGAACTCAACGCCCGCCCGGGCCTGAACATCCAGATCGCCAACGACAGCGGCCTGGTGCACCGCTGCCACGCCGTCGAGGCGCGACTGGAAGAACTCAAGGCGAAAGGCATCGAAGAGTCCGCGGAAGAGCGCGTACGCTTCTCCCAGCAACTGTTCGGCCACGTCCAGCAGCAACAGGGCTGACGTGCTTCCGATATGAAGAAGCCCGGCTCCGGCCGGGCTTTTTCATGTCTCGGATTTCAACGCACCACGGCCAGCTCGAAGCCGCCCTGCCGGGCGTGCTCATGCACCTGCATACCCGCCTCGTTCACCGCCAGGCCCTGTAGCGGACGCTTGAACGGCTTGTTGTCGAGGGTTTGCAGCGAGCGGTCCTCGTCGGTGGTCAGCAGCAGCACGTAGCGCTCGCCGCGATTGGCCCGCACCGGCACCGTACCCTCGATGAAAGCGTAGCGATACCAGGTTTCCGGGTTCAGCTTGTACACCGCGTCGCTGACCAGCCGGGTCGGCCGCTTGTGCTCGTCGAGGAACAGCAGCGACGGGTAGACCACCTGGCGGTTGGCGAAACTGCGGATGCGCAGGCCGTAGACCCCCTGGGAGCGCGGCAGCCGGATCGCCGCGTAGAAGCTCCTGCCCATGGGAAAGTCGAAGCTCGGCGAGAAGCGGTTCAACTCCTCGTAGCGCGGTTCGTCGGCATCCAGTTCGGTGAAGTCGCTCTCGGCGATCTGCTCGCAGCAGCGCCGTTGCAGGTCCTGGTAGAGATCGTCGATGGTCATCTCGGTGCCCTTGAGCAAAGCCTTCAGCGCATCGCTCTGCTGGCCGGCGCCATCCAGCCCGGGCAACGCCGCCGGACGCTGCTTGAACTCGATCTGCCGGCCCTCGGTGAAGGCGATCTGCGACGAAGGCGCGGCCTCCCGCTTGAAGCGCGCCGCGCGCTCCTCGAGCGGGATCTGCGAGTTGTGCATGCGGCCCTTCTCGTCCACCCAGGTGTAGTAGGGACTGCCGTTCTCGCTGCGAACGAAACCCTTGCCCTCGAAGGCCTCGGCGTCGATGTATTCGGCGGAGTGCTCGCCGTTGGGCAGGACGTAGTCGGCGCGCTGGCCGGCGACCTGGGCGCCGGCATAGAAGCTGTTCTGCACGTTGCCGTTGGCATCGATCCAGGTGTAGTAGCGACGCTTGCTCTCCCCTCCGCTGCTGTTCCCCGGCCACTGCGTGGCGTTGTCCGCCTTGTTCAGCACCCGCGCCTGGTCGCTCTGGCCGATGCGCTGCCGCGCCTGGCGCTGCTGGCGGTCGAACTGGCCGTCGACGAAGGTGTTGTGCACCCCGCCATTGTCGTCCACCCAGGTCAGGTAGCGCCCGCCGGAGGCCCAGCCCGGCGAAGATGCCGGCAGCGCCAGGGAGAAGACGCAAAGTACGATGGATGCGCGCATCATGCTCCAGCCCTCAGAAGGTCGTACGGTAGGTCATGGCGAAAATATAGGCTTTCACCGTGGTGTCCACGTCCAGTCCCGCGTAAGGGTTGTACACCAGGTTGTCGAGCCCGGTGCAGTTCAGGTTGCAGCTGGTATCGGCCTTGACGCTCTGCTTGGTGACGAAGTAGTTGAAACCGACATCGATCACCGTGTCCTTGTCCCACTGGTAGCCCAGCCCCAGGCCGTAGAGATTGGCATCGCCGATCGGCACCAGGATATCCGCCTGGCCCTTGGGGATCGCCGAAGGCCGGTATTCGTAGCCGGCGCGCAGCTGCAAACGGTCGTTGACGTCGTACTGCACGCCCATGGCCCAGCTCCAGGTATCGCGGTAGCCGCGGTCGAGGGTGATGCTGTGGCTGGTGGCGTCCTTCGAGTCGAGGTACTTGGCGATGCGCAGCAGGTCGAGCTCGCGGTCGAACTCGATCTTGAACTCGTTCCAGTCGCTGTAGCCGTTCCATTTCAGGTCGAAGTTGAATTGCCACTTCTTGAACGGGCGCAGCTTCACGCCGGTGGAGAAGGCATCCGGATAGACCATGTTCATCGTGGCGTTGCCATGCTCTTCGTCGACGTTCCCGTAGGGGAACATCTGGCCGAGGATCGCACCGCCGAGCGACTTGTGCACCCCGGTCCAGAAACCCTGCCAGCCCTGGCCGTAGTCGACCCGGTACTTGCCCTTGAGCTTCATCCGCGACTCGCTCTGGTAGGTCGCGCCCCAGGCGAACCAGTCGGTGGGCTCCCAGAGCACGCCGAGGTTGAAGCTGGGCGAAAGCGACTGTTGCATGTCCAGGTCGATATTGGCCAGGTTCTGGAACGGACCGATATTGCCGCCGCAGACGTTGAAGAACACCTCGAGGATCTCCTGCATTCCCGGCAGGCAACCGATCTCCTTGGTCTGCTGCAACAGCCCGAGCAACTGGTTCGGCGCCCGGAAATCCTCGTTCAACGCTACTGCCTGGTGGGAGAAACCCACAGACAGGCCGACCGACAGCTCGTCGTTGACCTGGTAGGCCAGGGTCGGCGAGAAGTAGGTGAGCCGCTGCAACGACACCTCGCGTCCCTGGTAGCGCGCCGGATCGCTATCGGAATCGCGGCTGTAGCCCAGCGCTTGCGGGGTGTAGACGTTGGTGGCGAAGGTGAACTTGGAGCCCGGCGGGTTGATCGAGATTCCGGCCAGCGGCGCCACCAGCAACGGCACGTCGGTCATGCCGCCGAGACCGGGCAGGTACATGGTCGGGGTCAGGGTCCGGCTGTGGCTGTTGGCGACCGGGTCGTCGCGCAGGCCGAAGGTGCCTTCGCCGTAGTTCGGCGGCGCCTTGAAGCCGGCGCGGATGTCCATCACCCCGGTGAGCAGCTTCACGGTCGCCTGGCGGCCCTTCATCCTGGTCAGCGCCGCCGGGTTGTAGTGCACCGAATCGATGCCGGTCTCGTCGGCGGTCACGGCGTTGCCGAGGGCCATGGCTTTCGGGTTGCCGATGGTCAGGTCGTTGGCCATCTGCGCGCCGGCCGGCGGAATCCAGGCCAGGCACACCCCTGCCAGCGCCAGCCAGAGCGGCGCAATGCGCATCTTCATAACAGGCCTCGCTCGCGGGTTACTGGGCCTTCAGCCCTTTGATATCGAGGGGTACGGATAACCCCAGCAGTACATCCGGCGAGTCTTCCGTGAGGCCGAAACCGGCGTTGACGTTGACGATGTAGTCCGGTGACGTCCGCAAGCCGAGCGAGAAGTTCATGATGCTACTGGTCTGTTCGGACGACTCGAACGTACCGGCAGTGGTGTGGTAGCGGTTCTTCAGCGTGTAGGCCATCTGGTACGAAGTCGCCAGCGAGACGTCGTAGGACAGCGCGTAGGCCATGCCCATGTTGAAGTTGATCGTGTTGCCGGGCGAGACCTTCTCCAGCTGGGAGTTGTCGGCCAGGGTCTGGTGCACGTCGTCCACCGGCAGGTTCCAGGTGTAGCCGAGCGAGCCGTAGAGGACCACCGGGTCGATCACATAGGACATGTTCGCGCCGAAGCCCAGGCTGTAGTAGCCGTTGCCGGTGGAGATGTCCTTGTCCAGGTTGGTCTTGTAGGGACTGTCGCCGGTCGGCAGGCCGATGGTGGTATACAGCGTGGTGACCGGCCGCCCGCGCACCGCCGCCCAGGGCTGCCAGCGCAAGGTCGCGGAAACGTCGCCGAGGCTGTAGGCGTGGGTATCCATCTCGGTGTCGTACTTGGCTACCAGCGGCAGGCGGAAACTGAAGGTGAGGTTGTCCCAGATCCCGTAGTCGAAGGTGAAGGAGTTGGTGAAGGTGTGCTGGGACTGGCTCTGCCGGCCGGCGAGGCCGTAGATCTGCGTGCCGCCACTGGTCTTGGTCAGCGGCACCAGGGTCAGCCGCTGGTCGCGCACCAGCGCGTAGTCGAAACCGTAGGTCAGGGTCCGCTCGCCCTTCTTCAGCAAGGTGTAGCTCTTCTCGGCGGCCTGGAAGACCTCCTCCAGCGCCTTGGCGCTGTCGGCATCGTCATTCTTCTTGGCCAGCGCGTCACGGGCCTGGTCGACCGAGGCTTCCTCGGCAACGGACAAACCGCTGATAGACAGCATCAGCGCCGCCGCGCATGTGTACCCCCTGATTCTCATGGCGCTATCCCCAGAGATTGTTCTTGTTTTTGGGTATCTGCTACTTGGTGCGCAGGTGTATGACGTCGCCACCAGTGCCCAGCTCACGGACCTGGTTTTCAGTGATCTTGTTGATCTGCGGAAACTCGCGGAACGCCAGCAGGCTGACGGTGCGGTCGTCCACCAGGCGCATGTCGCGATCGTTCAGCGCCAGCGCGTTGCGGGGCTCCTGCCCACTCGGGAAGATCACGAACAGGACGTTCTGGTCCCAGATTTCCTCGAAGCGCGTCCGGGTGAAGCTGATGTTGCCCAAGGCCGGATCGGCGACGAAGACGTGATCGTTGTAGACATCGCGCACCACCACGAAATGCTTGAAGCCGGCATAGTGGATGGGGACCAGCGCCGGATGCTCGAGAGCGTCCAGGTCGCTGAACTCGGCGCGAAAACCACCGCTCTTGTAGCCCAGCGCAGCGGCGTAGCGCTTCATGTCGAGCAGCGAGAAACCGCGGCGCTGCACAATCTTATCGGCCTCGCCATAGCGCAGCAGTCCTTCCATGACCTGGCGTTCCTCGAGGTTGCGCCCGAGGTAGTAGTCCAGCAGCGTGGTAAGCGCCGCCGAGCCGCAGCTGTAGTCATAGGCCTGGCGGATGACGTTGCGGAACTGCAACTGGCTCATCGGCTCCAGTTGCACCGATTCGCGGTAGGGTCCATTGGGGGTCAGAGGCTGGCTGAGGTTGACCGTGCCCTGCGGTTGCGGCTTGGTATCGACCGTCTGGGTGAACCCGAACAGTCCGATCAGACTTCCCAGCAAAATCTCGAACATCGCCCCGTCGTACCTCTTTCGGAGAAAGACCCCGCCGATGCCTCGGCGAGGTCTTCGCGTCTCGACTCGGTTCCTGGATCAGTGACCCCAGACCTTGATGGTGGAACCGGCCATGTTCAGCCCGGAGACGGTCAGCGAGCCGATGCTGGCGGCGCTGGTGTCGCCCACCTTGATGGCGCCAACGGTCACGTCGCCGGTGATGGCCGGCAGGCCGATGGCCAGTTGCTGGGTCGACTTGCCGCCGATATCGGTGGTGACGACGTCGATGGTCAGCGGCTTGGTATCGTCGATGGTCAGCGCCGGCAGGCTGATGTTCTCCAGCCGCAGGGAGCCGCCGTTGGTGTCGGTATCGGTGTAGGTCACGGCCCCGACGGAGCCCTGGAAAGTACCGGAAATGCTGATGCCTGCCTGGCCGGTCACGTCGGACAGCGCGCCATCGTCCATGGCTTTCAGGTCGGCATGCGCCAGCAAGGGAGCAGCCAGAACAGCAGTTGCAAGGAACAGGTGCTTTTTCATTGTTATTTCTCCAGTGTTCAGGTGTGGTTTGCCCCAGGGCACTGCCGTTTGCATCCTGTCCCCGGCAGATCGACCGGCATCTCGCCGGTCTCCAGGTCCGGTACTGCTTCCCTAGGTGTCCCGGACATGGATTCGGTAGAGCCTCATGCTCTCTCGTCCTGGATTCCAAGCTACTGGGCCACCCCTTCCGCCGCCAGCCCATCCAAGGGATGGAGCGGTGGCGGCTGCCGCTCACGCCTCGCTCAGCAGTCCCAGGCTTTTACCCTTTAGTACGGCTTGCGTTCTGCTCTTCACACCCAGCTTGGCGAACAGGTTGTGCAGGTGCCACTTGATGGTGGCTTCCGACAGGTGCACCGCCTGCGCGATATCGCGGTTCGACAAGCCCGCCGCCACCAGCCGCAGGATTTCCCGTTCGCGATGGCTAACATCCTGATTTTCATCGAAACTTTCCGGGTCCACGGAGAGCTTCCGGCACTGCTCGCGGAGCAGGTCGGCCAGCCCCTGCCAGGCCGCGGCACGCTTGGGTTCCGCTTCCCTCCAGCTTTCCCACATCGGCAACAGCCACAACGCGTCGTCCTGGAACAGCCGGCGGTAGCCGAGATTCCAGGCTTCCTCGAGCGTGGCGAGGAACAGGCCGATGGCTTTTTCGCTGTTACCTTTCTGCCAATACGCCACAGAAAGTAACAAGGACAAACGCAGCCGCCGATCCCTCTGGTAAGCGGAAGAGTAGCCGGCCAGACAGCTTTCCAGCTTGCTCTGCGCGCGTTCCGCGTGACGCTCGGACAATGCCAGCCGAGCCTCCGCCAGGACCAGGGCGGTCTGTGCGTCGGCATGCCGCTCGCCGGAGAGCCCGGCAAGATGCCGCTCCAGTTGCAGGCAGACCCGTTCGGCTTCGTTCGGACGGCGCAGCCACAGCAGGAACTGCACCTTGCAGCTCATGGCGTGAGCATAGACACGCTCGTAGCCGGGCGAGAGCAGACCGCTCAGCCATTCGTCGAGTTGCGCCAGCCCCTGCTCGGCGGCGCCGGAGAAGAAGCGCGCCTTGGCCATGACCAACTGGCCGCGACTGAGCAGTTCCACCGGCGTCGCGACATCCCGCCAGACCGTCGCCAGCGGTAGTTCGGCGAGCACGCCGGCATGCCGGTCCTGCTCGTAGAGCAGGTCGGCATAGGCCAGCGACAAGGGTCCGCCGACCCGGCTGCGCCGGCCGAATACCTGCTCGACCCGGTTGCGCGCCGACTCGGCGATCGCCCTGCCCCGCTCCAGATCGCCACTCTCCTTGCAGATCAGGGATTCGATCAGGCTGGTCACCACCTGCAGGTACTCGCTGTCGGCGACTTTCAGGTCCTCCCGCGCGGAACCGATGGCGCCGGCGGCCTCGGCGTAGTCGCCGAGCAGCGCATGCGCCGAAGCCTGCACGCAGAGCAGGCTGGCGCGGAACACCGGCTGGTTGCTCGGAACCATGGACAGCCAGTGACGGGCGACCTTCAGGCAGGCTTCGAGCTTGTCCTGGTAGAGCAACACCAGGGCCTTGAGCACCTGGGCGGCGGCGAGCAACTCGCCGAGCCCGAAGTGCATGACCTTGCCGCGCCCCTGCAAGAGGCGGTGGCTGACCTCCTCGATCAACGCCTCGGCCTCGGCGAAGCGTTGCTCGAACGCCAGTTGCCAGGCGTAGAAGATCTGGAACACCGGATGCTCGCGGATCACCTCGGCGGGAATGCCGTTGAGCATGCCGAGGATGCCGTACACCCGGTTACCGGCGATCAGGCGCGCGCCCTGGCGCTCCAGTAACTCGGCGGCGAACAGGTAGTCGCGGGCGCGAAGGGCGTACTTGATCGCCCGGTCGGCCAGGTCGCGCCCCTCGCACCAGCGCGCCGCCGCATGCAGCAACGGGGTCGGATCGGCATGCCGGGACAGCCGCCCCTGGAGGAACTCGGCGAACAGATGGTGGTAGCGGAACCATTCGCGCTGGTCGTCCAGGGCGATGACGAACAACTGCTCGTTCTGCAGGCGCATGAGCATGTCCAGGCCGTCGCGACGCCCGGTCAGCGCATTGCACAGTTCCGCATTGAACTCGTCGAGCACCGAGGTCTGGTCGAGGAACAGCTGCAGGTCGGCGGGCAGGCTGGCCAGCACGTCTTCCGCCAGGTAGTCGGCGATGTTCCGTTCGGTCCCGGAGAGCCCGCGGAGGAAACCTTCCCGGTCGGTATTGCGACTGAGGGCCAGGGCCGCCAGGTGCAACGCCGTGATCCAGCCTTCGGTGCGCTTGAACAGCAGCTTCAGCTCGCGCTCGCCCAGCTCCAGCCCCTTGAGGTCGAGGAGAAACGCATCGCTCTCCTCGCGCGAAAGTCGCAGGTCTTCCGCGCTCAGGCAGAAGGTCCAGGGCTTGAGGGTCGGTTCGTCGACCAGGAAGCGCGGGCGGAAGCGGGTCGAGGCCACCACCCGCACGTGATCGGGCAGGTTCTCGATCAGGTAGCGAACCCCATGCGGCAAGGCGGCGTGGCGGATGCGGTGGAAATCGTCGAGGAACAGGTACAAGGGGCCTTCCAGGCGACGCAGGTCGGCGAGGAAGGCATCCAGGATGCCCTCCAGCGGCACCGCGACGTCGGTGCCGAGCAGATTGGCGGTATTGCCGCCGAATGCCGGGACCACTCGCTGGATGCTCGCCAGCAGGTACTGGATCAGACGCTGCGGTTCGCTGTCGGTCTCGTCGCAGGACAACCATGCCACCGCCGCGCCCTGCTCCAGCAGGCGCAGGCGCAACTGGCAGAGGATGGTGCTCTTGCCGAAGCCGGCCGGCGCGCTGAGCACCATCGCGCGTCGCCCGCGGGCCTCGTACAGGCGGTCGATCAGCGCCTCGCGGGGAAGCAGCGGCAACCCTCCGGCGCCTGGCGGGAACAGCTTGGTCTGCAACAGCGGGATGGTGCTGGCGGGAACCCCGTCGCGATGGCCCATGGTCAGAGCAGGCTCAGCTCGCGGGCTCGCCGGATCGCCTGGGTGCGATTGCGCACCTTGAGCTTTTCGTAGATGTTGTGCAGATGCCATTTGACGGTCCCCAGGGCCAGCGACAGGCGCTGGCCGATTTCTTCGTTGGATAGGCCCTGTGCGGCCAGGCAGACCACTTCGCGCTCGCGCTCCGTCAGGCCTTCCTCGAGCGCATCCTGGGGCTTGCGCACGCCCTGCCCGGGCCAGATGCCGAGCAGGCCGCGAATGAAGGTCTGTAGCGCCGGCTGGCGCTCGGTGGATTCGAGTTGCTGGAGCAACTGGCGAATGCCGTCGCCTTCCTCGATGAAGAGGCTGCGCACCCCTTCCCGTTCGGCATTGATCAGGCATTCGCCGAGCAGGCTGTTGGCCCGTTCCTGGTAGCCCAGGCGCTGATAGCTGAGCGCCGCCAGGATATCCAGGCGCAGGCGCTGCAGGCCGTGCCAGCCGGGCTGCAAGGTGCCGCGCAACTGAGTGATCTCGTGCAGCGCCTCGCTGAAATGTCCTCGCCCCTGCAACAGGCGCACGCGGCTCACGCCCAGCGACCAGTTGACCGGGTTGAAGGCCATGTTGCGGTAGTGTGCCGCCATCTTGTTCCAGTCCACGCTCTTCAACCGCTGCTCGGCGCGCTTCAGGCGGTCGGGGCCGCTGTCCTGGAGGATCAGGTTGATCTCTTCGGCCATGGCCTGGGCGAAGAAGCGCCACGACTGATTGCGCGAGGCCAGGGCCTGCATCGCCGCCAGGCTGGCCAGCGCCTCCTTCGGCCGTCCCAGCAGGCGCTGGGTGCGCGCCAGGCAGATCTGTCCCTGGGCATAGAAATCGATCGGATTGATCACATCCACATGCCCGAGCGCCCAGCCCAGGCGCTCTTCCAGCCCGTCCAGCTCGATCCTGTAGTAGGCGGTCAGGGCCTCGGTGATGGTCGGCAGCGCCAGCGCGCTCCTGGACTTCTCGAACAGCGGCCGGGCGCGCTGGCGGAGCCGCTCGATGAGCAGTTGCGCCTGTTTCACCTGGCCCTGCTCGAGTGCGAGGATCACCTCGACGTTGGCCAGTTGCATGTCCAGGTAGCGCCCTTCGAGGAAATGATTGCGCTGCTGCGCCAGCCCCAGCAGGCGCCGCGCCTGGTCGCCCTGGCCACGGACCACCTGGGCCAGCGCGGCGGTGATCAACACCGCCACTTCGAGGAAGGCAGCGTTCTGCCCGAGCTGGACTTCGACCCGGCGAGCCAGGGCGATGCACAGTTCCAGATCGTCCTTCTGCAACGCCACCACCGCCTTCACCGCCAGCGCGGAGAGGTACTGGTCGCCCATCGGCCCGTCGCCGCGGCTCTCCCCCCAGCGCGCCAGCAGTTCGTCGATGATCCGGTTGGCCTCGCCCAGGCTGAGGTCGCTGGCCCGCGACCAGACATCGGTAAGGACCAGGATCGGATAGCGCTCGGCGATTTCGTCCGGCACATGCTTGCGCCAACGGTAGATCAGGCTGAGCTGGCCGCGGTTGATCAGTTCCAGTCCGCATCCGTCGACCAGCGCGGCGATCATCTCCGGGTCTTCCGCCGCACAGGCATGCTCGATGGCGAACGTCGGCATGTGGTGGTTGGTGAACCACAGGCTGGCGTTGAAATGCAGTTGCTTGAAACGGTCCGGATCGGAGTCACGCAGGCGGTTGCGGAGGAAGTCGGCGAACAGCAGGTGGAAGCGATACCACTGGCGTTCGCGATCCAGCGGCAGGAGGAACAATTGCATGGACTCCAGGCGCTCCAGCAGCGCCTGGCCGTCCTGGCGCCCGGTCAGGGCGTTGGCCAGGTCGCCGCTCAATTGGCTGGCAACGCCAAGGGCCAGCAGCGCTTCCTGCAGGTCGCCAGGCAAGCGTTCGAAGACCGCCGCCAGCAGATAGGCGCTGACCGCCTGCTTGTCGCCGTCGAGCAGGGCCATTTCCTGCACCTGCGGTTGCTGGCGCAGCCACAGGCTGACGAGATGCACGCCCACCACCCAGCCTTCGGTCTGGCCATAGAGCGCCTTCAGGCAGGGCTCGTCCAGATAGAGACCGCTGCGCTCGAGGTATTCGCGGGTTTCCTCGAAGCCGAGGCGCAGCTCCTCGAGGCCGATTTCCAGCAACAGTCCCTTGGCCCGCCAGGTAGCCAGGCTCAGCGCCGGCTGCGAACGCGTGCCCAGGGCCAGGACCAGCCCGGGCGGTGCGTACTGCACCAGGCGGTTGAGGCCGGTGAAGATGTCCGGGTTGCTAACCAGGTGCAGGTCGTCCAGCACCAGCAGCAACGGCCGCGCATAGCGATCGAGATCGCCGAGCAGGCTTTCGATCACCGCCACCACCGGGACCCGCATGGTGTTCTGCAGGTAGGTCTGGGCGTCGTCGCCAAGCTGCGGCACGGCTTCGCCCAGCGCCTCGATGAGCTGCCGGCAGAAACGGGCAGGGTCGTCGTCTTCTTCGGCCAGCGACAGCCAGGCCACCGCCTGGTCTGCTACAGTGCGCTCCCTGGCCAGGGCGGCGAGCGCGCAGGTCTTGCCGAAGCCGGCAGGTGCGGAAAACATCAGAACGCGTGAATGGGGATTGCGATCCAGCAGGTTGCGGATCGCGGGGCGAAGAGAATATTCGGCTGGCACCTGAGGCGGCACTATTCTGGAGCGCGAAAGGCTGCCGGCTGCTGGATCCTGTACTGCATCCACGGCCTGTATCCCTGTGTCATTATCATTGTGGTACGGAGCCAAATCTCCGTGGGATATTTCCATAATTAGCAGATCACCCTTCTTACGTAAACTGAAGAAATGGCTCTAGGATCGACGATTCCGGCGAACTAGAATTCCTGACTGTCCCACTACCCCCACTTTCCATGCCCAGTTGTCATGTTCACCCCCTGCCCTACCATAGCGACCCAAGCTGTCTCTTTGCCATCATCCATGAGGCGCCCGGTGCGGTGATGCTCGATTCGGGTCGCCCCATCGCTACCCGTGGACGCTATGACCTTATGAGCGCCTGGCCATTGGCAGAACTGGCGCCGCTGCCCGACGAATCGGCCAACCGCTTCTTCGCCCGCCTACGCGAAGCGGCCGGAAGCCTGGGCCCCGCGCAGCTGCCAGCGCCGTACGAACTGCCCTTCGCCGGCGGTCTGCTGGGCTATTTATCCTACGACCTGGGTCGGCGCATCGAGCGCATCGGCGAACACGCCCGCGATGACCTGGGCCTGCCGCTGGCCTCCGTCGGCCTGTATGCCTGGGCGCTGATCAGCGACCACCAGGCCGGCACCAGCCAACTGGTATTCCACCCGCGATTGGACGAGCGCGAACGCCAGCGCCTGATCGCCCTGTTCAGCGAGGAAACGCAAGGCGCGGCCGGCAACTTCAAGCTTCTGGGAAAATTCCGACGGAGCATCAGCGCATCCGACTATCGGCAGGCGATCCGCCGCATCCAGGACTACATCCAGGCAGGCGACTGCTACCAGGTGAACTATAGCCAGCGCTTCCAGGCCGCTTGCAGCGGCTCGCCGTGGCCGGCCTATCGCGCCCTGCGCGAGGCCTGCCCGACGCCGTTCTCCGGCTACCTGCGACTGGCCGACGGCGCGATCCTCAGCCTGTCGCCGGAGCGCTTCCTCAAGCTCGACAAGGGCAAGGTGGAAACCCGGCCGATCAAGGGCACCCGCCCGCGCGGCAAGACCCCCGAGGAGGACATGGCGCTGGCGGCGTCGCTGCTGGCCAGCCCCAAGGACCGCGCGGAAAACCTGATGATCGTCGACCTGCTGCGCAACGACATCGGACGCAGTTGCCAACCTGGCAGCGTACGGGTACCGGAGCTGTTCGCCCTGGAAAGCTATCCCAACGTGCATCACCTGGTGAGCAGCGTCACCGGCGAACTGGCGCCGGGCAAGGACGCCCTCGACCTGCTGGAAGGCAGCTTCCCCGGCGGCTCGATCACCGGCGCGCCGAAGATTCGCGCCATGCAGATCATCGACGAACTGGAACCGAGCCGACGCGGCATCTACTGCGGCAGCCTGTTCTACCTCGACGTGCGCGGCGAGATGGACAGCTCGATCGCCATCCGCACCCTGCTGGTCAGGAACGGCCAGGTCAGTTGCTGGGGCGGCGGCGGCATCGTCGCCGACTCGCACTGGGAGGACGAGTACCAGGAAACCCTGGACAAGGTCCGGGTGCTGCTGGAAACCCTGGAAGGGATGGCCGGGACAGCGTCCCCGGAATAGAAAAGAGCCCGCGTTCCGCGGGCTCTTTCATCGGCGGCGCGGCTACAGACTCAGCGAACGGCTGGAAGCCTTGAGGAACTCGCGCTTGAGGTCTTCGTAGGTATGCACCGCGGGGAACTGGGGAAACTCGCGGATCACGTTTTCCGGGGCATGGAACAGGATGCCGGCGTGGGCCTCGGAAAGCATGGTGGTGTCGTTGTAGGAGTCGCCTGCGGCGATCACCCGGTAGTAGAGGCTCTTGAAGGCGATCACCGACTGCCGCTTGGGATCCTTCTGGCGCAATTGATAGCCGACCACCCGGTCGCTGCCGTCGATCTCCAGCTTGTGGCACAACAGGGTCGGGAAGCCCAGCTGGCGCATCAGCGGCTGGGAGAACTCGTAGAAGGTGTCGGAGAGGATCACCACCTGGAAGCGCTCGCGCAGCCAGTCGACGAATTCCACCGCCCCCTCCAGCGGCTTCAGGGTGGCGATCACCTCCTGGATGTCGCCCAGCTTCAGACCATGTTCGTCGAGGATGCGCAGGCGCTGCTTCATCAGCACGTCGTAGTCCGGAATGTCCCGGGTGGTCGCCTTCAAGGCGTCGATACCGGTTTTTTCCGCGAACGCGATCCAGATTTCCGGAACCAGCACGCCTTCCAGGTCAAGACAGGCAATTTCCACAGGACTCTCCTCGAAATTCTCTGAACGATGGGGTGACGACGGACGCGGCACTCTAGCCCCTCGCCGAGGGCAAGGCAACGCCGGCTTATTCCTGGAATCAAGGTCGACAGGGGTAAATGGTTATTTAGGGCCATATGCCGCCCTTTGCTACCATTCCCGCCACAGAGCGCAACAGCGCCGCCCAGCACCAGGACCCCAGCCCGATGAGCCAGCCTTTCGACCTTCCCGCCCTCGCTTCCAGCCTTGCCGACAAATCCCCCCAGGACATCCTGAAAGCCGCCTTCGAGCACTTCGGCGACGAGCTGTGGATCTCCTTCAGCGGCGCCGAGGACGTCGTCCTAGTAGACATGGCCTGGAAGCTCAACCGCAACGTGAAGGTGTTCAGCCTCGACACCGGTCGCCTGCACCCGGAAACCTATCGTTTCATCGACCAGGTCCGCGAACACTACGGCATCGCCATCGACGTGCTTTCCCCCGACCCGCGCCTGCTCGAACCCCTGGTGAAGGAAAAGGGCCTGTTCAGCTTCTACCGGGACGGCCACGGTGAGTGCTGCGGCATCCGCAAGATCGAACCGCTCAAGCGCAAGCTCGCCGGCGTGCGCGCCTGGGCCACCGGCCAACGCCGCGACCAGAGCCCCGGCACGCGCAGCCAGGTGGCGGTGCTGGAAATCGACGGTGCCTTTTCCACGCCGGAAAAGCCGCTGTACAAATTCAACCCACTGTCGTCCATGACCAGCGAGGAGGTCTGGGGCTATATCCGCATGCTCGAACTGCCCTACAACAGCCTGCACGAACGCGGCTATATCAGCATCGGCTGCGAACCCTGCACCCGTCCGGTGCTGCCCAACCAGCACGAGCGCGAGGGCCGCTGGTGGTGGGAGGAAGCCACCCACAAGGAGTGCGGGCTGCACGCCGGCAACCTGATCAGTAAGGCCTGAAACCGTCGATAGAGCGTATGCAATCGGGGTAAAGTGCAGGTCGAACCCCGAGCGGAGACCCAGCATGCGCATCACCATGGTCAAGAAAGTCCTCGCCAACGGCGAGGACTGCCGCAAGTGCAAGGAAGTCCGGCAACGCCTGGAACAAGGCGGCTACCTGCCGCGCATCCATCGCACCCTGGTGGCCGACGAACGCGACCCGAACAGCGCAGGCTGGATGGTCGCCGCCCAATATGGCGTAGAGACCGCGCCGTTCTTCGTGGTTCGCCACGACGACGGGCGCGAACAGGTCTACACCGTGTTCATGAGCTTCCTCCATGAAGTCCTCGAACCGCGAGCCGAGCAGTCCGCGGACGCTGATCGCGAAGCGCTGGCCAGGCTGGCCGGTCGCGACAATCTCGACATGCTCTGAGGGCCAGCCATGAAAAAGCCCGGCACCAGGCCGGGCTTTTTCATGGGCCGAGGCGATCAGTAGACCGGCAGTTCGATGCCGTCGAACAACTCGTCCAGCTCGGCCTTGTTGTGGCATTGCACGGCCTTGGCCAGCAGCTCGCGGGTCAGGTGCGGAGCGAATTTCTCGATGAAGTCGCACATGAAGCCGCGCAGGAAGGTGCCGCGGCGGAAGCCGATCTTGGTCACGCTGGACTCGAACAGGTGGCTGGCGTCGAGGATCACCAGGTCGTTGTCGAGCTTCGGATCGACCGCCATGTGCGCCACGATGCCGACCCCCAGGCCCAACCGCACGTAGGTCTTGATCACGTCGGCATCGGCCGCGGTGAATACCACCTTGGGCACCAGGCCGCGCTGGCTGAAGGCTTCGTCGAGCTTGGAGCGGCCGGTGAAGCCGAACACGTAGGTGACGATCGGCTGCTCGGCCAGGGCTTCCAGGGTCAGTTTCGGCAGCTTGGTCAGCGGATGCCCGTGGGGCACGATGACGCAGCGATTCCAGCGGTAGCAGGGCATCATGATCAGGTCGCCGAACAACTCCAGCGCCTCGGTGGCGATGGCGAAGTCGACGGTGCCGTCGGCGGCCATTTCGGCGATCTGCATCGGCGTGCCCTGGTGCATGTGCAGGGAGACGTCCGGGTACTGCTTGATGAAGCCGCTGATCACGTTGGGCAGCGCATAGCGCGCCTGGGTGTGGGTAGTGGCGATGGACAGCGTGCCCTTCTTCTCGTTGGAGAATTCCTGGGCGATCTGCTTGATGCTCTCGACCTTGCGCAGGATCTCGCCGGCGGTATGGATGATCCGCTCCCCCGCCGGCGTCACCCGGGTCAGGTGCTTGCCGCTGCGAGCGAACACCTCGACGCCCAGTTCGTCCTCCAGCAGGCGGATCTGCTTGCTGATGCCCGGCTGCGAAGTATAGAGGCTCTGCGCCGTGGCGGAGACGTTGAGGTCGTGGTGCGCAACCTCCCAGATATAGCGCAATTGCTGAAGCTTCATGGAGATTCCTCGAAAAGGTTGTCGCGACCGGCGATCAAGAACCGAAGGTATATAACCATATTAATGGTTTGAGGAATAAAATTAGACGTTTTTTTTGATTTTGCACGCTTTTTCACCAGCCGACCGCTGGCCTACAGGTCGCGACTACGGTGCTGCAACATCGGCACCAGGTACACCGGTACCTCCGCCAGTTGCACCAGACGCGCGGCAGTCCGGCCCAGCGGCGTGTCGAGTTGAGTGCCGTGGCTATGGCTGCCGGCGACGATCAGGTCCACGGCCAGCTTTTCCGCCTCATCGAGGATCATCTGCGGCGGGTCGCCCTGCACCACCCGCACGCTCTTGACCAGCGCCGCATCCTGGGGCAACTCGCCGAGTTCATCGCGAAACCCTTCCAGGACCCGCTTCTCGATGCTTTCCATGACGTTGTCCAGCCCTTGCGCCCGCAGGTCCTGGAGACGCTCGGTGTCAAGGTAGGTCTGCAGGACCGACTCGGCGAACAGCCCGAGGGGCTCCACCACATGGACGACATAGAGCTCGGCGTTGTAGGCGCGGGTCAGCGACAGGGCGTGTTGCAGGACATAGGGAGCATAGAGCCCCAGATCGGTGGCGTAGAGAATCGAACGAATCATGCGGCCTCCTCGACAGCCTGCGCGGCGGGCCTCATTAGCAGATTAGCAGCAAGCATCCATTCTCCTAGCGTTCCCTGCTGTTTCGGGCTTTTTCCGGCCCGTTGGGGTAAATCCCTTTTCTCCCTGCGAGCGCGGCGCCGGCTGGTCGCCGCGCTCGGCCCTTCAGCGCGGTTGTGCTTCGAGGAAGCGCAACGCCTGGTACAGCGCCTCGACCCTGGGCATCCGGTAGCCCGCAGCAGCAGCGCGGGCCAGGGGCGCGGCATAGATCGCCGCCAGCTCCAATGGCCGCCCATGGGCGAAGTCGTGGTACATGCTCGGCCGATAGTCGGGCATCCGCTCGGTCGCCGCCAGCAGTTGGTCCGCATAGCCCTCAGGCAGGATGAAGCCGCAGGCGCCGGCAGCACCGATGACTTCCTCCATGATCGCCTCGATCAGCGACCGACTGTCCGCGTTGGCCATCAGCGGCGCGGTGCTGCTCTTCAGCAATACCGACAGCCCGTTGTAGGGGATGTTCCAGACCAGCTTCTGCCAGCGCGCCTGCTCCAGGTCGGGCATCGCCGTGGACTCCAGCCCGGACTCGCGGAACAGCGCGGCACCCTCCTCGACGATCTCGCGCCGGCGTCGCTCGTCGGCCGGTCCGGAATGATAGCCGAGATTCACTCCGCCGTAGGCCTGGTGCTCGATCACGCCCGGTTCGCCGCGATGCACACAGATGAAGCAGAGGCCGCCCAGCAGATGCAGGCTTTCCGGCAGCAGCGGCCGCAGCCGCTCCTCCACGCCCAGACCGTTCTGCAGCAGCAGAACCTTGGCTCCCGGCGCCGCCGCTGCGCGGATCAGGGGTGCCAGTTCGTGATTGCCGGTGGTCTTGGCGCCCACCAGCAACCAGTCGCAGGGCGGCATGTCCTGCGCCGAATGGTAGGCCTGGACCGGCGCCAGGCGCCGGAAGCCATGCACCGCACTATTCAGGCTGAGTCCGGCGCGATTGACCGCCTCGAACTCGCTGCGCAGGAGAAAATGCACGTCGTGACCGGCATGCGCCAGCATCAATCCATAGAAGCCGCCGATGGCTCCCGTACCGATGACGCCGATCCGTTGCTGCTTTGAATCCATCAGGGCAACTCCTCAGGTAAAGCGGTCGACCCCGCCAGCACCGCACCCCGCAAGGCTTCCTGGTGCAGCGGAACGTTCAGTGCGCCATGGAAGCGGCCGTCGCGGACCATGAACAGGGCCGGCAGGTGAAAGACGCCGTAGCGTTCCACCAGGCCGCCATTGCGGCCGGCGTCCACCCAGCACAGGCGCTCGATGGGCAGGTCCATCGCGGGGAGATGGCGCCGGGCCCAGCGGCACGACGCGCAGCCTTCGCTGGTGAATACCAACAGCGAAACCCCTTCCAGGGCAAGCAACTGCCGGTCGGCGTCCAGATCGGTGAGTTCCAGGGACGGCACGCTGCTGACCTCGATAGAAAGGAAGAAATGGGGCCCGACCATCATCCGTAGGCTTCGGCTCCTGCGATAGCGCTGGCGCCCTCCTCGGCCAGCGGATACGCGCAAGGCGCGCCCCTCCGCAGCACCTGCACAATATCGTCCGCGGCGGCCTCACCTGCAACTCCGCTGGCAGCCTTGGCCCGGAGCAACGAAGAAAACGTGCGCAGAGCGGGGAAAACACCGGCGAACCGCGTCCCGCCCATTGTCTAGGCCCGGCCCGACACGTTAAGGTTCGTCTCCCCGTTTGCGAACTTCATGCCTGCGCCCTTTCGCAGGGGGCCTCCCGGCGGCCGGCGCCCGTGACCTGATTGAGTACCACGATGGCTGATTTACAGATCGACGACCTTAACGTTGCCTCCAACGAGACCCTGATCACGCCGGAGCAGCTCAAGCGTGAAATTCCCCTGACCGACAAGGCCCTGCAGACCGTGGCCCATGGTCGCCAGGTGGTGCGCGACATCCTGGATGGCAAGGACCACCGTCTGTTCGTGGTGATCGGCCCCTGCTCCATCCACGACATCAAGGCCGCCCACGAATACGCCGACCGCCTCAAGGCGCTCGCGGCCGAAGTGGCGGATACGCTGTTCCTGGTGATGCGCGTGTACTTCGAGAAGCCGCGTACCACGGTGGGCTGGAAAGGCCTGATCAACGATCCGTACCTGGACGACTCGTTCAAGATCCAGGATGGCCTGCACATCGGTCGCCAACTGCTCCGCGACCTCGCCGAGAAAGGCTTGCCCACCGCCACCGAAGCGCTCGACCCGATTTCCCCGCAGTACCTGCAGGACCTGATCAGCTGGTCGGCGATCGGCGCCCGTACCACCGAATCGCAGACCCACCGCGAGATGGCCTCCGGCCTGTCTTCCGCGGTCGGCTTCAAGAACGGCACCGATGGCAGCCTGACCGTGGCGATCAATGCCCTGCAGTCGGTCTCCAGCCCGCATCGCTTCCTCGGCATCAACCAGCAGGGCGGCGTATCCATCGTCACCACCAAGGGCAACCGCTATGGTCACGTGGTGTTGCGCGGCGGCAACGGCAAGCCGAACTACGATTCGGTCAGCGTCGCGCTCTGCGAGCAGGACCTGAACAAGGCGAAAATCCCGCTGAACATCATGGTCGACTGCAGCCACGCCAACTCCAACAAGGACCCGGCCCTGCAACCGCTGGTGATGGACAACGTCAGCAACCAGATCGTCGAAGGCAACAACTCGATCGTCGGCCTGATGGTGGAAAGCCACCTGGGCTGGGGCAGCCAGCCGATTCCGAAGGATCTCGACCAACTTCAGTACGGCGTCTCCATCACCGATGCATGCATCGACTGGGCGACCACCGAGAAGAGCATCCGCAGCATGCACGCCAAGCTCAAGGACGTGCTGCCGAAACGCCAGCGCGGCTGAGCGAGGCGGAAACGAAAACGCCGGGCTGATGCCCGGCGTTTTTCATTGCGCACCTGCTCAGGCGGCCGGATCGGCCTGACGCTGGCGACGCTCGATGTAACGCTCCACGTAGGAGCAGGACGGGATCACGCTGTAGCCCATGCGGTCGGCGTACTGCAGGGCGTGTTCGGTCAGCGCGGCGGCGATACCGCGACCCCGCAGCGAATCCGGTACGAAGGTCCGGTAGATGTCCAGCGTCTGCTTGCCCAGGTCCATATACGCCAGATAGGCACGATGGCCATCCACCGTCGTCTCGAACTGATGGCCGCCCACGTCATGATGGATGGACAGGGACTCGCTCACTTTGGATCTCCTCAACGGGTTCGTAACCCGACCCGCGCCTGATTGATAGGGTTCCTCGCGAGGATGCCCCCGCGTACCGGCCTTCAGCAGGCCGCCGGATAACTTCGTCCGTTCTCGTCCCGGCGGCTGAGCGCGCCTGGCGGACATCCTCGAAACGGGTGACCTGCACCGCATGCAAGGCCGGACTAACGATAGGGCCCATATTGCTGTCTTCCCCGGCCAGACTCAACCGTTTCTTCTGCCAGGAACGCGCAGGCGTCACTGGAGCCCTGCTCGGGAGGCCCGCGCAAGCACAATCGCGCATGACCCGCGGGTCAGCCAAAGCGCTTTACGCCGACGACGCCCATCAGTAAGGTCTGCGCCACTCCACCAAAAGGAATCCTGCCATGAGCGAGTTGATCAGCTACCAGTTCGAAGACGGCATCACCACCCTGACCCTCAACAACGGCAAGGTGAACGCCATCTCCCCGGCGGTGATCGACGCCTTCAACCAGGCTCTCGACCAGGCCCTGCAGGACAAGGCCGTGGTCATCGTCACCGGCCAGCCGGGCATCCTCTCCGGTGGCTACGACCTGAAGGTCATGACCTCCGGCCCGGAGAATGCCGTCAACCTGGTCGCCGCCGGCTCGACCCTGGCTCGCCGCCTGCTCTCCCATCCCTATCCGGTGATCGTCGCCTGCCCCGGGCACGCGGTAGCCAAGGGCGCCTTCCTGCTGCTCTCGGCCGACTACCGGATCGGCGTCGACGGGCCGTTCCAGATCGGCCTGAACGAAGTCGCCATCGGCATGACCATGCACCATGTCGGCATCGAACTGGCCCGCGATCGCCTGCGCAAGTCGGCGTTCACCCGCTCGGTCATCAATGCCGAGATGTTCAGTCCGGCCGCTGCGGTGGATGCCGGCTTCCTCGACACCCTGGTCAGCGCCGACCAGTTGCAGGAAAGCGCGCGTGCAGCGGCCCAGCAGTTGAAGAAACTCAACATGACCGCGCATCGCAATACCAAGCTCAAGGTGCGCAAGGCACTGCTGGAAACCCTCGACCAGGCGATCGAGCTGGACAAGAAGCACCTGGGCTAAGGCCCGCGCCAGCGAAAGCCCGGTTGGTACCGGGCTTTTTTGCGCCCAATAATTACTTATTACGCAAAGGTAACTCTCCCTAACTGCTATTTTTAAAAAATTATTACGGATTATCCTAGTGACATTCCCAAGGAAAACCGGAGGTCATCATGAAACGCAACGTCTTCGCCGCCATTCTCCTCGGCATGGCTACCACCCTCGCAGTGCAAGCCAGCTTCGCCGACGAATCCAGCCTGATGGAAAACCGCATGGTCCAACTGAACCAGCACGCCATCGAGCAGGCCCAGCAGCAACAGGCCACGGCGCCAACCGCGAGCGACACCGATGCGCAGGGTTGAACGCCGCCTGCCAGGAACGTTTTTCTTTTCCCCGCAACCCTGAAAAGCCCGGCTCACGCCGGGCTTCTCGTTCAGGCCAGCTTTTCCTCGGCCGCCACGCCCTTGCGATAGACCTCGTAGAGAATCACCGGGATCTCCAGGTCGCCCAGGTGGCGAACCACCAGCGGCTTGACCTCGGACCAGTCCAGCCCGCCCACTCCCGTCGCCACGCAGGGCAGAGCCAGGCTGCTCACCCCTTCGCTGCGCACATAGCGGGCCAGCTCGCGCAGGGCATGGCCGACATCCTCCAGGCTCGCCTTGCCCGGCTTGGCGCTGCGACCGCTGTGCAGCATGCCCTGGGTGATCAGGTTGACGATGCACTGGGTCTTGCCCTGCTCGTCGACCCCGGCCCAGACCCAGATGCCGCCCGGCTCGGGCGCCCTGGCATGGGCGGCATGCCGGTAGTCGCGAACCATCGACGGCCAGCGTTCGCGCAAGGCGAGGGCCAGGCCGCTGTCGAAATGGTCCTGGGGCGCGATGCCGTGGGCGATCACCTGGGCCCCGGAAAGCAGAATGTCACCTTCAACTTCACGAATCATGAGCGTTTCCTTCTTGGCTTCGGGACAGGCGCTTCGTGCGCCGCCCTGCATCTTTCACCGTACGCCTTGCCCGCCGGCGCCAGTTGATGCGTATCAAAGACGGCCGGTCCCATCCGCTACGGGCCGACTAGACTGCATGCGAGGGAACCTTGGAGGCACCTCGCCTCTCCATTGGATTCCAGCCTCGTGCCGTCTCATCCATGACAAGGAAACAACCGCCATGCCGAAATGGATTGCACTTTGCCTGATCCCGCTGTTGGCAAGCTGCGCCACCTGCCGCCAGGACAGCGACAGGGAAAAACTGCTGTACGAGAACGACATGCTGCAGGCGAAACTGATCATCGTCGCCAACGACCGCGATCGCCTGCCGCTGGCCCAGGCCCTGCTGGAGCGCGCGGCGCGCGACGACCGCAGCGGCGAGGCGGACTTCTACCAGGCCGTGCTGATCGCTCGCCGCGACGGCCAGGCCAGCGATTGCGAGCGCATCACCCGCCTCCTCGAACGTTCCGCCGAGCGACGCTACCCGCTGGCCAACGCGATGCTCTACAAGATCTACGCCGAGCCCTTCCTGTTGCCGCGCGCCGACATTCCCAAGGCCGAGACCTATCGCCAGGCCTACGCCGAGCTGCCGGTCGCGCGCAGCGGCTACCCCTCCTTCGAGCGAGCCCGGCAGGTGGTCGATCGCCTGCTCGCGCCGACTTCGTCCTGATCCATCGGGCCCGAACCCGGGCCCCGCAACCCGTACCGGTCGTTCGGCCAAAGCATCATTTCTGTCGATAGTTAATAGCGCGACAATTCGTTATCCAATCGAATTCTTCTCCGCGATCCTATGCCCATCCGAGGTATCGATCACGGAAGCCGCCATGAAACGTCGCAGCCCACGCCATTACGCCCGCAACACCGCCCTGGCCACCCTGGGTCTGTACGCCATCCTCATGCTGGTCGTGTTGAGCCTCGTCGCCGGCGCCGAAAGCGCCAGGAACGCCACACCGGACAACGACACCGCCACGACCTTCTCCAACCAGATCGGCCAGGCCCTGCCAGGCCTGCTCTCGGGGTTGAACAGTCGACGCGCCGGTTGAACGCCGGCTTCTTTCCCGGGAAACAGCATGAGAAGGCAAACACGGAAATTCTGGATCGTCGCCGCCCTGGCGATATTGACCAATGGCTACTCGCTACTCGGCCTCGCCCAAGGCTCGGCAGGCGCACTGGCGCGCACCATCGAATGCAACCAGGCGATGGTCCGCGCGCTGGCGGCCAACCTGGCGCTGAAGCTGCAGAGCGGCACCCCGCCGGCACGCCCGCAGCGCTGGATCCCGGAGCGCTTCATCCTCGACTGCCCGGCCTGAAACGAAAACGCCGCCAACCCCGGGAGGCTGGCGGCGCTCGCATGGCGCGGGGCCGGCTCAGGCGCCGGTCGGCTGGCGCGCGACGAAACGCATCATCCATTCGGCGACGACGGTGCCCTGGTGGTCCCCCGCCAGGCTATCGACCCCCTTGCGATAGAGTTCCTCGCCCAGGTGCTGCTGGCGTAGTTCGAGCAGTTCGCGGGAGTAGTCGTGGACGAACTCGGGATGCCCCTGGAAGCACAGCACCTGGTCGCCGATGGCGTAGGCGGCATAGGGACAGAAGTCGCTGGAAGCGATCACCCGCGCGTTTTCCGGCAGCCGGGTGACCTGGTCCTGGTGGCTGATCAACAGGGTCAGGTCCGGCAGCGCCGGGCTCATCCAGTCGGCCCGTTCGTTCAACTGGTACTGGTGGATGCCCATGCCCCAGCCCTGGCTGGCGCGCTCGGCCTTGCCACCGAGCAGCAGGGCCAGCAACTGGTGGCCGAAACACACGCCGAGGAGCTTGTCGCCGCGCTCGTAGCGGTCCAGGAGGAAGGTCTTCAGGGTCTGGATCCACGGGTCGGGACCGAAGGAGTCGGCCTTGCTGCCGGTCACCAGGTAGGCGTCGAAGCGCTCGTCGTCCGCCGGATAGCGCCCCTCCACCACGTTGTAGATGACGAATTCGGCGGCGATCGGTTGCTTGGCGAACAGTTGCTGGAACATCCGGCCGTAGCCTTCGTAGCGCTCGATCAGCTCGGGACGAAGGATATCGGTTTCCAGGATACAGATGCGGAGCGACATAAAGACTCTCTGAAGAAGTGGGGTTATTGTCGTTTTCGTTTGATTTAATTAACACAGGAGCGCGGGCAAGGGAACCGTCGCCCTGGCCTCGAAAGGAATATCCGGACGATTCGCCAAAAAACAAGCAGCCGGCAGAAAGATTCCCGAGACGCCCAGCCGTAAAGAAATCTGCACAGGAGACGGAAGGACTCCCCATGCCCGGAACCGCCACGTAAACTGGCGGTTTTCCCGCGAGGCACACGCCATGTTGCTCAAGGCAGTACGTAACGGACTGGGTCAGGCGATTATCCTCGCCGACTTCGTCAGCCGCCCCCGCAAGCTGCAGCGCAGCGCCGAGGCCCAGGCCGAGGTCGAGCGGGCGCTGCGGAACCTGTCGCTCTACCAGTTCCGCGCCTGTCCGTTCTGCGTGAAGACACGCCGCGCCATGCACCGGCTGAACCTGCCGATGCAACTCAAGGACGCCATGAACGATCCGCAGGCCCGCCAGGCTTTGCTGGAAGGCGGCGGGAAGGTCAAGGTGCCGTGCCTGCGCATCGAGGAAAACGGCCAGGTGCGCTGGATGTACGAATCCAGCGAGATCATCGCCTATCTGGAAGGTCGTTTCGCCAACGCCTGAGCGGCCGATCAACGGCCCCCGGCCGCGTCCAGGGGCAGCCGGTGGATCAGGAAACGCGCCGGCACCTCGCCCTCGCGCCCCGGCAACAGGCGGTGGCGAATGCGGGACTCGCTGACATAGGCGCAACCCTGTCCGGTGACGGTCAGGTTGACCGGCGACTCCAGGCCCTCGCGTATCACTTCGATGCCGCGCCGCCCTGGAGCGAGCGGCTCGGCGATCCGCAGCACCTTGCCGGCGCCGCTGCGGATGGCGTTCTCCAGCACGATCAGCGAGCCGTCCGGAGCCAGCGCCATGCCGTCCGGATTCTCCAGCGTTCGGGGCAGCTCCATCTCGCGCAGCCGCGGACGCGTGGCGACCCCTTCGACGACATGGATCGCCCCGCTACCGAAGTTGCCGACCAGCAGGGTGTCGTCGTCCACCCGGACGATGCCCGCCGCGCCCAGGCCGCCGGGGCCGGCCAGGCGGCTGTCGCGCAGCAACACCTGGAACGCCGGTTCCCCGGGCCGCAGCCGCATCAGGCTGCCATCCCGGGTTTCGCTCAGGTAGACCGTTCCGTCCGGCGCCACCGCGAGATCGTTGCCCATCCCGTCGCCGGGCAGGGTCAGATATCGGCGCACGGCACCGGTCGCGAGATCCAGGGCGAACACCCCATGCGGCCGGCGCCGGCCAGCGGGTAGGAAGTCCGGCGAATTGCCCCAGAGCAGGCCACGCGGCTCGTCCAGCCGCAGCGCGGTGGCAGCGAAGATCGCCGGGCTGCCGGCGAAGAAGGATTCCCACTCGCCCCCGGGAGGCTTGCGCAGGATGCGCCCGCTGGTGACCAGACCGACGTACAGCGTTCCATCGGCGGCATGGGCGATGCCGTTGGGATACCGGGCCCCCGCTGGCAGGACGATGCTCGTCGCGGCGCAGGACGGCTCGCGCTCGCCCGGCGCACGGGCGAAAACCGGCAAGACGGTCGCCGATACCATGGATACCAGCAGCAACACGGAAGCCTGTCGTCTCATCATGCTTTCTCCGTCGATGTGCGCCCTACCAGCGCGGGGTCCGGGCGCGCACCGTGAGCGGCGCCTCCAGCGTGGCGCACTCCTCTTCGGCGAGGTCCAGCGTCAGCGCCGCGAGGGCATCCTCGAGGTGATGCGGCCTGGACAGGCCGACGATCGGCGCGGCGACACCGTTCCGGCCAAGCAGCCAGGCCAGGGCGAGTTGCGCCGGTGGAAGCCCGCGGGCAGCGGCGAGTTTCTCCAACGCGCCGAGGGTCGACTCGACTTCCTCCCTGCCGCCGTACCAGCGCGGGGCCTGTTCGTCCGTCCGGGTCCGCAGCGTGCCGGCGCTTCGCGCTCCGGCCAGCAGCCCACGCGCCAGCGGCGACCAGGGCGTCAACGCGATCCCCTCTTCCCGGCACAGCGGCACGAGGTCCTCCTCGTCCTCGCGAACGATCAGGTTGTACTGGCTCTGCATCGAGATGAATTGCGCCAGGCCGTGGTGGCGCTGGAAGGCGAGCATCTTCATGAAGCGCCAGGCCGGCATCGACGAGGCGCCGAGGTAACGGACCTTGCCGGCACGCACCAGGCTGTCGAGGGTTTCGCAGGTTTCCTCGATCGGGGTTTCCGGATCGAAGCGATGGATCACGAAGAGATCCAGGTAGTCCGTACCCAACCGCCGCAGCGAGGCATCCACGCTGGCAAGCAGATGCTTGCGCGACAAGCCGCAGGCGTTGGGCCTGTCGCTCATGGGAAAGAACGCCTTGGTGGCGATTACCAGGTCCTCGCGCTGCGCGAAGTCCCTGAGCGCGCGTCCGAGGATCCGCTCACTCTCGCCGGTGGAATAGATATCGGCACTGTCGAAGAAGTCGATCCCGGCTTCCAGCGCCTCGCGAATGAACGGACGCGCCCGTTCCTCGTCCAGCACCCATGGACGCCACGCCGGATCGCCATAGGTCATGCACCCCAGGCAGAGCCGGGAGACTTTCAGGCCGCTATTGCCAAGACGGACATGCTGCATCGTACGACCTCGTCGGAAGGCTCTGAAAAGAGCGGTTTCCCCGGTCCACCCTGTTCATGAGCCAGGTTTCCCGACGATGCTATATTGCTGCCGAATAGCTAACTATCCTGGAAAAATCTCTTTCACTGATCGAGTTATTTTAATAATCCAATGAAAAAGCCCGATCTCGCCGGTCTCGCCGCCTTCGTCGCCATCGCTCGCGAACGCAGTTTCCGCCGCGCCGCCGCCACCCTCGGCGTGACCCCGCCGACGCTCAGCCACACCCTGCGCGAACTGGAAACCCAGCTCGGCATCCGCCTGCTCAACCGCACCACTCGCAACGTCTCGCCGACCGAGGCCGGCGAGCACCTGCTGGCACACCTGGACCCGGCGTTCGAAGACATCGCCGCCGCGCTGGACAGCCTTAACCGCTTTCGCGAAACGCCTCACGGCCTGGTACGAATCAACGCACCGCGAAACGCCATCGGTCTCGTCCTCGCGCCACGTTTCGGCGAACTGGCCCGCGACTATCCCGGCATCACCCTGGAAGTGGTGGCGGACGAGGGTTTCGCCAATATCGTCGAAGCCGGTTTCGACGCCGGCATCCGCCTCGGCGAAGACCTCCAGCACGGCATGCGCGCCGTGCGGGTCGGCCCGGACCTGCGCTTGGCCATCGTCGCCACCCCGGCCTACTTCCGACGGCAAGGCAGGCCGGGTAGCCCGGAGGAATTGTTCGGCCACCGTTGCATCGGCTGGCGCAAGGTGTCTTCCGGAGAGCTTTACAAATGGCAATTCAGCAAGGGCACGAAAGCGCTTTCGGTGGCCGTGAGCGGACCGCTGGTCCTCGACGACCCGCGCCTGATGCTACAGGCGGCGCTGGCCGATGTCGGGATTGCCTTCGCCATCGAGGAGGAAGTCGCCGAGCACCTCGCCGCCGGCCGCCTGGAACGGGTCCTGGCGGATTGGTGCGCCCCCTTTCCCGGTTTCCATCTCTATTATCCGAACCGCCGCAACCACCCGGCGGCGTTGAGCACCGTGATCGACCTGCTGCGCTACCCCGGCGAGGAACACCCAGGTCCCGCGTAGGCACATCGGCGGAAGCGCCCGTGGCGGCCTGGAGGCTGGCCTGTATCGACGCACGGCGTAGGGCGGATAACCGCATCGCGGTTATCCGCCGAATCTCGGTATATCGGCGGATAGCGCCTGTGGCGCTATTCGCCCTACCAATGGAGGCTGGAGGCAAGGGCCTGTACCGCCGCGCGGCGTAGGGCGGATAACCGCATCGCGGTTATCCGCCGAACCTCGGCATATCGGCGGATAGCGCCCATGGCGCTATTCGCCCTACCCGTGGCGGCCTGGCTGGCAAGAACCAGGGGATACCGGGGTGGCTTCATCCGCCGCGGTACGCGACCACGAGAAAGCCGGCCCGAAGGCCGGCTCTCCATGCGACGCCAGGACTCAGAACAGCTCGCCCTTCGCCGCCTTCTCCAGCAACAGCGCCGGCGGCTCGAAGCGCTCGCCGTACTGTTCGACCAGGTATTGGGCGCGGGCGATGAAGTCCTTCAGGCCGTACTGGTTGATGAACTGCAAGGCGCCCCCGCTCCAGGCGGCGAAACCGATACCGAAGATCGAGCCGATGTTCGCGTCGGCGGTGGAGTGCAATACCCCCTCCTCCACGCAACGCACAGTCTCGATGGCCTGGATGAACAGCAGGCGGTCGCGTACGTCCTCGGCGGATATTTGCGCATCGGGCTTCTCGAAGCGGCTCTTGAGTTCCGCCCAGAGATGTTTCCTACCGTTCGCCGGGTAGTCGTAGAAGCCGGCGCCGGCCGCCTTGCCCGGGCGCTTGTACTCATTGACCATCAGGTCGATCACGGCGAACGCAGGGTGCGTCGGCAGAGCCTTGCCCTCGGCCTCGAGGTCGCGGGCGGTCTGGTTGCGGATGTGGGTCATCAGGCTCAGGGAGACTTCGTCGGAAATCGCCAGCGGCCCCACCGGCATACCGGCCTGGCGCGCCTGGTTGTCGATCATCGCGGCGCTCACGCCTTCGCCGAGCATGGCGATGCCTTCGTTGGTGAAGGTGCCGAATACCCGCGAGGTGAAGAAGCCGCGGCTGTCGTTGACCACGATCGGCGTTTTCTTGATCTGCAGTACGTAGTCGAAACCGCGCGCCAGGGTTTCGTCGCTGGTCTTTTCGCCGCGGATGATCTCCACCAGCGGCATCTTGTCCACCGGGCTGAAGAAGTGCAGGCCGATGAACTTCTCCGGCCGCGCCACCGCCTGGGCCAGACCGGTGATCGGCAGGGTCGAGGTATTGGACGCCACTACCGCATCGGCCAGGGCATGCTTCTCGGCCTCGGCGGTGACCTTGCCTTTCAGCGCGCGGTCCTCGAAGACCGCCTCGATGATCAGGTCGCAGCCTTCGAAGTCGGCTTCGCTGACGCTCGGCACGATCCGCGCGAGGAAGGCGTCGCGCTTCTCGGCGGACAGGTGCCCGCGCGCAACTTTCTTGTCCAGCAGCCTGGCCGAATAAGCCTTGCCCTTCTCCGCCGCTTCCAGCGAGACGTCCTTGAGCACCACCTCGATGCCGGCCGCCGCCGATACGTAGGCGATGCCCGCGCCCATCATCCCGGCGCCGAGCACGCCGACCTTTTTCGTCGCCCGCACCGGATACCCCTGCGGCCGCGACTTGCCGGCGTTGATCTCGTTGAGCTGGAACCAGAAGGTGCCGATCATGTTCTTCGCCACCTGGCCGGTGGTCAGCTCGGTGAAATAGCGCGCCTCGATCAGTTGCGCGGTGTCGAAATCGACCTGGGCGCCCTCCACTGCCGCGCACATGATCTTCTCGGGCGCCGGGAAGCAACCCTTGGTCTTGTCGCGCAGCACCGACGGTGCGATGGCCAGCATCTGCGCCACGTTGGGACTGGCAGGCGTACCGCCGGGAATCTTGTAGCCGGCGCTGTCCCAGGGCTGCTTCGCCGCCGGGTTGGCGAGGATCCAGGCGCGGGCCTTCTCCAGCATTTCCTCGGGGCTGTCGGCCAGTTCGTGGATCAGCCCGGCCTTGAGCGCTTCCGCCGGACGCACCTTCTTGCCTTCGGCGAGGTACGGCAGGGCTTTCTCCAGGCCAAGCAGGCGCACCATGCGCACGATCCCGCCGCCGCCCGGCAACAGGCCGAGAGTCACCTCCGGCAGGCCGAGCTGCACGCCGGGATTGTCCAGGGCGATGCGGTGGTGGCAGGCCAGGCAGATCTCCCAGCCGCCGCCCAGCGCAGCGCCGTTGATCGCGGCGACCACCGGCTTGCCGAGGGTCTCCAGGCGCCGCAGTTGGCCCTTGAGTTCGAGGATGCCCTGGTAGAAGGCCGGGGCGTCGGCCTTGGTGACCTTGATCAGCTCGTTGAGATCGCCGCCGGCGAAGAAGGTCTTCTTCGCCGAGGTCAGCACCACGCCGGCGATCCCCTCTTTCTCCGCCTCCAGCCGTGCGATGGTCTTCGCCATCGCCTCGCGGTAGACACCGTTCATGGTGTTGGCGCTCTGCCCGGGCATGTCCATGGTCAGGACGACGACGTTGTCCTGGCCTTTTTCGTAACGGATAGCGTCAGTCATTCCGGTTCTCCCTTCACACGCGCTCGATGATGGTGGCGATGCCCATGCCGCCGCCTACGCAGAGGGTGGCCAGGCCGTAGCGCAGGTTGCGCCGCTCCAGTTCGTCGAGCAGCGTGCCGAGGATGATGCAGCCGGTGGCGCCGAGCGGGTGGCCCATGGCGATGGCGCCGCCGTTGACGTTGACCTTGCTTTCCGCCACGCCCATGTCCTTCATGAACTTCATCACCACCGAAGCGAACGCCTCGTTGACTTCGAACAGGTCGATGTCTTCCACCTTCAGGCCGGCCTTGGCCAGGGCCTTGCGGGTCGCCGGCGCGGGGCCGGTAAGCATGATGGTGGGGTCGGTGGAGGTCACCGCGGTAGCGACGATCCGCGCCCGCGCCTTCAGGCCCAGTTCGCGGCCCTTGGCCTCGGAGCCAATGAGCATGGCGCTGGCGCCGTCGACGATCCCCGAGCTGTTGCCCGGCGTATGCACGTGCTCGATGCGCTCGACCTGGCTGTACTTGCGCAGCGCGGTGGCGTCGAAGCCCATCTGCCCCATCATCTCGAAACTCGGTTTGAGCGCGGCGAGCCCTTCCAGGGTGGAGTCGGCGCGAATGAACTCATCGTGGTCGAGCAGGACGATGCCATTCTGGTCGGCGACCGGCACCAGCGACTTGCCGAACAGCCCTTCGGCGCGGGCCTTGGCGGCCTTCTGCTGGGAGCGCAGGGCGAAGGCATCGACATCGGCGCGACTGAAGCCTTCCAGGGTGGCGATCAGGTCGGCGCCGATCCCTTGCGGGACGAAGCTGGTGTGCAGGTTGGTTTCCGGATCCAGTGCCCAGGCGCCGCCGTCGGAGCCCATCGGCACGCGTGACATGGACTCGACGCCACCGACCAGGACCAGGTCCTCGAAGCCGGAGCGTACCTTCATCGCCCCCAGGTTCACCGCCTCCAGGCCGGAGGCGCAGAAACGGTTGATCTGCACGCCGGCAACCTGTTCGTCCCAGTCGGCCACCAGCGCCGCGGTCTTGGCGATATCGGCGCCCTGGTCGCCCACCGGCGTCACGCAGCCGAGCACGATATCGTCGACCTGGGCGGTATCCAGGTCGTTGCGCCGCTGGACCGCGCGCAACAGCCCGGCCATCAGGTTCACCGGCTTGACGCTGTGCAGCGCGCCATCCTTCTTGCCCTTGCCGCGGGGAGTACGCACGGCGTCGTAAATGAATGCGTCGGTCATGGCGGTCTCTCTTATCCTGTTCTCGTCCGGCCGAGCGGGCCTCCGCCTACCTTAAACAGGCTCGCCGGCGGGACAATGACCGAACCGCTCAGGCTGATTGACCGCCCAGCTCAGCCTGCAACGCCGGGAAGATAGCACCATGCCATCTTTCGACCGGAAACCCGGACACCGGACGAACGGTCGAGACGCACGCCAGAGCCGTCACCACGCTGTCATATAGAGGGAATATGTCTAGACCGCAGCAGCTTGTATCCAAGTGGTCTAAGCCCGCGCAGGCCGGGGCTTAGACTGATTCATGCAAGCGTTCGAAAGGGAGGTCGACGCCGGGGATGCCGGGCCGACCGAAGAGTACGCCACTGCGTGGCAAGCCGTTCCGCCGGGCCGTAGCGCGGAGCAGGCAGCCACCCGACAACAAGAAAGGCAGACAGGCCATGTTGAACGAGCAGCCAAAAAGATGGCGGCAAGCGAGCCTCATCGTCTTCGCCACCACAGTCATCCTGATCCTTCCCAACCTGAACAGTCTGATCCGCTAGGGCACCTGCTGCCTGCACGCTGCGCACCGCCTCGCGGTCAGCGCAGCGCAGGCAGCCACCAGGTCAGCAGCAGCGGAATGAAGGCGAACGACAGCAAGGTCGAACACAGCACCAGGCTGGCGACCTGATCCGGCGAACGATTGCCGCGCAAGGCGTAGAGATAGTTGAACACCGCCACCGGCATCGACGACTGCACCACCAGCACCCCCTGCGCCAGCGGCGGCAATTGCAACGCCAGCGCCACCGACCAGCCCACCAGCGCCCCCAGCAGAAGACGCAGGCCGCCATAGAAGAAGCCATTGCCCAGTTGCCGCGGGCGGATGCTGGCCAGGGACACGCCGAGGGTGATCAGCATCAGCGGAATGGTCAGCCCGGCCATCAGGTCGACGGTATTCGCCATCCAGCGTGGCAGTTGCAGGTCGAGCCCCATCAACAACAAGGCCAGCAGCACGCTGAGCAGGATCGGATTGCCCAGCAGCGAGCGCCAGGAGCGCTCGCCGCTCATCCAGAACACGCCGAGGCTGAAGTTGCCGATCGACATGATCAGGTAGAACGCCACCGCCAGGGTCATCCCCGCCTCGCCGAACGCATACAGGCACACCGGCAGGCCCATGTTGCCGACATTCGGGAAGCTGTAGGCCGGCACCAGCACCTGCCACTCCTGGCGCCCGAGGCGCGCCGCCGCCCAGCCCAGCGCAGCCATGCAGACGCAGATCAGCGCGCTGGCCAGGGCCATCCGGCCGAAACTGTGCAGGTCCACCCGGGTATGCGCCAGGGTGGCGAGGATCAGGCATGGCGAACCGATGTTGAACACGATGCGCGAAACGAACTCGGTCGGATAGGCGTGTCCGAGACGGACCCAGACGTAACCGACACCGGCGCCGAACAGCACGGGCGCCATCACGGCGAACAACTCGGCGAGCACGGGAACCCCTTGGTTAGCCAGCTATGCAATGGCCCGCATGCTACCGCGAGGCCCCCGTTCCGTGCCAATCTCTCGCTCCATGTCATAACCGGCGGATGCACGAGGAACCCGCATGCCTGTCACTCTCCCGCGCCTGGCGTTGCTAGGTGCCCTGCTCTTCCCTGTGGCTGCCGCCTGGGCCGCCGAGCTCCGCCTGGAACTGCCGGGGGGCACGCAGACCTGGAGCAGCGAAGAACTGCTCAGGCATCCGCAGGCCCGCGACCTGGACATCCCGGCCGACGTCGCCTACCGCCGGAACATGCGCTACCGCGCCGTGCCACTGGCGGCGTTGTTGAAAGGCGTGCATCCCGAAGACCATTTGCAGGCCGTGGCCAGCGACGGCTTCGCCGCCGAGTTGCCGGCCACCCCGCTGCTCGCCGAACAGGGCTCGCAAGCCTGGCTGGCGATAGAGGATCCGCAGCGCCCCTGGCCGCCGCTGGGCGCCGGCAAGCCGTCCGCCGGGCCGTTCTATCTGGTCTGGAGCAAACCCGAGGAAAAACGCATCGGTCCGGAGCAATGGCCCTTCCAGGTCGTCCGCATCCGCTACCAGTCCCCTCTGGCCGAACGCTTCCCGGCCCTGCTGCCGGCCGCTGACGCCAGCGCGGAGGTGCGCGCCGGCTTCGCCGTGTTCCAGAAGAACTGCCTGGCCTGCCACCGTCTCAACGGTGCCGGCGACGCCCAGTTCGGCCCGGACCTGAACCTGCCGTACAACCCCACCGAGTACTTCCAGCCGCAATTCCTCGCCCGCTACATCCGCGACCCGCAGGCGCTGCGGCAATGGCCGCAGGCGAAGATGCCGGCGTTCCCGGAACGGGTGATCGACGACCAGGAGTTGCGCCAGTTGATCGGCTACCTGCGCCACATGGCCGGCCGCAAGGCGGGCGCGGCCGGCTGAAGCGGCGTCAGATGTTGTACGCCGAGGGCGGCGACGGCAGGCGCTCCAGCAAGTCGTGCAGGCCGGCGCTCCACTGGCGGCGGATGGCGCTGAAATAGGCGTCGTCCTCGGTGACCCGGTAGCCCTCCGGCAGGATCAGGCTGTCGCGGTGGTAGACCAGCAGGTCCAGCGGCATGCCCACCGAGAGGTTGCTGCGGATGGTCGAGTCGAACGACACCAGCGCGCAGCGCAGGGCCTGCTCCAGCGGCGTGTCGAAAGTCAGGTTGCGGTCGAGGATCGGCTTGCCGTACTTGCTTTCGCCCAGTTGCAGGAAAGGCGTGTCCGGCGTGGCCTGGATGAAGTTGCCCTGGGGATAGATGCTGTACAGCGCCGGCGGTCCGCCGGCGATCTGCCCGCCGACCAGGAAGGAACAGCTCAGGTCGGTATTGCCGGCCAGATTGCCGCCGTCGCGGGCCAGCACCTCGCGGGTGGTCTCGGCGACCAGCGCCGTGGCGTCGTAGACCGAGGGCACGTTGAGCAGGCTGGCGCCGTCCCGGCGGATGCGCTGCTGCAGCAGGTTGATCACCGATTGCGAGGTCGCCAGGTTGCCGGCCGTCTGCACCACCAGCAGGCGCTCGCCGGGCGTGCCGAAGGTGAACAGCTTGCGGAAGGTGGCGATATGGTCGATCCCGGCGTTGGTCCGCGAATCGGAGGCGAACACCAAGCCGTCGGCCAGGTGCATCGCGACACAGTAGGTCATCTCGAATCTTCCTTATTCCGTCCGTCCCCGCCCCTCAAGCGTAAAGGCAATCGCCGATAACGCCAGGCGCGCAATGGATCGTCACTGTTGCTGCACCTGCAGCAGCGGCGCGCTGACCAGCACCCGCGCATGCATCTGCTCGCAACCGCCGCCACGGCGCAAGCCGCGCACCGGGCAGGCATCCAGGTAGTCGAGGCCGACGGCCAGCTTGAGATGGCGCTCCGGACGGCCGAGCCGGTTGGTCACGTCGAAGCTGTACCAGCCGTCGCCGAGCCAGGCCTCGGCCCAGGCATGGCTGGCCAGGTGCGTGTCGTCCTCGGTGTAGAGGTAGCCGGAGACATAGCGCCCCGGCACACCCTGGCTGCGGATGCAGGCGAGGAAGGCATGGGCATGGTCCTGGCAGACCCCGGCGCGTGCGCCGAAGGCCTCGATGGCGGTGCTGTCGACGCGGGTCGCCCCCGGCTGGTAGAGGATATGCTCGTGCAGCGCATGCATCAGGTCGAGCAGGCCGCCGCGATCCTTGCGGCCGCCCATGGCGCGTTCGGCGAAGGCGCGCATCTCGGCATCGGCGCCGGTCAGGCGGGTGCTGCGCAGGAACGGCAACGGCGACTGGCGATCGTGCTCCACCTCGCGCTCCTCGTCGATCTCGACCAGGCCGTGGGCGGCGATCAGGACCGACTCATGCGGTTCGTCCAGGGTCAGGACGTGCAGGATGTTGCCGTATGGATCGCGCAGCGGCCGCGCCGGGCGCGGCAGGTCCAGGCGCCAATCGACCACGTGCTGGCGCTCGCTGTCCTGCGGGGTCAGGCGCAGGTACTGGATGCTGGCGCGCACCCGGTCTTCGTAGCGATAGGTGGTGTCGTGGGTGATCGAGAGTCTCATGCGGCCTCCAGGTAGGAGCTGTGAATGGCGTTGGCCAACTGGCGAACCAGCAGGATGTAGTCGGTGATCCAGGTATGCAGGCCCTGCTCCAGCACCTCGTCGATGCCGGTGTAGCGCACCCGCGCCTCCAGCTCGGCGGCCAGGCGCTGCGCCGGCCGGCCGTTGACGCCGGGCAGGCCGGAAAGGATCTCGCTCAGTTCCTCGATGCAGGACAGCAGCGAACGCGGCACGTCCTCGCGCAACAGCAGCAATTCGGCGATGTTGCGCGCGTTGGGCGAGGCGCGGTACAGCTCGGTGTAGCCCTCGAAGGCGGATAGCGCCCGCAGCAGCGCGCTCCACTGGTAGTAGCCGCGCGCGGTGCCCTCGTCCGCCCCGGCGAGCGCCGCTTCGCCCTGGGTCTGGTAGCGCGCATCGAGCAGGCGCAAGGTATTGTCGGCGCGTTCGATGAAGGTTCCGAGACGGATGAAGCGGAACGCATCGTTGCGCATGCTGGTGGCGAAGGTCGCGCCGCGGAACAGGTGCGAGCGGTCCTTCACCCATTCGCAGAAACGACTGATGCCATAGCGCAGGATGCCCTCGGCGGCGATGCCGCGCATTTCCAGCCAGGTGGCGTTGATGTTCTCCCACATGTCCAGGGTGATCCGCCCGCGTACCGCATGGGCACTGGCGCGCGCTGCGGCCAGGCAGCTGTAGATGCTCGCCGGGTTGTCCGGGTCGAGGGCGAAGAAACTCAGCAGGCGCTCGGCGGCCAGTTCGCCGTGGCGCTCCAGGTAGGCGTCGAGGGTGCCGGTGATCAGCAGCGGCATGGCCAGTTCGTCCAGGCCGCCGCCGTTGCGGTCCTGCGGCAACAGCGACAGCGAGTAGCTGACGTCGAGCATGCGGGCGAGGTTCTCCGCGCGTTCCAGGTAGCGCGACATCCAGTACAGGTCGGAAGCGGTCCGGCTGAGCATGCTTATTCCTCCACCACCCAGGTGTCCTTGGTGCCGCCGCCCTGGGACGAATTGACCACCAGCGAGCCTTCGCGCAACGCCACCCGGGTCAGCCCGCCAGGCACCAGGCGAACCCGATCCGGCGCCGACAGGACGAACGGCCGCAGGTCGATATGGCGCGGCGCGACGCCGCTCTCGACGAAGGTCGGACAGGTCGACAGGGACAGCGTCGGTTGCGCGATATAGGCCTCCGGGCGAGCCTTCAGGCGCTCGCGGAACAGCTCGATTTCCTCCCGGCTGGCCGCCGGTCCGACCAGCATGCCGTAGCCGCCGGAACCCTGGGTCTCCTTCACCACCAGCTCCGGCAGGTGCGCCAGGACGTGCGCCAGTTCCTTCGGCTTGCGACATTGCCAGGTCGGCACGTTGTGCAGTAGCGGGTCTTCGCCGAGGTAGAAGCGGATCATGTCCGGCACGTAGGGATAGATCGACTTGTCGTCGGCCACCCCGGTACCGATCGCGTTGGCCAGCACCAGGTTGCCGGCCCGGTAGGCGGCCAGCAGGCCGGGCACGCCGAGCAGCGAATCCGGGTTGAACGCCAGCGGGTCGAGGAAGGCGTCGTCGATCCTTCGGTAGATCACGTCCACCGGTTGCGGTCCGGCCGTCGTGCGCATGTAGACCCGCTCGTCGCGGACGAACAGATCGGCGCCTTCGACCAGTTCCACGCCCATCTCGCGGGCGAGGAAGGCGTGTTCGAAGTAGGCGCTGTTGAAACGTCCCGGCGTCAATACCACCACGCTCGGCGATTCGACGTCACTGGCCCGCTTGAGGGTGTCGAGCAACAGGTCCGGGTAGTGGTCGATCGGCGCCACGCGCTGGCGGACGAACAGCTCGGGGAACAGGCGCATCATCATCTTGCGGTTTTCCAGCATGTAGGAAACACCGCTGGGCGTGCGCAGGTTGTCCTCCAGCACGTAGTAGTTGCCGCTGCCGTCGCGGACCAGGTCGACCCCGGCAATGTGCGCGTAGACGTTGCCCGGCAGGTCCAGTCCCTGCATCGCCAGTTGGTACTGGTCGTTGGCCAGGACCTGCTCGGCAGGAATCACGCCGGCCTTGAGGATGCGCTGTTCGTGGTAGAGATCGGCGAGGAACAGGTTCAGCGCCTGGACGCGCTGGATGCAGCCGGCCTCGATGTGCGCCCACTCCGCCGCGGGAATGCTGCGCGGGATGGTGTCGAAGGGGATCAGGCGCTCGGTGCCCTGCTCGTCGCCGTACAGGGTGAAGGTGATGCCGGCGCGGTGGAACAGCAGGTCGGCTTCACGCCGGCGTTGCAGCAGTTGCTCTTCAGGGGTGTCGGCCAGCCAGCGAGCGAATTCCCGATAATGCGAGCGGCATTCGCCGCCAGCATCGTGCATCTCGTCGTAAAACATGCGTGCCATGCCGGACTCCTTGTCGTCACGAACGATGGGGAACTCGCAAAGCCCGTGCCAGCGCGCGGATCACGGCTCGTCGGCGATTCGCAGGGTCGGCGCGGCGGGTTCGCCCCAGTCTGGTGCATCCTGCCCACAGGGAGAGGAAGGGCGCCCCGTTCGACGGCATGCGCGCCCCGCGGCCACGGACCGGCATCGACCTGCCGATCGCGAAGCGACCTGTGGGACCGATAAGTCTAGAACAGACCCGGAAGGGAGACGGCTTATCCCCTCCCTTCCATGCAGACAGCCGTCTCGCTCGAACGAGCGATAAAGCGGACCGGCGGTAGTGCCAGGGGGGCGCCCGCGGCCGGGAAGGTCAATCGATCAGCGACAGCCAATGACGGTAGAAACCCTCGGCCACCCGATTCAGCCCGGCAATCCTGGCAGGCAACCCGGCCAGCATGTCCTCGGCGGATTGCTGGCTGGGCTGGGAGGGATCGAGCAGGTGCGGCCAGCCGGCGATCCAGCGCCGCACCAGTTCCTCGGTCATTTCCGGATGGCCTTGCAGGCCGAGTACGTGACCACCCCAGGAAAACCCCTGGTTCTCGCACCACGGGCTGGACAGCAGGCGCTCGGCGCCCTGCGGCAGGTCGAAGGCATCGCCATGCCACTGGAAGATCGAGAAGCGCTCCGGCAGCCCGGCCAGCCATGGACTGTCGCGGCTTTCCCGCTGCATGGGCTGCCAGCCCATTTCGGTGTAGGGCTGGTGCCGCACCGTCGCGCCCAGGGCGCGGGCCAGCAACTGGCCGCCGAGGCAATGGCCGATCAGCGGGATGCGCCGCTCGATGAAGCGACGCAGCAGCGCCAGTTCGTCGCGCAACCAGGGCAGGTCGTCGTTGACGCTCATCGGCCCACCCATGATCGCCACCGCTCGCGGGCGTTCGGCGTCGAGACCGGCGAGTTCGCCGAGGTCGGCGCGGATCACGCGGAAGTCCAGGCCGCGCTCCGCCAGCACGGCACCCAGATGGCCTGGCGGACAGAACTCGGCATGGGTCAGGATCAGAATATCGCTCATGGCTTACCTCCTTCCCCAGTCTGAAGGAAAGCCTTCGAGGAAGGAAAGCCCGACGCAGGAGCCCCGGCCCGGGATCGCGGCCGGGGTCCCGCCGCCGTCACGGACGCAGCGAAGTGACCTCCTGGGTCACGCCCCACCCGTCCAGCACGCCGCCCAGCGGCACCACGACTTCCTCCAGGTCGTGTTCGAAGGCACCGATGGCGGCATGGGTGGCATACATCACCTTGCTGACCTGCAGGTTCCAGGAGCCATCGTCGCGAGCGACGACCTGGGCCCTGAGGGATTCGCCGCGAAACTGGCCCGCTGCCTGGCGAGCCTCCCGCTCACTGGGAAAGATGGCGAAGAAGTCGATGGGATGGATGCGCGCGAAGTCGAAGCCGCCTTCTTTCATGCGACGCAGGACATTCACGCTGACATCATCCGAGAAGGGCTTTTCCATGAGACGCACCTCCTGTCGAGACATTCAGAAAGTTCACCGATTCCCCATTCAGCTGAAGCCATCGTCGGCGATCATGAGAGTTTTTTGATCAAGCCAGAGGAAGATCGGACGACCATGGCTTCTTTCAGGGTAGCGTCAACCTGCCAGCGCTGCCGAGCTTTCCGCCGCCTGCCCCGGCGGGCGGCGACCGGCGGCAGACAAAGCGCTGTACAAAAGGCCCGGCCGTTGAGCAAGATTCCGCCTGCGCCGGCGACCGTTGGTCCTGCCCGATGGCATTGGCGAAAGCGACTCGTGCAATAATATCAGGTTGATATCAACCACTTCTCTCCCGCTATCCCGTTCGGACGCTTTCATGCTTATCAGCAGCTACAACCAGGTTCTTGTCGCCTTTTCCCTGATTGTGGCCATCCTGGCGTCCTACACCGCTCTCGACATGGCCGGCCGGGTGACCCTGGCGAAAGGCCGCGAGGCGCTCTCCTGGCTGATCGGCGGCGCTTTCGCCATGGGCTTCGGCATCTGGTCGATGCATTTCGTCGGCATGCTCGCCTTCAGCCTGCCGATCCCGCTCGGCTACGACCTGGGCCTGACCCTGCTGTCGCTGCTGCTGGCCGTCGGCAGTTCGGCCTTCGCCCTCTGGCTGGTGTGCCAGGCGGAACTCCCCTGGCAACGCCTGGCGCTGGGCGCCCTGCTGATGGGCAGCGGCATCGCCGCCATGCACTACACCGGGATGGCCGCCCTGCTGATGATGCCGGGGATCGTCTACGACCCGCTGTGGCTCGGCCTCTCCATCCTGATCGCGGTGATCGCCTCCGGCGCCGCGCTGTGGATCGCCTTCCGCCTGCGCCATGGCAGCCGGCGCATCGTCCTGGTCCGCGCCGGCGCCGCCCTGGTGATGGGCTGCGCCATCGTCGGCATGCACTACACCGGGATGGCCGCCGCGCAGTTCCCCCTGGGCAGCTTCTGCGGCGCCGCCGGCCGAGGCATCGACAACGGCTGGCTGGCGGTGCTGGTCATCGTGATCACCCTGGCGGTGATCGCCATCGCCCTGATCGTCTCGGTGCTGGACTCGCGCCTCGAGGCACGTACCTCGGTGCTCGCCACCTCCCTCGCACGAGCCAACCGCGAGCTGATCCAGTTGGCCCTGCACGACAACCTGACCAAGCTGCCCAACCGCATGCTCCTCGACGACCGCCTGGAGCAGGCGATCCAGCAGGCGATCCGCGACGATCGCCGGTTCGCCGTGCTGTTCATGGACCTGGACGGCTTCAAGGCGGTCAACGATGCCTACGGCCATCACCTCGGCGACCTGTTGCTGATCGAAGTCGCCGAGCGTATCCGCGCCAACGTCCGCGCCCAGGACACCATCGCCCGCCTCGGCGGCGACGAGTTCGTCCTGCTGATCGAGGCCCGAGAGCCCGCCGACGCCGCGACCCTGGCCGAGAAGCTGGTGAAGCGGATCAGCCAGCCGTACCAGATATCCCGCCACGAGGTGCGGATCTCGGCGAGCATCGGCATCGCGCTCTACCCCGGCGACGGGCAGACCCGCCACGAACTGATGATCAATGCCGACGCGGCGATGTATCACGCCAAGGACCAGGGACGGAACGGCTACTGCTTCTTCGAGAGTTCGATGAACGCCAACGCCCAGGAACAGTTGCAACTGCTCCATGACCTGCGCCAGGCCCTGGAGCGCCGGCAGTTGGTCTTGCACTACCAACCCAAGGTACTGGCGCCGAACGGACCGATGGTCGGCGTGGAAGCGCTGCTGCGCTGGGAGCATCCGCAACACGGACTGATCCCCCCCGACCAGTTCCTGCCGCTGGCGGAAAAAACCGGCCTGATCGTGCAGATCGGCGAGTGGGTGCTCGACGAAGCCTGCCGGCAGATGCGCCTCTGGCTGGACGGCGGGCATGCGGAGTGGAACATCGCGGTGAACCTTTCGGCCCTGCAGTTCGCCCATGCCGGCCTGGTCGACTCGGTGCGCAACGCACTCCTGCGCCACAGCCTGGAGCCCAGCCACCTGATCCTCGAGGTGACCGAATCGACCGCCATGCGCGATGCCGATGCCAGCCTGGTGATCCTCGAGCAGTTGTCGGCGATGGGCGTCGGCATCTCCATCGACGACTTCGGCACCGGCTACTCCAGCCTGCTCTATCTCAAGCGCCTGCCGGCGAGCGAACTGAAGATCGACCGTGGCTTCATCAACGAGCTGGCCCACGACAGCGACGACGCCGCAATCGTCTCGGCGATCGTCGCCCTCGGCCGCACGCTGAACCTGAAGATCGTCGCCGAGGGCGTGGAAACCGAGGCCCAGCAGGAGTTCCTGACCCGCCTCGGCTGCAATTCGCTGCAAGGCTTCCTGCTCGGCAGGCCGATGCCGGCCGAGCAGTTGCTCGCCAGCGTCGCCTGAGCGCCGCCAGCGGCGCGCCACGGGACCTGTCAGAACCGGCAGATTCGCCCATCGCCGTCTCGTTGACTTCCGCCCGCGCTGCGAACACCTTATGTCGCGCCCGCCGGGCGGCATGCCGCGACATGTCACGCCGCCACGACGAGCGTCTATCCAATAACGAGAAAACATGCATGAACAGGCTGTGTGTACTGGGGCTTCTCATCGGGCTGAGCGGGAGCCCGGCACTGGCGGCTGGCCAGGGCGAATCCGGCAATCCACCGGCTACCGACAAGGAGCGTTTCATCGCCAGCCTGATGGCTCGCATGAGCAACGCGGAAAAGATCGGCCAGCTACGCCTGGTCAGCGTCGGCGCCGACCATCCCAAGGAAGCGCTGATGGCGGACATCCGCGCCGGCAAGGTCGGCGCCATCTTCAATACCGTGACCCGCCCGGACATTCGCGCCATGCAGGATCAGGTCCGCCATAGCCGCCTGAAGATCCCGCTGTTCCATGCCTACGACGTGGCCCACGGCCACCGCACCATCTTCCCCATCAGCCTCGGCCTGGCCGCCAGCTGGGACCCCGAGGTGGTCGCCCGCAGCGCGCGGATCTCCGCCCTCGAAGCCAGCGCCGACGGGCTCGACATGAGCTTCTCGCCGATGGTCGACATCACCCGCGACGCGCGCTGGGGGCGGGTCTCGGAAGGCTTCGGCGAAGACACCTACCTGACCTCGCTGCTGTCCGGCGTGATGGTCCGTGCCTACCAGGGCTCCAACCTGGCCGCCCCGGACAGCATCATGGCGGCGGTCAAGCACTTCGCCCTGTACGGCGCGGCCGAAGGCGGCCGCGACTACAACACCGTGGACATGAGCCTGCCGCGCATGTTCCAGGACTACCTGCCGCCCTACAAGGCCGCGGTGGACGCCGGCGCCGGCGCGGTGATGGTCTCGCTGAACACCATCAACGGCGTGCCCGCCACCGCCAACCGCTGGCTGCTGACCGACCTGTTGCGCCAGCAGTGGGGCTTCAAGGGGCTGACCATCAGTGACCACGGCGCGGTGAAGGAACTGATCAAGCACGGCCTCGCCGGCAACGAGCGGGACGCCACGCGCCTGGCGATCCAGGCCGGTGTCGACATGAACATGAACGACGATCTCTACTCGACCTGGCTACCGAAGCTGCTGGCGGCCGGCGAGATCGACCAGGCCGACATCGATCGCGCCTGCCGCGACGTGCTGGCGGTGAAGTACGACCTCGGCCTGTTCGCCGATCCCTACCGGCGCCTGGGCAAGCCGGACGACCCGCCGTTCGACACCAACGCCGAGAGCCGCCTGCACCGCCAGGCCGCCCGCGAGGTGGCTCGCGAAGGACTGGTCCTGCTGAAGAACCGCGACGGTCTGCTGCCGCTGAAGAAACAGGGGCGGATCGCCGTGATCGGCCCCCTGGCCAAGAGCCAGCGCGACGTCATCGGCAGTTGGTCGGCAGCCGGCGTGCCACGCCAGGCGGTAACCGTCTACCAGGGCCTGGCCAATGCCGTCGGCGAGCGTGCCACCCTGCTCTACGCCAAGGGTGCCAACGTCAGTGGCGACCAGGCGATCCTCGACTACCTGAACAGCTACAACCCGGAAGTCGAGGTCGATCCGCGCTCCGCCGAGGCGATGCTCGAGGAGGCCTTGCGCACCGCGCGCGACGCCGACCTGGTGGTCGCCGTGGTCGGCGAATCGCAGGGCATGGCCCACGAGGCCTCCAGTCGCACCGACCTGCGCATCCCGGCCAGCCAGCGGCGGCTGCTGAAGGCACTGAAGGCCACCGGCAAGCCGCTGGTGCTGGTGCTGATGAACGGCCGACCGCTGTCGCTGGGCTGGGAGCAGGAAAACGCCGATGCGATCCTGGAAACCTGGTTCAGTGGCACCGAAGGCGGCAATGCCATCGCCGACGTGCTGTTCGGCGAGCACAACCCCAGCGGCAAGCTGACCATGTCCTTCCCGCGCTCGGTGGGCCAGGTACCGGTCTACTACAACCACCTGAACACCGGCCGGCCGATGGACCACGACAACCCCGGCAAATACACCTCGCGCTATTTCGACGAAGCCAACGGCCCGCTCTACCCGTTCGGCTACGGCCTCAGCTACACCGAGTTCAGTCTCTCGCCCCTGCGCCTGTCCAGCGAACGGCTGGCCCGCGGCGCTACCCTGGAAGCGCGGGTCACGCTCAGCAACAGCGGCAAGCGCGCCGGCGCCACGGTGGTCCAGCTTTATCTGCAGGACCCGGTCGCCAGCCTCAGCCGTCCGGTGAAGGAACTGCGCGGGTTCCGCAAGGTGATGCTGGAGCCCGGCGAATCGCGGGAGATCGTCTTCCGCCTCGGCGAGGCAGACCTGAAGTTCTACGACAGCCAGCTCAGGCACACGGCCGAGCCGGGCGAGTTCAAGGTCTTCGTCGGCCTGGATTCGGCGCAAACCGAAAGCCGCAGCTTCACCCTGCTCTGAAGGCGCCGACCGCACCGCCAGCGTCGCCGCCGCGGGCGAACGGCAGCGTCTCAGCCCTCGGCCCGGAGCCAACGCCCGGGCCGGGGGCGGCGCCTGGTTCCCTCAACCGGCGTCCCCTTCCTCCTCGCCGCTCCGCGCCACGCTCTCCGTCAATGCGGCCTGCAACGCCGCCAACTGGCTGTCGAGCGAAGCGTCGATGATCCCGATCTCGGTTTCCAGGATGCAACCGCCCTGGTCCAGCCGGGCATCGCCGACCACTTCCAGGTAGCCCACCTCGGGGAAATCCTTGAGCACCCGGGCGACCTGCTCGCGCACCGCGGCCAGTTGTTCCGGCTGGACGTGCAGGATCACCTGCTTCTGGTTGCTCACCAATGCCAGTGCCTCGCGCGTGGCCGCCAGGGTCAGCTCGACAGCGTCGTAGTGGCGCAACACCTTGCGCACCGCCTGCAGCACCACCTCGCCAAGCTGGCGATCGACCTGCCGGTAGTAGCGATTGCAGCGCAGTAGCGTTTCCTGGATCAGCCCGGCCTGGCGCAGACGCGCCTCCTCCAGTCCGGCCTCCCAGCCCAGGCGCTTCTGCTCCTGGTAAACCTCGTGGGCCTCGCGCTCGATTTCGGCGGCACGCTCGCGGGCCGCTTCCACCAGGCGGTTGGCGCTGAGGTAGTCCTGGTAGTCGCGGGCGCGCAACAGGGCCTGCCCGGGGGCCAGCCGTACGCGACTGGCGTCTAGTTCAACAAATGGAAGCATTCATCGCTCGCTTGTCGGGCGACCTTCAGGCACAGGGTCCGCGCCAGGGATCGCCGTTGTTCGTCGAAGGTCCAGTCCGCCGGGGCCGGCATGGCCTCCAGGCGCAGGCGCAGGCGCCGCGAGAAACCGCAGTCGGCATCGCTACAGGCGGCCAGCCAGAAAGCCAGGCCGCAGCGCCGGAAATAGCCTTCTTCCGGGTTTTCCGGCAAGGCCCGCTGCCAGCCGGGCGGCCAGCGACCGATGAGCAGGTCGAGCTGCTCCAGGCAGAAACGCTGGCCCTGTTCGCCGATCTGCGCGCGGATGCGCCGTACCCGCGCACCGTCCAGCACCTGCCGCAAGGCCTGGCCGTGCAGCAGCGCGCCGAGCCAGCCCAGGGTCCGTTCCAGCGCCGCCTGCGGGTAAAGGGCCAGCCCGCCCAGTTGCGCGGGCATGCGGAACGCGCAGTCCAATTCCAGTTGCTCCAGCAGCCAGGCGTTGAGAACGCTCTGTCGCCGCCAGTCCGGCAGCGCCGGCAGCAACCGCAGCAATACCGCGGGCAGGTGCGACTCGTGGATGTAGCGGGCCGGGCAGAAGCGCAACTGGTAGGCCGTCAATGGCATCGCGCCGCTCAGCCCCGTTGCCGGTGCCAGAAGAACTGCGCCAGGTTGCTCGCCAGCAGCAACGCCAGCAGCAGGCCGAACAGGCCGAGCAGGCGTCCGCGCGAGTGCTCCGCCACCTGGATCGAGAAGACACTCTCGAAGCGTGGCGCCAGCGGGACCTGGCGGACCCCGGCCGACGGCACCAGCACCACGCTGATGCGGTCGTAGCTGAGTCCTTCGATGCCGTTGTTCACCAGTTGCTTGATCTGCGGCACGTAGGCATCCAGTTGCACGTCGGCGGCGTGCTTGATGAACACCGAGGCCGATGCCGGCGAGGACTTCCTGCCCAGTCCGTCGCGCTCCTCTGGCAGCACCACATGGACCCGCGCCACCAGCACGCCATCGATCTCGGAAAGGGTATGGGAAATCTCCTGGGCCTTGGCGTAGTTGAGCCGCGCGCGCTCTTCGATGGGCGAGGAAATCAGCCCGTCCTTGGGAAACACATCCTTCAGCGTGGAGAAGTTCTCCCGCGGATAGCCCTTGCGCTTGAGCACCTCCACCGCCTCGGCGATATCCGATTCCTCCACCAGCAGGCGCACGGTGCCATCCTTGTCCGCCTGCTTGTCCGCGGAAACGCCCTCCGAACGCAACAGCGCCAGCATCTCGTTACCTTCCTTCTGGCTGATCCCGGTATAGAGTTCGACCTTGCACCCGCCCAACGCCAGGACCAGCGCCAGGAGCGCCATGCGCGACAGACCTTTCACCGTTCGCCTCATTGGGTCTTCATCAGGGTTTCGACGTTCTGGCTCATGCGCCCGACGGTCTTGGCGATCAGCTCTTCCTGCATGGTGATGCGCATCAGCGACCACTGCATCTGCATCAGGCTGTTGGGATCGTCGCCGGGCGTCGACAGCTCCACCTGCAACTCCTGCTTGGCCTGGCTGAAACGCTCCCTGATCTGCCCCAGTTCGCTGAGCAGGTCGCCGCCCAGGCTGCCGGCACCGCCCATCGCCCGTTCGAACTCGGCGACGTGGGCCGCGCCGGCCGGGCCGCCGGAGAGTTCTTCGAGACTGGTGATCTGCGCCTGGGCGCCCATCCGAGAGATATCCATCATGACTCCAGGTCGAGTTTGTGGCTGTTGCGCACGAGGTTGTCGAGCATGCCGTTGAGCGGGATCAGCACCTGCAATTCGCGACGCGCCAGTTGCGCCAGGTATTCGCCGCCCGGCGCATGCTCGACTGCACCGAGCAACTGGAGGAGAAAGGTTTGCTGCTGGCGTCCCAGCGGCAGTTCCGCACGGAGCATCGCCTTCAGCTCCAGGCGGTCCGCCTCCAACCCTTGCAGCGGCTGGGCAAAGCGCTGCAGCAGGCGCTCGCCGAGAGCGCCGTTCTCCAACCCGGCCAGGCGGCGTCCGGCCGCCTGCGGCTCGCCGCCGAGGGCCTGCTCGAAAGCCAGCACCTGATCGACAGCCGGCAGGTTCGCCGCCTTTGGACTGGCCGACGGATAGACGGCGAATCCCGGCGGCGTGTCGATGCGGCTCATGTCCGCACCTGGGCGCGCATGCCGGCGGCGAAGTCGGCCAGGGCAGGATCGCTGCTGCCGCCCAGCCCGGCCAGCCTGCGGTCCAGCGCGGCGCCCAGCCCCAGGTGCCACTCGCACAAGGCGAACCAGGGCTCCAGCGCCGGCCAGGGATTGCCATGGGCGAAGGCCAGGGCTTCCTGATAGCGCCCCTGGTTGGCCAGGCTGGAAATCCGGATCAGCCGCGCCGCTTCGTCCTGTCCGAGGCGCTCCAGCCACTCGGCGATGCACAGCGCCTCTTCGTGGCAGTGCTGCCCGCTGCCGGCCAGCGCCAGTTCCGCCAATTCGCGTATCAGTGAAGTGTCCATGTTCAGATCTTCTGCAGGATGCCTTGCATCAGGTCGCGCAGCGCACGGGTCACCGTCGAGTTGATGTTGTAGATGACCGACCACTTGTTGATCTTGTGTTGCAGCTCGGCCAGCAGCGCCGGGTTGTCGGCATTGTCGGTCCCCTGCAAGGCCTTGATCGCTTCGTTGACGTCCTTGTTCGCTGCGTTGGCCTGCTCCTTCAGGGCATTGGCCACGGTATCGAGGGTATTCCCCGGGTTGGGGTTGAATATCTGCGCCATGCTTAGTCCTCTGTGAGCTGCGAAAGAATGCCGAGACCGCCTTCGAGGGCCCGGGCCTGCTGTTGCAGGAACTGGAAGCGCTCCGGGCCGGCGCCTCTGGCCAGTTCCCGGCGACACTCCGCCAGCGCCGCCTGCAGACGCTGCCGGAGCGCTGCGGCATGCGTGCCGTCAGCGACCGACAGTCGCGTTTCCAAGGCTGTCATCATGGAGCACCTCCCCTTTGAGATTGATGATGAAACGCTGCTTGCCGCGGGCCACCAGGATCGACTCCGGCTCGATGGCGAGGATTCGCACACCGCGGGATGTCGAGGCGCCCACCGGGTATTTCTGGCCGTCGCCGAGCACTACATAGGGCACCCGCCCCAGCGACACCGAGCGAATCGTGAACTCCAGTTCGTCGCCGCTGGCGCGCTTGCCGCGACTGAGCAGCTCCAGGCTCGGGCGGTTGCCGAATTCCTGCTGGAACTCGCGCTGCAGGCGGTAGAAGGCGCTGAGCTGGACCTCGTCGAGCGTGCCGCTCAACTCGATGCGCTCGCCGCGCTCGCGGAAACTCAGTTGCCGGTCGAGGCCGGCGTCCGCCAGCAGGCGCTCGAGGCGGCGCAGGTGCGAGCCGGCCACCCGGACCTGGTTTTCCACCCCGAGCAGGCCCGGCACCTCGGACTCCAGCAATGCGTCGATCCGCGCCCAGCGTTCGTCCTGTTCCGCCAGTTCGCCGTTGAGCCGGACCCAGCCAGGCTTGTCCGCGTTGCTGCTGAGGATCTGCCGATAGCCGAATTTCTGCAGGATGAAATCCACGCCCTGGCGAATGTCTTCCATGCTCCGTGCTTCCAGTCGGTAGTCCACGCCGCTGCCATCGAGGTAGCGCTGTAGCGCCAGGCGCCGGGCGTTGTCCTCCAGGTAGCCGCCGAGCAGGAGACTGTCGCCCTGGCGCTGCACATCCACCTCGCTCATGCCCTGCTCGCGCAGGTAGGCGCGCACCTTCGCCTGGGGCTCCTCGCCGGCCATGCCGTGCTGGCGGGCCGACCAGGGTTCGACGAGCATGCCCAGCAGACACAGCGCCAGCGCCAGGCTGACGCCGAGCAGCCAGGCCCCGCCGGCACGGGCGGACGACTTGCGGCGCACTGGCGCGGTCTGCACCTCGGCTTCGGGGAAACGCTCGGGAAAACTCCGCTGCGGGTCGCAGAATGCCCAGCGCAGCGGGCCGCAGGTCTGCCCGGCAAGCGCCTGCAGGATCGCTCCGGCGACTTGCGCCTGGCCGTCCTGGCGAGGCTCGCAGCCCTCCGCCCATTCCAGCAGGCGCACGCCCTGGGCATCGACCTCGAGCACCAGGTGGACTGCCGCGATGCCCTCGTCGAGCAACACCAGGTCGGCCTGCAACGGATCGCTGCCAAGCGCCACCCGGCCCTCTCCGAGCGAGACTTCGGCGCCCTGGTTCAGCCCGCTGTAGAAGCGGATCTTCCAGGCCATGCTAATTCCCGCGCTCCGCGCCGACGCACCAGGCGCCGTCCTTGGGACAGGCGCCGTCGGTCACCCGCCAGCCCTCCTGCGCACCCATCCGGCAGGGCGTGAGGAACGAACCCTGGCCGGCCTGGCGCAAGCGCTCCTGTTCGGCCCTGGCCGGCGCCAGCGCCTGGCAGCGGGCGCTACCGAGCAGCTTGCGCAACGACAGGCTCTGGTTCGACAACTCGTCGATTTCAAGCAGGCCGCCGCGCAGGTCGCGACGGTTGTTCAGCGCCAGGTAATGGCCGACGCCATCGTCGATCAGCCGCGGCTCGATGAGGAACAGCCGCACCGAGCGGCGCACGGTGTCCGCGGTAGTGCGGAACAGCGCGCCGAGATAGGGAATGTCGCCGAGCCAGGGTACCTTGCGCTGGCTCTGGCTCAGTTCGTCGCGGTAGATGCCGCCGATCAGCAGGCTCTGGCCATGGCCCACGCGGGCGATGGTATCGATCACCGTGCGGTTGATCGTGGGGATCTTGTCCAGGCCGGCGCTATTGGGTTTCTGGCTGCCGTCCTCGATGTGCAGGCTGAGGCTGATCTCCGGCGTATCGCCGAGAGTCACCACTCGCGGCGTCATTTTCAGCATGGTGCCGTAGGTGATCGCCTTCAGCTCGGCCACCCGCTCACCCGTGACCCGCACATAGTAGGTTTCGCTCTGGTCGAGCACCGCCTGGGTATTCTCCTGGGTCAGCAGGGTCGGCCGGGATCCGATCTGCGCCTGCCCCTGGCTCTGCAACAGGGTGACCTTGGCCAGCAGGAAATCCAGCCCGCGACTGTCCACCAGGCTGCCGACCGCCCCGTTACCGGCGCCGCCGCCCTCCTCGCTATCCTGGCCGGTGGTGCGGATCTGGATCGACTTGTTGTTGCCCAGGCGAATCCCGGCGCTCCAGTCGACGCCCAGCTGGGCGAGGTTCTCGGCATTGATGTCGATGATCGACAAGCCGACCTCGATCCGCGCCGAGGGCCGGTCGAGGGCTTCGATCAGGCGGCGATACATGGGCAACCGGTCCTTGTGGTCGCGCACCACCACCGCATTCAGCGACGGTTCCGCCTGGACCACCGCATGGCTCGATTGCGGTCCCGGGCGCAGCTTGCCCGGCTCGTCGCCCACCGCAACCACGTTGGCATCGCTGAGCACCCGCGAGAGGATGCTGGCGATGCCCGGCGCCTCGATCTCGTCGTCGCGGTACTCGATCTTGCGGTCCTCGGCGACCGCATAGCGCAGCGGGAAGATCTCCACGCTGAGGTCGCCGGTCTTTTCGCTGCGCAGGGTGTATTGCTGCTCCAGCACCTGGGCGGTCTGCTCGACCAGTTCGAGATAGCGCCCCGGACCGGACACGTGCACCAGCCGCCCGGAAGGGTCGGCACGCCAGCCGAAGCGCGGCTCCCAGATGCCGGCGGCGGTCAGCGCGCGCTTCAGCTCGGCCTCGCCGACCTGCTCCAGCCTCACCAGCCGCGATTGCATCTCGGTGGTCTTGAATACGTACAGCACGGTGCCGTCGTAGTACCAGCCGAGGTTGTAGAGGGAGGCCATCAACTGCAGGAAGGCCTGCGGGCTTTCCAGGTCGAAGCGACCGCTGACCTGGTCGTTGACCTTGTCGCTGACGATCACCGAGGCATCGTAGTTGGCGCCGAAGTTGGCCAACACGTCGCGCAGGCTTTCGCCCTGCGCCACATAGTCGTAAGGCAGGCTGGGCCAGTCCAGCGGCTGCGCGCGCAAGACCGCGCCAGGCAGCAGCGCCAGCAGTCCGCCGATCAGCAGGCGGCGCATCAGGGACGCCACACCGGAGCCTGCGGCGGCAACCCGCGGGGCAGCGGTTCCAGCTCCGGCGCCAGCGCCTCGAGCAGCCCCACCTGGGCGGCCAGGGCCCGTTCGAGTCGCTCGGGATCGAGGCCGTCGAGGCCCAGCCGCGCCTGCAACAGCAGGCGCCCGTCCGCGTCCAGGACAATGGCCTGGGGATAGCGCCGACTCCAACTGGCGACCCGCGACAACAGCACCCGCAGCAACCCCTGCTGGTCGCGCTGCGGGTCCAGGGGGGCGTGCTCCAGCGGGCTTTCCAGCAGCAGGTCGTCGCCCTGGCGCAGCAACAGGACGCTCTGTCCGTCGATGCGCAGGTGGTACGAACCCGTCCGATCGGCAACAAAGGGCCCTTGGCCCAGGCGAGTGGCCAATCCGCTCAACAGATGATCCATGATTCCTCGGTAGGGCCGGCTTTCGCCGGCCGCTCAGCTCTGCCAGTAGAAGTGATCCTGTGCCTGGCACAGGTTGCGTTCGTGCAGCCAGGCCTGGACGGCGTCCGCCGCGCCGACGTCGTCGTCCAGCCGGCAGAGAGGTTGCCAGAGGCATTCGAGGACCTCGGGGATCGGCTCGAAGCCGGCCAGCCCGCCGCTGGCGAGCAGCGTCGCCATGCCCCGCTGCCAGTTCGGCCAGGCGCTCTTCGCCAGTGCCGAAGCCGTCTCCAGCTTGCCGGCCAGTTCGGCCACCTGTTCCTGGGTGCGCGCCTGGCACTTGGCGACCCTGGCCAGTTCCTCGCGGGCCTGCTCCGGCTCCAGCTCGGCCACGCGGGACCAGAATTCGGACTTGACTCGCAGTTGCCGGGACTGGGTCTCCAGCTCCACCAGCGACAGGCGCCAGCCGGGGATCGCCTGGTCGAGCAGGCTTTCCCACCAGCCATAGACCGGCAGCAGGACCCAGTCGATCATCGACTGCGGCACGGCGAGGTTGACCCGGTCGCCCAGTTCGGCGCACCAGCCGTCGTCGTCCTGCGCCGCGCAGAGGAGAATCTGCCGCACCTCTTCGCGCCCCAGCGCCAGGCCGCGCGCCAGGCGCTGCTGCAACCACTCGCAGCGGAACAGTTGCTCCAGCCGCAGGCGCGGCAGCATCCGCTGCAGCAACGCCAGTTGCCGCGCACTGATGATTCCGGACTCACGATACAAACTGCTCGATGCGTAACCCGGCACCCGACCCCGCGAGCGGGCGTCCGAGCCCACCACGGATACCCGCCTGCCGGCGAACACCGCTTCTCGGGAGTACTGCTTATCGTCTTCCTGCTCCATTCTCTGCCTTGGCTTCCTCACTACATTGCGCGCTCGTCAGAGCCTGCAATTTGGGCCGATTCTACTCATGCAGCCGCTACCGGGCTTTCAAAAAACGTCAGTTATTTTTAGCCCGGCATTCGTCCTTCCCCTGCCGCGAGCGGCTCGGTGTGCAGCCGAAACGGCGGCGATAGCTCTGGGTGAAATAGGACTGACTGGAAAAGCCCGCCTCCATGGCGATGTCGACGATGCTCATGTCGCTGTTGAGCAGCAACTGATGGGCATAGAGGATTCTCCGCTCGCTGATCCAGGCGCGCGGCGAAACCCCATAGACACTGCCGAACAGCTCCTTGAAGGTGGTCAGCCCCATGCCGAACTCGCGGGAGAAGTCGGACAGCTTCCACTCGTTGAGGTAGTGCTTCTCCATGAATAGCTGCAGACGCTCGACATGCCGGTTGCTCAGTTGCCGCAGGACCGACATCAGCAGCGGCCCCTGCGGACTGAACGCGAAGAGCATCAGCAACTCCTCGATCTTCAGGCAGGCGAGCATCGGCGGATGCTCATGCACAAGCAATTCCTTCAACCCCTTGACGCAACCGGCCAGCAGAGGCGTGGCAGCGAACGCGATGATGCCCGGCACGGGCTCGTCGCAACGCTCGACTTCACTCAACAGCGCGCCGAAGCGCTGGACGAAGCCTTGTAGAAACTGGGCAGATAATGGAATCCAGAGTATTCGGCTGTCCTTTCCCTTGGTACTTACGACATAGCTTCCGCGGCGGACGAAAAGCAACTCGCCAGGCGCCAGGCAAAAAGTGGAATCGATGTCCTGGACGGTCAGTTCGCCCTCGAGCAGAACATATACGCCCTCTTCCTTGTTTACCCTGTATTCGAAAGTTGGAATGTTCCAATGACAAGACGTTATCTGCTTTCGGCCAAGAGATTTGGCTCCTTGCATATTATAAGAACCCCAACACTTCCCGTCGTACCTTGAATGCCCCACCTAGCGGAGAGGCATGAATACGCTCCGTTTTATTGATTTTCAAAGCCATGAGCACGGAGTCGATTTTATAATAATCAGGATTATCCGACGTGCGCTGATTCGCAGAGCGAGTCGGCTTCCGCCAATTAATCCAGCTTTCTTTAGAAGCGGAACAAAAGTACCAGTTTTATTATTCGAGGCCTTCCCTGACAACGAACGAGACTTGCACTTCTTTAATCTCCATACGCACTTTCCGAAACAGCAGGCAATGTATCAATCGTTGCCAGATCTTTCTTCCGGGCGAGCGGCCGTACAATTCGGAAAACAGTCGCGCCGAACCAGCCGGACCCGCTCATCGACGCCCGCCGCCACCCGCTGCCAGGCGCTCGCCTGGACCGCCGCGACGCCCACCCAGGAAAGCTCGGTGCGTAGGTACAATGCCTCGCCCTCCAACCTGTCGACCTCCAGATCGAACGCATAGCGCAACGGCAACCCGGACACCCGGTAGCGCCGCTCGGCAATCGTTTGCATCCTTCCCTGAACGACGGCATACAGGCGCAGCCTGAGTTGCGCCTGGCGCGCCTGCAGGGAAACGCCGCCCACCGAACCGCCCACCGTCACCTTCGGCGACATCGGCGCGGGCTGGCTGACGCAACCGCCGAGCAGCAACGCCAGCGGCAACAGCATCCAGCACCTCACCTGCGCCGGACCGTGCGCGCCTCCAGCGGCGTGCCGTCGCCGTCGGCGAGGCGCTGCAAGGCCTGCTCGCTGCGCGGATCGCCAGCCACGTTGCGCGCCAGCCAGCGCGCCAGCCCGGCCACGCTGGAACGGTCGTCGCCGCGAACGGCCGCGCGGGTCACCGAACGCCCCTCGAAATGCCCCACCGTCTCGGCTCCTGCGTCTTGGGACGGCTGCACCGGCGAAATCGATTCGATTTTCATGGGGCCACTCAAACCCTCATGCCGACCGCAGCGACCGCCTCGCGATCGCTGTCGCACGGCAGCAGGCGTTGCCAGAACTCGGCGTGGTCGAGCAGGTTGGCCAGGGTCGCCTCGAAGCATTCGAGGGTCAGTTGCGCTGCGAGAATCTGCGCATACAACTGGACCTTCCCGGTCAGCTCGTCGAAGCCGAAATGCAGATCGAAACGGTGCCAATGGCGGTTGAAGCTGGCGAGCTGGCGAAAGATCCCCTCGCCCAGCACATCGATGCCCGCCACATCGGCCTCCAGCAACAGACGCTCGCGCTCGGCGAGCAGCAACAGGGTGACGCCCACCTGTTCGTCGAACAGCAGGCTCGCCATGCCCTCTTCGTCGAGGGACAGGGAAGGCAAACCGATACGGCCTGCGAACTCGGCAAGCAGTCGGTTGACCTTGCTCGTTAAATCCATGGGGGGCGCCTCCTAAAGCTCAGCGCATGCTAGCACCGGGCTATGCATCGCTTTTGTCACTGAGAGACTTTTCTTTTAAGAAAAAAGCCACATCGCTGTGGCCTTTTTCCTCCCGCGCGGAGACGGCTCAGACCACTCCGGCCGCCGCACGCCAGGCCTGGTTATGGCTCTGGGTGTACTGCTGGATGAGCTGCAGGACGTCCTTCATGAAGCCGGCATCGAAGCTCATCTGGTCCTCGACCTTCTGCTTCTGGCTCTGCCCGATGGTGGCGTTGACCTCTCCTTCCCGGGCGCTCGCCTGCGATTCGCCCTGGCGCACCTGGACCGAGGCGTTGGCCATCTGGACGAAGGACTGGATCACCGTGTTGGCCACCTGCAGGGCGCCGTTGCGGCTCTCGAAGGCACGGCCCGCCGCACGCAAGGCCACACTGTCCTGCGCCTGGTCCGCCGCCCAGACCTTGCCGACGATCTTGCGATCCTCGTCGGAGGTCTTGCCCAGCGCCTGCATCTTCGCGTCGATCAGTTCGTTGCGCCCATCGATGTTCTTCTGCAGGGTCTTCTCTTGACTGATGGCCTTGCCGTTCTTCAACGCGCCGAGGCTGCCGACCACCGCCGAGGCCAATGCGCCGACGCCGGCGATCACCGCCATGGCGATCATCAGCGTGGCACCGCTGCGCATCTCGTCCACCTGCGCCTTCTGCGCGTGGATGATCGCCTGGTTCTCGTTGTCGCGCTGGAGCACGCCCAGCTCGCGCGCCTTCTGCGCGATGCGGAAGAGAATCAGCAGAAGCTCGACGCTGCTGTCCAGCTCGCTGCCGGCCGCTTCCATGCGCACCGGGTCGAGCGCCTGGCGCGGAGCGTTCAGCTCGACCCGGTCGCCCCGCGTGGCCGGCGCCTGCGCCAGCTCCGCAGCCGCTTGCGGCGTGCCGACGGAACGCCCGGCGGCGCCGGGAGCGATCGGCTCGGAGGGGATCGCGGCCTGGGTAGCCGCCAGGGAATATTGCGTATCGATCATGTGACGTCTCCTCAGATCGCTGCCGGTCGGCTGGACAGGTTGTGCAGGGTTTCACCCTTGGCCTGGAGCATGGCGAAGATCCGCTCCATGATTTCCTGGAATGCTTCCAGCATGCGGCTCAGCTCTTCCTTCAGGCGCTCGATCACGCCCTGCAGGGTGGTCAGGTCGGCACGCGATTCCTGCACGTCGGCCTGGCGGTTCGCGGCCTTCGCCTGGAATCCCGAATGAGTGGCCTGGGCCGCGCCGTTGGCGACGTCCAGGGTCAGGTCGGAAACCTGCACGCCGAGTTTCAGCGAGTGCGACAGCGATTGGCCGGCCAAACTGCCGAACTTGCCGCCCAGGTCGGCGACCTTGCTCGCCAGGCTAGCGGTCATCTCGGCCGCCTTGCCGCCGATCTTCGCGCCCAGCTTGGCCAGCCCGCCGACCGCTGAGCCGCCGAAGCTGACCACCGCCGCCAGCAGCGCGACGGCGATCTCGATACCCATCAGTGCCGGGCCGAGCTTTTCCATCACTTCCTTGCTGATCAATCCGTCCGCGGCTGCCTGCTGTACCGACTGGGAGACCACTCCCATGACACCGCCCGCGATCATCAGTGCACCCGCGGCCGCGCCGACGCCGGTTGCCACCATGATTGCGCCGACGATGATCGAAGCTATTGCACTGATCCAACCAAAGATTTTGGCTGCCAGACCGGACTTCTGGGCTTCTTTCGCGGCTTCTTCCGATTCCCTGATCTTCTGCTGGTTGTCCTCCATCTTCTGCAGGTTCTGCTTTCGCGCCTGCTCGATTTCGGTCAGCTTGAGTTTCTTCTGCTGGTTCTCGACTTCGCCGGTGATTTTCGCCAGCTCGATCTCGAACGCCTGCGGCGACATCAGGCCGGCGGACAACAGCGTCGAAGCGCCGGCCAGCACAACCTGCCGCGCCAGTCCGGCATCCTCGCCCACTGCTTGCACCAGGCTGGCGATCTCCGCACGATTGGCGACCTCCAGGCGCTGCTGGCTGGCTGCGGACGGCGGCGTCAGCGCCACCCCCGTGCCGCTCGCGGAAGCCGCGGCCGGCGCCGCCAGGCGCTCCACCCGCAGACTCTCGACATACCTCGCGACCGGCCTGCCGAGCGCCGGGACATCCCCGGCGTCGGCCACCCCGTAGGGCAGTCCGGCGCGCTCAAGCGTTATCGGATTCATATATTCGATCCTTTCTCGCGGTTACGGCTTCCAACATGGCGCCGGCACGCGCGGCCAGGGCCTCGTGCGCCGGCTGTGCCGCGGCCAGGGCCCGGGCCGAGTAGAAGCCACTCTCGGCTCCGTCGAGATCACCCAGTTGCAGATGGCACTCGGCGGCATGGAAGGGAAAGCGCGGCTCGTTGATGTCCATCAGCGCGCCGTAGCTGTAGCTCTGCAGGGCCTGTTCATAGAGACCGAGGGACTGGCGGCAGGCGCCCAGGCCGAGAAAGTAGCGGGCGTCGTAGTGGTCGAGCATGCACAGTGCCTGGAAGATCTTCTGCGCGTCGTCCCACTTGCCCGCCTGGTACTGGTTGAAGCCCAGCGCATAGAGCTGCTCCAGGGTGTCCTCGCTGAGTCCGCGAAGCATCGCCAGGGTGCCGCCGTCGCGCAGGAAGGCCTCCAGCGCCTGTTGCTGGTCGGTGTCGGAAGGGGTCGCTTGCTGGTTCATGGATACCTCTAGATCGCGCTGAGAATGTCGCGCAGGACGCTGTCGTATTTCTGGATGAAGCGGTTGAGCGCCTCGACCGCCGAGTTGTAGCGGGAGCTGGTGTCGTTGAGCAGGGTGGTCTTCTCGTTGACCTTGTCGTTCAGCGGACGCGAGCGGTCGCTCACCGTGGTGGCGAAATTGCCGACCGGGTTGTTGTCCTTCTCGAAGGGGTACTCATCCCTGAGGCCCTTGAGTTCCCCGCTCTGCTTCGGCGAGCCGCTGAGAAAATCCTTGATCGACAGCTTGCCGCTGAAGGTATCCAGATTGCTCAGCAGCGCATACTCGGGGCTGTCCTTCCACCTGGGATCGCCGACGGCATAGCCATAGAGCGTGGGGTCGACCAGATCGATACCGCCAGCGTCGATCCTGATGCCCTGCTTGGCCGACAGCGCGGCGTTGATCTGCGACTGGATCACGCTGTAGACCTTCAACTCCGCGGTCAGCGCCTTGAGCTCGTCGAGCAGCGCCTTGCGCTTGCCGTCCTGGGTCTGCAGGACATCCTTGTAGACACCGATGACATCCTCGTCGAGACGGCCGTGCAGGCTGAAATAGGCCGACACCAGGAACTCGCGCAGATCCCACTGCGCACCGGGCTGCCGACGTGCCTGCAGGACTTCGCGGAGTACCTCGAGGCCCTGCCCCGGAGGCGCGGAGGGATTGGCCGCGAGCAACCAGGCAAGCGCCTTGAGCACTTGCGCCTCGCTCAGCGGCTGGCCGGCGTGGGCCAGCACGATCCGCTCGCTGCGCAACAGGGCCAGCAGTTCCTCCTGCTCGGCACTGGCAGGCGCCGCCGACGCGGCCAGGAGCTCGTCCAGGAACAGCTCGCGAGCGGCATTAAGGTTTCTGACTTCCATCGTGATTCCTCAGATCAACAAGCCACGCATCGGCGTCGGACGCCGCGGCCGGGTACCCTGCTCGCCCTGCGTCGGCTGGGAACTGCGCATGCGCCGCAGTTCGGCCAGCAGCTCCTCTTCGGCGGCTCGCGCCAGCTCTCGCTCCGGCGCCTGGAACAGCAGCTCGCCGGCGTCCGCGGCAAGCCCCAGGCCTTGCCACATTTCCGCCAGCAGGCGGCCGCGTTCCTCGCTGTCGCGAATCGCCAGTTCGGCGGCCTGGACGGTCGCCCGCAGGGTGTCTTCGGTGTATTCGTTCATGTCGTCCATGGTAGGGATCGACGTTGCCGGAGCCTGTCAGGCACGGTCGGGTTTTTGTCGTTTTCGCAGGCTTCGCTGCGTCACCACCCGCCCGGCCTCCAGCTCGAACCAGCCGTCGGCGGGCTCGGCGGCGCCGGTCCAGCGGCGATAGAAGCGCGCCATGCGCTCGCCAGGCAGTGGGCTGCCGGCCAGCGCCAGGACCTTGCCGTAGAGACGCTGGCGCGGCCCCAGCGTATCGAGCGTGGCCTCCGCCAGCAGGTACAGCGCGGCGAATGGATTGGCCAATCCGCTGCGCGCCTGCCGCCGACGCAACATCACGATCCAGACCCGCTCGCCGTCGCAGCGCCAGGCCAGTTCGCAGCCATGGGCCAGGACCTGCCAGCCGAGCGCGATCGAGGTGTCGCGCAGGCAATGCGGACGCACCGCCAGGCCGCGGGCGAGAAACCAGGGAATCAGCGGATCGGCGCTCACAACACGATCCTGCCAAGCGGCTGGATGTTGATCTGCTGGGTCAGCTCCTGGTAGGACAGCACCGGCAGCCCGGCATAGTCGCTCTCCACCAGCTTGCGCACGTAGCGGCGGATATCCATGGAAACGATCAGCACCGGCCGGTTCTGCATCTGCGCGAGATCGCCGACGGTCTGCCGCACGCGCTCGAGGAAGGCCTGGGTTATCGCCGGGTCGAGGGCCAGGTAGCTGCCGGCGCTGGTCTGGCGGATGCCACCGCGGATCTGCTCCTCCACCGCCTGGTCCAGCAGATAGGCGGGAAGGATATTGTTGCCGCTGGAGTACTTGTAGCAGATGTAGCGCTTGAGGCTGCTGCGGATGTACTCGGTGAGCTGCACCACGTCCTTCTCCTTCTGCCCCCACTCCACCATCGCCTCGAGGATCGCCCGCATGTTGCGGATCGAGATGTCCTCGCCGACCAGGCGCTGGAGAATCTCGGTCATCCGCTGCAGGGGAACGATCCGCTGCGCCTCCTTCACCAGCTCGCCGTAACCCTGCTCCATCTGCTCCAGCAGGTAGCGCGTCTCCTGGATGCCGATGAAATCCTCGGCGTACTCCCGCAGCACATGGGACAGGTGCCAGGTGAGCACCTGCTCCAGGCCCAGGCAGGCACAGCCGGAACGCTCCAGGCGATCCTGATGCGCCTGCTCCACCCAGCTCGCCTCTTCTCCCGGCACCTGCAGCTCTGCCGGCTCGTGGGGGACCGCGAGCAGTTCCAGCTGCGCGGCGCGTTCGCGCACCAGCAACCAGCCCGGCCGCAGGCATCCGCGCGCGACCGGGACCTCCTGTAGCTGCACCAGGTATTCGCCATCGCCCATCGCTTCGTTGAAGCGCAAGTGGATACCCGGGAACGGCACGCCGAAATCCAGGTACAACGCGCGTCGTACCCGCACCAGCTCCTCGTTCAGCGACATCGCCTCGAGACGTTCCTGGAGGCTGGCATCGACGTCGATCAGCAACGGCACGGTGAGGGCGAATTCTTCCTGCTCGGCGAGACGCCCGGCCTTCGGCTTGCCGCCGCCAGCCTTGCCACGCGCCTTGGCCGATGGCGCTCCGGCGCCCTGCGCGAGCAGCGCCGGCAGGTCGCGGGAACCGGCGCTGGCCTGGGCCCGCTGGCGCCAGAGCATGAAGTAGCCGCCGCCGCCAACCAGCAGCGCGAGAGCCAGGAAGGTCAGGGTCGGGAAACCGGGAATCAGGCCGAACAGCACCAGCAACAGGCCGCCGATCAGCAGCTCCTTGGGCTGCGCCACCACCTGTTCGCCGATGTCGCTGCCGAGGTCCGCCGATTCGTCGGAAGACACCCGGGTGACGATGATCCCGGCGGTGATGGCGATCAGCAACGCCGGCACCTGCGAGACCATGCCATCGCCGACGGTCAGCACCGCGTACAGTTGCAGCGCGTCGGCGGTGCTCAGGCCCTTCTGCGTGACGCCGATGGCGATGCCGCCGAGGATGTTGACGACGATGATGATCAGCCCGGCGATGGCGTCGCCCTTGACGAACTTCATCGCGCCGTCCATGGAGCCGAACATCTGGCTTTCCTTTTCGATCACCGCGCGCCGCGCCCGCGCCTCGTTGACATCGATCACGCCGGCACGCATGTCGCCGTCGATGCTCATCTGCTTGCCTGGCATGGCATCCAGGGAAAAGCGCGCGCTGACCTCGGCGACCCGCTCGGCACCCTTGGTGATCACCAGGAACTGCACGATGGTGATGATCAGGAAGATGATGATGCCCACCACCAGGTTGCCGCCGACCACGAAGCTGCCGAAGGTGTTGACGATCTGCCCCGCGTCGGCCTGCAGCAGGATCATCCGCGTGGTGCTCACCGACAGCGCCAGGCGGAACAGCGTGGTGATCAGCAGCACCGCCGGGAACACCGAGAACTGCAACGGCGAGCCGATGTACACCGACATCATCAGCAGGACCACGGAGATGGTGATGTTGACGGCGATGAGGATGTCCAGCAGCAGCGGTGGCAGCGGCAGCACCATCATGAACACCACCGCCAGCAGCAACACCACCAGCAGGATGTCCTTGCGCTCGCCGACCCGGCCGAGAAGCCCGCTCAGGTCGTTCATTCCCGCGCCTCCAGCTCCAGCGCCCGGGCGTGCGCGGCACGCGCCGCGTCGAGACGCCCGGCGAGCTGTTCGGCACGGCTCAGGCAAAGCCACAGACCGGGCTCCTCCTCGCCATCCTCCTGCAACTGCCGGCACAGGCGCACGGCGGGCTCGCCGAGGCCTTGCTGGAGCAACGCCAGGAGCAAGGCGCGGCGCCCGTCGCGGCGCTCCGGCGCAACGCTCAGCAAGGCCTCCAGCAACACCTGGGCGCGTCGCGGCTGGCCGCATTGCAGGTGCAACCAGCCCAGCATCAGCAACAGGCGCTGTTGCGTCGGTTTCAACGTCATCGATTCATACCTTGTGCAACAGGTTCAGGGCCATTTGCAGCAGTCGCTCGTCTTCATCGCGCTCGCCGAGCAGGCAGGCCGCGGCCTGCAGGGCCGGCTGGCGGGGCAGCGTGAGGGCCAGGCGGAGATCGCGCAGCGCCTGGCGGAAGTCGCCGGGGCGCAGCAGGCCGTGGAACTCCAGCTGGGGCCGGGCGTAGTCGAACAGGCGCTGTTGCGCCTGCTGCGCGGGATACAGGCTGGCGACGTGGGTCTCCACCGGCCGGCCGTCGGGCGCCAGCAGATGGCGCTCCGGCAGGGGCGGCGCGAACGGCTCGGCATGCGCCAGGTCGAGTCGTTCGATGCCGATGTGCCAGGCACCGACCCGGCTCATGCGGCGAGCACTTCGCTGCGCGCCGAGCGCAGCGCCTGCAAGGCCTGGTGCAACGTCGGGATGCCGACCTGCCGGGCTTCCAGGGTGATGCACAGCAGCAGGCGCGATTCGCCGCTCCAGGCGCAACGCAGCGGCAGGCTCCCGGCCGCGCGCGCATGGCACAGGCGCAACGCCCGCAGGGTGCCGCGATAGGCCTGGTGCCAGGCCAGGTCACAGGCCAGCCAGAGCGACAACTGTTCGCCATGGCGTTCCAGCTGCAAGGTGCCGCTGTCCTCGAAATCCAGTTGCACCACGCGCGCCAGCGGCGCCGGTACGCTCACCCGCAGGTCCTGGCAGAACTGCGCGACGGCCAGCTCAACCCAGTCCATGCTGCTGCTCCTCTTCGCGCTCGATCGCCAGGTCGAGTGCCATCTGGCAGGCATTCAAAAGATTCTGGCGCTGCTCGTCGTCGCCGAACACTTCGACCGGCAACAGGCGGTAGAGACGCTTCAGTTCGCGGAAGAAATGGATCTGCCGGGCGACGTCGGCCAGCGGCAACGGCTCGAGCAACGCCTGCACCTCGGCGACGCCGACCCAGCGCTTCTCGAGCAAGGCGATGACTGCGCCGGTCAATTCAGAAGGCCCGTATGCCATGGCCCCGCTCCCCCGTCACCAGCACCTGCCAGAGCGCCCCCACCTGCTCCGCCAGGCCGCCGAGCACGCGCAGCTTGTGCATGTCGCTCATGACCCGCTCCAGCTTCACCGGATCGAGCCGGCTCGACTGACTGTCCAGGTCGGCGCTCAGGGCTTTCTGCAGGAAGGCCACGACCCGCTCCAGCGGCGTCGCGGCGAAGCGCGCCTGGATGTCCTGCCAGGCCGCCGACAGGCCCCGGTAGTCGAGTACCGCGTCACGGTAGGTATCGCGCAGCGCCTGGATATCGCCGACACCGGCGGCGGAAGCCTCGGCGGCCAGCGGCTCGATGCGCAGGCCGAGTTCGATCTCCAGGCCCTGCTCGTCGGCCATCCGCAGCAACGCCTAGTCGACCAGCGCCAGCATCGCCCGCGCCTCCGGCCGCCCGGCCAGGACGTCGCGCGCCCGCGACAGCGCCAGGAAGCGCTGGCTGATCTCGCTGGAGAAGCCCTCCAGGTAAGCGCTGAGCTGCGCCAGGCTGCTCAGTTGACCGCTGCCCAGGTGGGCGATCAGCGCCTCGAGCTTCTGCTGGCTTTCCAGGTCCGGAATGCGCTTCCAGTACTCCTGCAGCATGGCCTGGACTTCGCTCAGGCGCGCATGGGCGTCGCTCAGGCGGCGCTTGGCCAGGGATTTCTCGGCGCGCTCGGAAAAGGCGAAGGTCAGCTCTTCCGCGGCATCGGCCAGCGACTGCGAAACGGAGACGTAGTGGACGCGCTCGCCCTGGAAGCTGCCGCCGGCCTGCTGCGCGGGGGCGTTGGCCGCTTCCCGCGGCGCGAGGGGCGCGGCGGAGGAACTCTGGAGGATGTCCATCGTGGCTGTGGCTCCTGGTCTGCAAAGGCGGCGCAGTATAGGAACCGGCCCGGTGCCGCCGATGCCAATATCGGCCGGTTTTTTTTAGCCGCGGCGGCAACCGATTTCTAAAAACTCCCGGCTGGCACTGAAATTCGTCGCGCGAGGCTTTCTCTATAGTGCGCGCCGACTCCAGCCGAACCGATCCGCCATGCCCGCGCCTCTCTCTCCTCTCATCGTCCGGATGCGCCACGCCATCGAAGGCTGCCGGCCGATCCAGATCCGCGGGCGGGTCACCCAGGTCACCGGAACCCTGCTCAAGGCCGTGGTGCCCGGCGTGCGCATCGGCGAACTCTGCCAGTTGCGCAATCCCGACCAGAGCCTGGCGCTACTCGCCGAGGTCATCGGCTTCCAGCAGCACCAGGCGCTGCTCACCCCGCTCGGCGAGATGCTCGGGGTTTCCTCCAACACCGAAGTCAGCCCTACCGGCGGCATGCATCGCGTGGCGGTTGGCGAGCACCTGCTCGGGCAGGTGCTCGACGGCCTCGGCCGCCCCTTCGACGGCAGCCCGCCGGCCGAGCCGGCGGCCTGGTATCCGGTCTACCGGGATGCCCCGCAACCGATGAGCCGGCGCCTGATAGAGCGGCCGCTATCGCTGGGTGTGCGCGCCATCGACGGCCTGCTGACCTGCGGCGAAGGCCAGCGCATGGGCATCTTCGCTGCCGCCGGCGGCGGCAAGAGCACCCTGCTGGCCAGCCTGGTGCGCAATGCCGAGGTGGATGTGACGGTACTCGCCCTGGTCGGCGAACGCGGTCGCGAAGTCCGCGAGTTCATCGAAAGCGACCTCGGCGAACAGGGGCTGCGCCGCTCGGTGCTGGTGGTCGCCACTTCCGACCGACCGGCGATGGAGCGCGCCAAGGCCGGTTTCGTCGCCACCAGCATCGCCGAGTATTTCCGCGACCAGGGACGCCGCGTCCTGCTGCTGATGGACTCGCTGACCCGCTTCGCCAGGGCCCAGCGCGAAATCGGCCTGGCGGCCGGTGAACCGCCCACCCGCCGCGGCTATCCGCCATCGGTGTTCGCCGCGCTGCCACGCTTGATGGAGCGTGCCGGGCAATCCGAGCGGGGCTCGATCACCGCGCTCTACACCGTGCTGGTGGAAGGCGACGACATGAGCGAGCCGGTGGCCGACGAGACCCGCTCGATTCTCGACGGGCACATCGTGCTGTCGCGCAAGCTGGCCGCCGCCAACCACTATCCGGCCATCGACGTGCTGCACTCGGTGAGCCGGGTCATGAACCAGATCGTCGACGACGATCAGCGCCATGCGGCCGGACGCTTGCGCGAATGGCTGGCGAAGTACGAGGAAGTCGAGTTGCTGCTGAAGATCGGCGAATACCAGAAAGGCCAGGACAGCGAAGCCGACCAGGCCATCGAGAAGATCGCGGCGATCCGCCAGTGGCTGCGCCAGGGTACCCACGAAACCAGCGATTACGCACAGGCCTGCGCGCAGTTGCGGAGCCTCTGCGCATGAGCCTGGCGCTGCTGTTGCGCGTCCGACGCCTGCGCCTGGACCGGGCCGAGCGCGCCCAGGGCCGCCAATTGCTACGGGTTCGCGCCGCGGCGCAGGAACACACCGAGCGCCAGGCGGCGCAACGGGACTACCGCGACTGGCGACTGGCCGAAGAGCAACGGCTGTTTCTCGCCTGCCAGGCGGCCATGCTCGACCGCCGGCGCCTGGAAGCCTGGCAGCAGCAGGTAGGACTGCTGCGGGAAAAGGAAGCCGGCCTGGAACAGGACTGCGCCGAGACCGCGCAGCGCCTCGAAGGGGAGCGCGAGCGCCTGCGGCAGTGCCGGCGAGAACTGCTGGAACGCCAGCGGCAACTGGAGAAGTTCGCCGAACTGGAGCGCCACGTCGACGCCGAGCGCCAGGGGCTGCGCGAACGCAGCGAGGAAGGCGAACTGGAAGAATTCACCCGCCACGAGACCTGGCCATGCTCAAGCTGAACGCCGTGGATACGGCTCCGCTCGTGTCGTCCGACACCCCTGCCCCCCTTCCGCCGCTGCGCGCGCAGCAGATCGCCTTCGAACAGGCCCTGCCCGCGCACCGACCGCCGGCGCCCAGGCCACCGTTCGACAAGGGCGACGAAACGACAGAGGCCGAAGAGCCCGCCGCGACAGCCGACGCGCCGACCTCGACGCCTCTCGCCGACCAGCCCGCGGCGCCTGCCGCCGACCGGCCGCCGACCACTCGGCAAGCCCCCGTGCCAGTTGCCGCGGACGCAACGCCAACGCCAACGCCAACGCCATCGCCAACGCAAACGCCAACGCCATCGCCAACAGTGTCGCCGTCCGGATCGGTAGCACGGCAAGCGCCGGCGGTCTCCGCGCGCGTCGCGGCGTCCACGCAAGCCCGGGAGCCGGCCAGCGTTTCGGCGCCTCCGGTCGACGAACCGCCGCTGGTGCCGGTGTCCTCCCACCCGCAAATCGCAGGTCGGACGCATGAGCGGCCACAGCCCGGCCCCGGCTTCCCGGCGAAAACCGCAGCCGAGGTCGCGTCCACGGCGCAGGCCAGTGTCCAGGCTTCGCCGCCCGCGCCGACAGCGGGCGGCGAAGGCCGCGGAGAGGAGCGTCGGCAACCCGGAGAAACCGATCCATCCGCACTGCCCCCCGACGACCAAGCGCCTGTGCCACTGCCTGCCATGCAAACCCCCGGCGACCGCCTGCTGGCACGCCTGCTGGCATCGAGCGGGAGCCGGCCACTGCCGCTGGCCGATCTCGCGCGCCTGCTCGATGCCGTGCAGGGGCGCATCCAGGTCGCCAGCGCAGCCGAAAGCCATGCGGCGCGCCTGCAGGTGCGACTGCCCCAGCTCGGCGCCGTGGAGGTGCAGGTCCTGCATGGCCATGGCCAGTTGCAGGTCGAGATCAGTGCCAGCCCCGGCAGCCTGGCGTTTCTCCAGCAAGCCCGTGGCGAGTTGCTCGAACGCCTGCAACGGCTGCATCCGGAACAACCGGTGCAACTCACCTTCAACCAGCAGCAGGACAGCGGCCAGCGCTCGCGGCAACGTCGCTACCTGCATGAAGAGTGGCAAGCCGAATGAACGGTACGGACCTCGACCTGCCGCTCGCCAGCCGCGCCGAACTGGATCTCCAGCGACGTCTCGCGCGTTGCCGTCGCCACTATGCCGGCAACGCTTTGCAAGCGCGCCTGGACATCGCCCAGGCCGCCCCCGACGTCGATCTCGAACTGAGCCTGGCGTGGGACGGCCTGCCCCTGCGCTTTCTCTGCCAGGCTCCGGCGCTCGCCCACTGGCTCGCGCCGAACCTGCAGGAGGCAGCCTTCGCCAGCCTGCCGGCGGCCCTGCAACTGGCCTTGCTGGAGCGCGAAGGCAACGTCTTTCCCGGCCTGGTCTGGTACGGCCTGAGCCCGGCGCAACCACGCGCTGCGATGGGCCTGCGTTTGAGCCTGGAACGCGACGACCAGCGCCTGGCGCTCTGGCTCGACGGCGATCCCGCGACGCTGCTGGCACGCCTGCCGCCGCGCCCCTCGGCGCAACGCCTGGCCATACCGCTGCGCCTGTCGCTGCAATGGCCCGGCCTGCCGCTGGACGCCAGCGAGCTGCGCACCCTGGAGCCCGGCGACCTGTTGCTGCTGCCTGCCGGTCATCGCCCCGACGCAGCGCTGCTGGGGGTTCTCGAAGGACGCCCCTGGGCGCGCTGCCAACTCCACTCCACGCAACTGGAACTGCTCGACATGCACGACACCCCCTCCCTCGCCGACGGCGAGGACCTGCACGAACTCGACCAACTGCCGATCCCGGTCAGCTTCGAGGTCGGCCGCCGCACCCTGGACCTGCATACCCTCTCCACCCTGCAGCCAGGCTCGCTGCTCGATCTCGACAGTGCCCTGGACGGCGAAGTGCGCATCCTCGCCAACCAGCGCTGCCTCGGTATCGGCGAACTGGTCAGGCTCCAGGATCGGCTCGGGGTGCGCGTAACCCGCCTGTTCGGACACGACGAAGCATGATCCAATTGCCCGACGAGCTCGGCCTGATCCTCGGCCTGGCCCTGCTCGCGCTGGTCCCGTTCATCGCGGTGATGGCGACCTCCTTCATCAAGATGACCGTGGTCTTCTCGCTGCTGCGCAACGCCCTGGGCGTCCAGCAGATTCCGCCGAACATGGCGATGTACGGGCTGGCGATCATCCTCAGCCTGTACGTGATGGCACCGGTCGGCTTCGCCACCCGCGACTACCTGCGCAACCACGACGTCAGCCTGAGCGACTCGGCATCGGTGGAACGCTTTCTCGACGAGGGCATGGCGCCCTACCGGAACTTCCTCAAGCGGCAGATCCAGGAGCGCGAACACACCTTCTTCATGGAAAGCACCCGCCAGGTCTGGCCCAGCGAATACGCCGAGCGGCTCGACCCGGACAGCCTGCTGATCCTGCTGCCGGCCTTCACAGTCAGCGAACTGACCCGTGCCTTCGAGATCGGCTTCCTGATCTACCTGCCCTTCATCGCCATCGACCTGATCATCTCCAACATCCTCCTGGCGATGGGCATGATGATGGTGTCGCCGATGACCATTTCCCTGCCGTTCAAGCTGCTCCTGTTCGTCCTCCTCGACGGCTGGGCGCGGCTGACCCACGGCCTGGTCATCAGCTACGGAGGCTGACCATGAGCAGCGCCGACATCCTCCACTTCACCAACCAGACCCTGTGGCTGGTGCTGGTCCTGTCGCTGCCGCCGGTACTGGTCGCGGCCCTGATCGGCACCCTGGTATCGCTGGTCCAGGCGCTCACCCAGATCCAGGAGCAGACCCTCGGCTTCGTCGCCAAGCTGGTGGCCGTGGTGGTGGTACTGTTCGCCACCAGCGGCTGGCTGGGCGGCGAGCTGTACCGTTTCGCCGAAATGACCCTGCTGAAGGTGCCGCTGGTGCGATGAGCGTCCAGGACCTGCAGCAACTGCTGCTGACCTACAGCCTGCTGCTGCCGCGGATCATCAGTTGCTTCGTGGTCCTGCCGGTGCTGGCTAAGCAGACCCTGGGCGGCGGCCTGGTGCGCAACGGCGTGGCCTGTTCGCTGGCGCTGTTCGCCTACCCGATCGTCGCCGGCAGCCTGCCGCCGGCCCTCGGCGCGCTGGACATCGCCCTGCTGATCGGCAAGGAAGTGCTGCTCGGCCTGCTCATCGGCTTCGTCGCCACCATTCCCTTCTGGGCCATGGAAGCGACCGGCTTCATCATCGACAACCAGCGTGGCGCGGCACTCGCCTCGACCTTCAACCCCAGCCTGGGCAGCCAGACCAGCCCCACCGGGCTGTTGCTGACGCAGACGCTGATCACCCTGTTCTTCTCCGGCGGCGCCTTCCTCGCGCTGGTCGGCTCGCTGTTCAGGAGCTATGCCAGTTGGCCGGTGAGCAGTTTCTTCCCGCAGCTCGGCAGCCAATGGGTGGCATTCTTCTACGCGCAATTCTCGCAGATGCTGATGCTCTGCGCGCTGTTCGCCGCGCCGCTGCTGATCGCCATGTTCCTCGCCGAGTTCGGCCTGGCGCTGGTCAGCCGCTTCGCCCCGTCGCTGAACGTGTTCATCCTCGCCATGCCGATCAAGAGCCTGGTGGCCAGCCTGCTGCTGGTGCTCTACCTGGGCATCCTCATGGAGCACGCCTACGATGCCCTGCTGCTCGCCGTCGACCCGCTGCGCCTGCTGCGTCCCGTGCTGGAGACGCCATGAGCGCCGAGAAGACCGAGCAGCCCACGGCGAAGAAGCTGCGCGACGCCCGCCGGCAAGGCCAGGTGGTGAAGAGCAAGGAAATTGTCTCCAGCGCGTTGATCCTGTCGCTGGTGGCGCTGCTGATGGGCTTTTCCGACTACTACCTGGAGCATCTCGGCAAGCTGCTCCTGCTGCCCGCCGAGTACATCGACCTGCCGTTTCGCCAGGCGCTGGAGACCATCCTGGAGAACCTTCTCCAGGAGCTCCTCTACCTGCTGGCGCCGGTCCTGCTGGTCGCGGCGCTGGTGGTGGTGCTCAGCCATGTCGGCCAGTACGGTTTCCTGCTCAGCCTCGACAGCGTCAAGCCGGACCTGAAGAAGATCAACCCGGTGGAGGGCGCGAAGAAGATCTTCTCGATCCGGAGCCTGGTGGAGTTCCTCAAGTCGACCCTGAAGGTCGCCCTGCTCTCCCTGCTGGTCTGGCTGACCTTGCAGGGCAACCTGGCCAGCCTCCTGCGGATTCCCGCCTGCGGGCTGGACTGCGTGGCACCGGTGAGCGGGCTGATGCTCAGGCAGCTGATGCTGGTCTGCGCGGTCGGCTTCCTGGCGATTGCCGTCGCCGACTACGCCTTCGAACGCCACCAGCACTACAAGCAGTTGCGCATGAGCAAGGACGAGGTGAAGCGCGAGTACAAGGAGATGGAGGGCAGTCCGGAGATCAAGAGCAAGCGCCGGCAATTCCATCAGGAACTGCAATCGAGCAACCTGCGCGCGGATGTCCGGCGCTCCTCGGTGATCGTCGCCAACCCGACCCACGTCGCCATCGGCATACGCTATCGACGCGGCGAAACGCCCCTGCCGCTGGTCACCCTGAAGCACACCGACGCCCTGGCCCTGCGGGTCCGGCGCATCGCCGAGGAAGAAGGAATCCCGGTGCTGCAACGAATTCCGCTGGCACGGGCGCTGCTGCGCGACGGCAATGTCGACCAGTACATACCGGCGGACCTGATCCAGGCCACCGCCGAAGTCCTGCGCTGGCTGGAAAGCCAGCAGACGGATACGCCCTGATCGCTATCGGGCAGGGCGGCCGCCGCGGCACCGGCGACGAAAGACGCTGCGACCTGGCGCCGAAAAAAAGGGGCCGAAGGCCCCTTTCACATGCTTGCTACGGGTCAGTCCTTGTCCGGGATCCCGTGTACCACGCCCGCGGTATTCTCCAGCAGGCTCTTGGTCGCGGTCTGGATGAACGACTCCAGATTCTTCTGCAGCTCGGCCTGGTCCGGCACTTCCTTGGTGATCACCGCCTTAGCATCGCCGCCCAGTTGGTAATCGTAGACGCGCACGTCACCGTCCTTCGGCCGCACCAGGATGCGGTTGCCGGAGACGATGGCGACGTTCTGCTCGCTGCCCGACGGCTTGATCACGCCGAAGCCCTTGTCGCCTTCCGGCAGGTTCAGCAGGTCGCGGCCCCAGCACTGGTGGACGGTCTCGCCGCCGAGCAGGCCCATGATGGTCGGCACGATGTCGACCTGGGTACCGACGGTCGGCAGGTGGGTACCGAACTTCTCCTGGATGCCGGGGGCGATCAGCAGCAGCGGCACGTTGAAGCGGTGCAGGTCCATCTCGGTGAGCTGCTCGGGGCTGCCGAAGCCATGGTCGCCGACCACCACGAAAAGGGTGTCCTTGTAGTACGGCGACTTCTTCGCCTTCTCGAAGAACTGGCCCAGCGCCCAGTCGGAATAGCGCATGGCGGTCAGGTGCTCGTCGAGCGAACCGTAGCCGGTCACGCGCTCCACCGGCAGGTCCTTCGGCAACGCATAGGGCACGTGGTTGGAGAGGCTCTGCAACAGCGCATAGAACGGCTTGCCGGTGCTCGCCAGCTTGTCCAGTTCCTCGTTGCCACGGGCGAACATGTCCTGGTCGGAGACGCCCCAGGTCGGATCGGAGAACACCGGGTCGACATAGTCGTTGCGGCCGATGAAGGTGGTCATGCCCTGGTTGCTGAAGAAGCCGGACTGGTTGTCCCAGGCGAAATCGCCGTTGTAGACGTAGACGTCCTCGTACTGGCGGGCGCTGAGCAACTGCGGCAGGCCGGAGAACTTGTGGCCGCCCTCCGGGGTTTGCATCAGGTATTCGAAGCCCGGCAGGTTGGGGAAGCAGGCCATGGTGGCGAACATGCCCTGGTGGGTATGGGTGCCGTTGGAGAAGAACTGGGTGAACAGCAGGCCTTCCTTCGACAGCTTGTCGAAATACGGCGTGATGTTGCCCGGCGCGCCCAGGGCGCCGACATAGTGGCCGGCGAAGCTTTCCAGCAGGACCACCACCACGTTGCGGATCGGCAGGGTATTCGCCGCCGGCGGGGTGAACTCGCGGCGCACCGCGGCCTCATCGGCGTCCACCAGCTTGTCGTTGGGGGTCAGCAACATCTGCCGGGTGGTCTCCAGGGCGACCTTGTCGTCCAGGGTGGCCTTCCAGATGTTCGCGCGGTCTTCGGAGAAGCGCTCCTTGGCCGCCTTGACCAGGGTCAGGGTGCCGTTCAGGCCCAACTGGTTGGCGAACATGGACTCGGTGGTGAAGGCATCGCCCCAGCGCAGCGGCGGGCCCTGGCGCAGGGTGCCGCGGGCGGCGAGGACGCAGACCAGCACGCAGAGGAACAGCACCACGCCGCGCACGTACCAGGGCGCGGCAGCGCTCGGCCGGGCGATCACGCTGTCTTCGCGCAGCTTGCGCTGGCTCGGGCGGGTCGCCAGGTCGATGGCCTTGAACACCCGGTACAGCACCCAGGTGGCGAAGGCCCAGGCCAGCAGGTAGCGGACCACCGGGAAGCCGTACCAGAGCATGCTCATGACGGTCTTCGGGTCTTCCGACATGTACTGGAAGACCAGGCTGTTCAGGCGCTGGTGGAACTCGCGGTAGAAGTCCAGTTCGAGTACGCCGAGGAACAGGGTGATGCTGGCGAACAGCGTCAACCATGTACGGAACAGGCCGCGAGCGGCCATCGCGCGTACCGCGAACAACGACAGCACCAGCGGCGCCACGGCATAGACGACGACCCGCAGGTCGAAACGCACGCCGTTGCCGAACGCCTCGAGGAAGGTGCTCGCCGGGGTCGCGCCGATCAGTTCGCGGTTGTAGATCAGCAAGGCCAGGCGCAGCAGGCTGAACATGACCAGCAGCACCAGCGCGCTGAGCGCGGTGAACGCCAGGTGGCTGCGGATGGTGGGCTGGAACAGCCGTGGGGGCGATTGGGTGGTTCGGACTTCCGTTTGGTCCATGTTTACAATTCGCTCTTCTGTCGTTCGATTTCGAGAATGCGGTCCCGCCCCTGCTCGGCCAGCAGGTAGCGGCCGGGCCCGATGGGCAGTAGGGACTGTGCGGAACGCAGGCGCCGTGCGATCACCTGCAGCGGCCCGTCGGGCGGCAGCAGCAAGGCTCGCGCGTTATGCGTCGAGTCCTCGGTGATCCACAGGCCTTCGCTGTCGCACAGCAAAAAGCTCGGTGCATTCAGTCCGTTCAGCACCACCTCGTCCTCGGCCCCCTCATGCAGACGCATGACGTGGCCACGTTTCTTTTCCGTGTAGAAGACGCTTCCGTCCGGGCAGGCGGCCACCCCTTCGGAGCGCTGCAATCCCTCGCGCAGTACCGTCAGTCCGCCGGTCTCCGGGTCGTAGCGGAGAATCCGCCCGTCCAGGTCGCGATCCTCGGCGGCGTACAGGTAGCGGCCGTCGCTGGCGACGCCCTCCACCTGGATGCCGTCGAACAGCGGCCGGGCCTGCTGGGCATGCCACCAGAACACCGGCGAGGCGCCCTGCTCCTGGCTGATCGCGATGCCGTCGCGGAAGCTGGCCATGCCGTCGGGCTTGGACAGCCCGTCGAGCACCGTATCGCGGCTGCCATCGGCGGCGATGCGGAACACCAGGCCCTTGCCGTCCTGCAACTCCTGGCTCACGTAGAGCAGGCCGTCCGGGTCGCGGGCCAGGGCGCTGACGTGGGGAATGTCCTCGAGCACTACCCGGTAGGTCCAGCCGGATACGGTGGCTGCCGGGGCGAAACGCTGCCAGCCGAGGAAGGCCAGGGCGATGAAGAGGACGCTACCGAGCAGGCAGGAGACTACTACGCCGCTCTGGCGCAATCGTTTGGTCAGCATTCGATGCACTCAAGGACAAAACTGCCATTTATAGCCATGGCAACGGAAAAAAGCGCGCAGATTTTCCCGGATCGATTGTGAAAAAAATGTTAGCTGGCAGTAACAGGGGATGTCGGAGCGACGCATGAAAAAGGGCCTTGCGGCCCTTCTTGGTGAAGCGTCAGTCGTTGTCCTGCTTGCCGATGGCCTGCAGCACGTACTGCGGCAGAGCAAACGCGCCCAGGTGGATATCGGCGTTGTAGTAGCGGGTGGCGATGCCGCTGTCGCGGAAGCGCTGGCGCAGCGTTTCCAGCGGAAGGCGACGCAGGCCTTCGCGGGTCGAACCCCAGGCGAAGGTCATGGCGCCGCCGATATAGGTCGGCACCGCCGCCTGGTAGAAATGCCAGTCGGCGAACAGCCCGTCGGTACGTGCGGCGGTGGTGCGCACTTCCTCCAGTTGCATGAACGGCGTGCCGTTCTGGGTGACCAGGATGCCACCCTCGTTCAGGCAGCGCCGGCAGGCCTGGTAGAAGTTCTCGGAGAACAGCACCTCGCCAGGGCCGATCGGGTCGGTGGAGTCGGAGATGATCACGTCGAAGCGTTCTTCCGTGGTAGCCACGAAGCGCATGCCGTCGTCGATCACCAGGTTCAGCCGCGGGTCGTCGAAGGCGCCCTGGGAGTGGTTGGGCAGGAACGCCTTGCACATGTCGACCACGGTGCCGTCGATCTCGACCATGGTGATCCGCTCGACGCTCTTGTGCTTGGCCACCTCGCGCAGCATGCCACCGTCGCCGCCGCCGATGATCAGCACGCGCCGGGCCGCGCCGTGGGCGAGGATCGGCACGTGGGTGAGCATCTCGTGGTAGATGAACTCGTCGGCCTCGGTGGTCTGGATCACTCCATCGAGCGCCATCACCCGGCCCATCCGGGCGTTTTCGAAAATCACCAGGTGCTGGTGCTCGGTGCGCACCTCATGCAGCATGTTGTCGATGCTGAAGCGCTGGCCGTAGCCCTGGTACAGAGTTTCCTGATAATCGCTCATGGGCCGGGATCTCCCTGGTAAGGCTGCAATCTGGCAGCGGGACTTGCCCGCGCCGCGAAGAAAGGCGCGCATTCTACGCTGGCGGCAATGACAGGTCGAACCCCGCCGGCGGATGGCGCCGGCTGCGCCGGACAGGTATCGTCTGCCCATGAGCCAGCCTACCTCTCCCCTCGTCCTGCACCTGCCCTACCAGTCACCCTGGGAATGGCGCCAGTTCCACCAGCATTTCGCCCTGCGCCTGCTCGCCGGTGTCGAAAGCCTGGGTGACGACCACTATGCCCGCAGCTTCCGGGCCAACGGTCGCCCGGCCTGGTTCGAGGTGCGACCGCTGGCGGAACGCCAGGTCCTGGCGCTGAGCCTCAGCCCGTCCGCCCATGCCCTGGCCGCCGAACTCGAGGCACGGGTCCGCCGGATGTTCGACCTGGACAGCGACCCGGCCGCCATCGCCCGGCATTTCGCCGGGGATCCCCTGCTCGGCCCGCTGGTGGCCGCCAATCCGGGACTGCGCCTGCCGGTGGCCTTCGATCCCTTCGAACAGGCGGTGCGCGCCATCGTCGGCCAGCAGGTCACGGTGAAGGCCGCGGTGACCATCACCGGGCGCCTGATCCAGCGCCTCGGCGAGCCGCTGGAAGATCTCGGTTACGACGGCATCAGCCACCTGTTCCCGACGCCCGCCGCGCTGGCGCAAGCCAACCTCGACGGCATCGGCATGCCCGGCAAGCGGGTACAGACGCTGCAACGCTTCGCCGCGGCGATCGCCTCGGGAGAGCTGAGCCTGGACCTGGCGGACGGCCCCGAGGCCCTGGTGGAGCGCCTCTGCGCGTTGCCCGGCATCGGCCCCTGGACCGCCGAATACATAGCCCTGCGTGCCATGGGCGAAGCCGACGCCTTCCCCGCCGCCGACCTCGGCCTGCTGAAATCCACGGTCTGGGGGCCGCAAGGCATCGATGCGCGCAGCCTGAAGGCCCGCGCCGAGGCCTGGCGGCCTTGGCGCGCCTACGCCGCGATCCACCTGTGGCACCACTACGCCGCAGGCGGCTAACGCCGCGGCGGGAGGCTACAGCCTGACGTTGCCGCGCGGGCCGGCGATGGCCCAGATGATCAGGCCGAGCACCGGCAGGACGATGATCACCAGGACCCAGATGATCTTCATCCCGGTTTCCGCAGCGCTTTTCAGGATGTTGACGATGGCCCAGATATCCAGGGCCAGGATGACCAGGCTGATCAGCCCGCTGAGGGTGGAACCCATGGCGCGATGCTCCCGAGCAAGAGTGTTCCCTCAGGATAGCCGGCGCGTTCACTCCACGAGGATGTCGGCGAAGCTGGCCACCGTCGGATGGCCGTCCAGGCTGCCGCCTTCGCGGGCCAGGCCGAGCGTGCGCATGCCCGCGTCGCGCGCGGCGTCCAGCTCCTGCACCACGTCGGAAAGGAAAAGGATTTCCGCGGCCGGCAGGCCGATGGCCCCGGCGATCCGCGCATAGGAGGCGCTTTCCCGCTTCGGCCCGCTGGTAGTGTCGAAGTAGCCGGAAAACAGCGGGCCCAGGTCGCCGGCCTCGGAACAGCCGAAGATCAGCTTCTGCGCCTGGATCGAGCCGGAGGAATAGACGTACAGGTCCAGCCCACGGGCCTTCCACTCGCGCAGCGCCTGCACCGCGTCCGGGTAGACGTGGCCCTTCAATTGACCGTCGCGGTAGCCCTGGGCCCAGACCATGCCTTGCAGGGCCTTCAGCGGCGTCGCCTTGCGGTCCTCGGCGATCCATTGCAGGAGGATCGCGATCGCCCGCTCGACATCGGCGTCCGCCTCACCGCTCTCGGCACGCACCGCCGCCAACTGTGCGGCTACCTCGGTCTCTCCGGCGTGTTCGCGGACGAAGTCCGGCAGGTGCCGGGCGGCATAGGGAAACAGCACGTCGAAAACGAAGCTGACCGCGCTGGTGGTGCCTTCGATGTCGGTGAGGATGGCTTTGATGGTCATGCGGACTCCGGATGAAACCGCCCCCGGCAGGACCGGGGGCGCGGATGGTGACGGATGGGACGGTGCCTCGCTCAGTCTTCCAGCAGGGGGAAGCGGCTGGCGATGTCGTCGCCGGTGAACTGGGCGACCCAGCCCTCCGGGTTGTTGAACAGGCGCACGGCGACGAAATGCGGGTGCTCGCCCATGTCGAACCAGTGGCGGGTGCCGGCCGGCACCGAGATAAGGTCGTTGCGCTCGCAGAGCACGGCGTAGACATGCTCCTCGATATGCAGGACGAACAGGCCGCGCCCGGCGACGAAGAAGCGCACCTCGTCTTCGCCATGGCGGTGCTCGTCGAGGAACTTGGCGCGCAATTCGGCCTTCTGCGGGTGGTCGCTGTTCAAGCTGACCACGTCCACGGTGATGTAGCCGCGCTCGCGCTTGAGCCGCTCGATCTCGTGGGCGTAGGCGGCGATCACCTCGTCCTGGCTGGCGCCGGCGGCGATCGGCGCGGCGGCTTCCCAGCGTTCGAAACGGACGCCGACCTCGGCCAGGGTCGAAGCGATGTCCTCGGCATGGGTCAGCAGCTTCAGCGGCTGCTCCGGCTGGTTCTCGTGATAGACGGTAAGGCTGCTCATCGGCTCAGACTCAGTACTTTCAGTTCACACTCGAACAGAAACTCGAAAGCTTCCACCTGACGCAGGGCATCGCTCATGCGCGCGCCCCAAGTGTACAGCCCGTGGCCGCGGATCAAATACCCCGGGCAGTGCGGATGCGCCTCCAGCCAGGGCTGCACGCGGCTGGCCAGGCGGGCGATGTCCTGGTCGTTGTCGAAGATCGGCACCTCGACCTGGCCTTCGTGGGTGGTGACCCCGGCGAAGGCCTTCTGCAGTTCGTAGTCCTGCAGCACCAGGCGGTCGCCGCGGACCAGGCGGGAAAGCACGGTGGCATTCACCGAGTGGGTATGCAGCACCGCGCCGATCGCCGGGTTCCAGGCATACAGCTGGGTGTGCAGGAGGGTCTCCGCCGAGGGTTTCTTGCCCGGTTCTAGGCTGTTGCCGGCCAGGTCGGTGGCCAGCACGTCGTCGAAGCCCAACTGGCCCTTGTGCTTGCCCGAGACGGTGAGCAGCGCGCGCTGTTCGTCCAGGCGCGCGGAGTAGTTGCTGCTGGTTGCCGGCGACCAGCCGCGGCCGTAGAGGAACCGGCCGGCGTCGATGATCTGCTGGGTCAGCTGTTCACGGTTGTCGTTCATGCCCGCACCTCTTGCAAACGGGTACTGATGATAGCGGCTGCCAGCAAGGCTGCCAGGCTGGCGATGGCGAAGGTCCAGGCAGGGCCCAGGCTGTTCCAGCTATAGCCGGAATACAGCGCGCCCAGGGCTCCGCCGGTACCGGCCAGCGCAGCATACAGGGCCTGGCCCTGGCCCTGCTGGCGCGGGCCGAAGCTACGCTGCACGAAATGGATGGCAGCCGCATGAAAACTGCCGAAGGTGGCGGCATGCAGCGTCTGGGCAAAGACCAGCAGCGCCAGGCTGTCGGCCAGGTTGCCGAGAAGCAGCCAGCGCAACGACGCCAGCAGGAAGCTCGCGGCCAGCACCTGGCACAGGCTGAAGCGTTGCAGCAGGCGTGGCATGGCGAGGAACAACATGACCTCGGCGACCACCCCCAGCGCCCAGAGCAGACCGATCAGCGCCCGGCTGTAGCCCAGCGATTCCAGGTGCAGGGTCAGGAAGGTGTAGTACGGCCCATGGGACAGCTGCATCAGGCACACGCACAGGTAGAACGCCAGCACGCCCGGCTGGCGCAACTGGGCGAGGAAGCCGCCCTCGCCTTCGCGCGGTTCGCGATGGGCCGGCTGGGCATTGGGCACCCACCAGCTGCACAGCACGATGCCGAGCATGATACCCAGCAGCGTCGCCGGGTAGACATCCAGGCTCAGGCGCTCGAACAGCGCGCCGAGACCGACCACGGTGCAGATGAAACCGATCGAGCCCCACAGGCGAATCCGGCTGTAGCTGGCGCTGCGCTCGCGCAGGTGGGCCAGGGTGATGACCTCGAACTGCGGCAGCACGGCGTGCCAGAAGAACGCGTGCAACGCCATCACCAAGGCCAGCCAGGCGTAGCTGTGGCTGACGAAGATCAGCGAGAAGCCCAGCGCCGTGCATACCGCGCCGAAGCGCACGATGGTCAGGCGCTGGCCGCTGCGGTCGCCCAGCCAGCCCCACAGGTTGGGCGCGACGCAACGCATCAGCATGGGAATCGCCACCAGCTCGCCGATGCGCGGACTGGGGAAGCCCAGGTGATGGAAATACAGGGCGAGGAACGGCGCCGTGGCGCCGAGCAGGCTGAAATAGAAGAAATAGAAGCTGGACAGGCGCCAGTAGGGAACCGCGCTGGTCACGATCCGCCGTTCACCCGTCCCGCATCGCTGCCTGCCACAGCCCTCACAGCTGCGGCAGGACCGGCGTGTCGACGCGCACGTCGGCGTTCTGCCCACGCTGGCGCAGCAATTGGTCGAGCAGGACGATGGCCATCATCGCCTCGGCGATCGGCGTGGCGCGGATGCCGACGCACGGGTCGTGACGGCCCTTGGTGATCATGTCCACCGGCTCGCCGGCGGTATCGATCGAGCGCCCGGGAGTGGTGATGCTGGAGGTCGGCTTCAGCGCCAGGTGGGCGACGATCGGCTGGCCGGAGGAGATCCCGCCGAGGATGCCGCCGGCATTGTTCGACAGGAAGCCTTGCGGGGTCAGTTCGTCGCGGTGCTCGGTGCCGCGCTGGGCGATGCTGGCGAAGCCGGCGCCGATCTCCACGCCCTTCACCGCGTTGATGCTCATCAGCGCATGCGCCAGTTCGGCGTCCAGGCGGTCGAAGATCGGCTCGCCCAGGCCCGGCGGCACGCCTTCGGCAACCACGGTGATCTTCGCCCCGACCGAATCCTGGTCGCGGCGCAATTGGTCCATGTAGGCCTCCAGCTCCGGCACCTTGTCCGGGTCGGGGCTGAAGAAGGCATTCTGCTCGACGCTGTCCCAGCTCCTGAACGGAATCTCGATCGGCCCGAGCTGGCTCATGTAGCCGCGCACCTGGATGCCCAGGCCCGCCAGGTATTTCTTGGCGATAGCCCCGGCGGCCACGCGCATGGCGGTCTCGCGCGCCGAGGAACGGCCGCCGCCGCGGTAGTCGCGCACGCCGTACTTGTGGTGGTAGGTGTAGTCGGCATGGGCCGGGCGGAACAGGTCCTTGATCGCCGAGTAGTCCTTGGACTTCTGGTCGGTGTTGCGGATCAGCAGGCCGATCGGCGTGCCGGTGGTCTTGCCCTCGAACACCCCGGAAAGAATCTCCACCTCGTCGGCTTCCTGGCGCTGGGTGGTGTGCCGGCTGGTGCCGGGCTTGCGCCGGTCGAGGTCGCGTTGCAGGTCCCGGGCGGACAGTTCCAGCCCCGGGGGGCACCCATCGACGATGGCGACCAGCGCCGGGCCGTGGCTTTCGCCTGCGGTGGTGACGGTGAAGAGCTTGCCGTAGGTGTTGCCGGACATGCGAGGCTCCGCGTGAGGACGAGAGGGAAAGACATCGGAGTATACCCGTCAAGGACGGGCCTGCGAACCTTCCCCGGAGGACGCGATCAAAGCGCTATCATCGGCCCATGAAGACCTCCATGCCGCGCGCCCTCCTCGCCCTGTTCTGCCTGCTCGCCAGCCTGGCCCACGCCGCTCCCAACAGCATCCTGCACCGCCCCTACGACCTGGACACCGGGCACGGCGTGCTGCGCGGCTCCTTGCTGCTGCCGCGCAGCGCCGTGCCGCCGCCGGTGGTCCTGCTGGTCGCCGGCTCCGGTCCCACCGACCGCGACGGCAACAACCCCTTCGGCGGCAACAACCGCTACCTGCTGCGTCTCGCCGAGGCCCTGGCCGAACGCGGAATCGCCAGCGTGCGCTACGACAAGCGGGGAGTCGCCCGCAGCCTGGCGGCGGCGCCACGCGAGGAAGACCTCAGCGTCGGCGCCTATGTCGACGACGTGGTCGCCTGGAGCGAGCGGCTGGCCCGCGACCCGCGCTTCTCCCGGCTGATCCTGGTCGGCCATAGCGAAGGCGCGCTGATCGCCAGCCTGGCGGCGCCTCGCACGCCGGCCGAGGAATTGATCGCCATCGCCGGCAGCGGCCAACCCATCGACCGGGTGTTGCGCGAGCAACTGCGCGGTCGCCTGCCGCCGGCGCAACTGCGCCAGGCCGACTCGGTGCTGGCTTCGCTGAAGGCCGGGGAGACCCGCGGCGATATCCCGCCGGCGCTCGCCAACCTGCTCCGCCCCAGCGTGCAGCCGTACCTGATCTCGCTGTTCCGCGAAGACCCGGCCCGCGCGTTCGGCCGCCTGCGCATCCCGACCCTGATCGTCCAGGGCCGCAATGACATCCAGGTCGGCGTCGCCGACGCCGAGGCGCTCCAGCGAGCCAAGCCCGACTCGCAACTGGTGCTCATCGACGGCATGAACCACATCCTGCGGATCGCCCCGAGCACCGGTCTCCAGCAGCTTTCCGCCTACAACGACCCGAACCTGCCGCTGGCCCGGCAACTGGTCGAGGCGGTCAGCCGCTTCATCCTGCGCGGCGCAGAGGCGGAAAAAGGCCGCTGAGCCGCTACAGAAATCGCTTCCCGCGCCGACAAGTTCTGAAAGCCGGCCCGTGAAGGCGGCCGGCCAGAGGATGTCCGATGATCGATAGCGATACCCAACCGGCCGCAGAAGAAGCCGAGAAGAAACCGCCGCACCCCTGGGCCGAACTGGCCCCGGAGCATTTCCGCCTGCTCCGCCTGGCGCCACTGCCCACCGACCGCGCGACCGGCGCCCGCCCCCTGCGCTTCGTCCAGCTCGGCAGGGTCGAACGGCACAGCGCGGACCAGAGCCTGCTGCGCCTGAGCATCCAGGTGCCAGGCCTGATGCTGCGCAAGGAGCAGAACCTGCTGGAGGTCTGGGCCGATCATCGCAACAAGGAAGTGCGTTTCGGTTCGGACGCCGGGCTCAGCCTGGAACCCTTGAACCGCGGGCTGGGCCGTTTCCTGCTGGCCCAGGCGATCGCCTGGGCGCAACGACGCTGGGCCCACTACAAGGTGGAAGGCGGCGCACTGGCGCTGAAGGATGGCCTGACCGAAGACGCACGCCTGCGCCGCGACCATTTCATCCGCGCCCAGGGCTTCGACGTCAGCTATGAGGACCAGCGGTTGCTCAAGGCCCGCTACAGCGCCGGCCGGGTCAGTGAGCTGCACAGCGATTGGCACAAGGACAAGGTGCAGATCGTGCCGCTGCTGGACGCCGCGGCGATGCTGGAACAGGCCGAGCAGACCCTGCAGGCCCAGGATGCGGAGATCCGCCAACTGGAACAGCGCATCAACCACTACCGCCGCGACGACACCAGCCTGCGCTTCACCATCGCCTGCCTGACCGCCTTCGCGGTGTTCCAGGCCGGCCTGCTGATCTGGATCGCCACTCACTGAACCGGCGGCACCAGCCGCCTCCGATCACTTTTCCAAGCGCGAACGGAACAGTTCCCGGTGCTCGCGGCACTGCGCGGCGGACAGCATGAACACCCCGTGGCCGCCGTGCTCGAACTCCAGCCAGGTGAAGTCCACTTCCGGATACAGCGCCTGCACATGGACCTCGCTGTTGCCCACCTCGACGATCAGCAGGCCTTTCTCGCTGAGGTGGTCGGCCGCCTCGGCGAGCATCCGTCGCACCAGGTCCAGGCCGTCGTCGCCGCAGGCCAGGCCGAGTTCAGGCTCATGATGGAACTCCGCCGGCATGTCGGCGAAATCCTCGGCATCCACGTAGGGCGGATTGGACACGATCAGGTCGAAGCGCTGGCCGGGAAGCCCGGCGAAACCGTCGCCCTGGACGGTGTAGACCCGCTCGCCGAGGTCGTGGCGCTCGATATTGACGTTGGCCACCTCCAGCGCATCGAAGGACAGGTCGGCGAGCACCACCTCCGCCTGCTCGAACGCATAGGCGCAGGCGATGCCGATGCAGCCGGAACCGGTGCAGAGGTCGAGGATTCGCGCCGGCTCGGCCGGCAGCCAGGGCGCGAAGCGCTGTTCGATAAGTTCGGCGATAGGCGAGCGCGGCACCAGCACGCGTTCGTCGACGCTGAATGGAATCCCGCAGAACCAGGCTTCGCCCAGCAGGTAGGCCGCCGGAATCCGTTCCTCGATGCGCCGCCGGAGGATCTCCGCCAACTCGGCGCGTTCATCGTCTTCCAGGCGGCAATCCAGGTAGCTGTCAGAAATTTCCCAGGGAAGGTGCAGGGAGCCCAGAACCAGGTGGCGCGCCTCGTCCCAGGCATTGTCGGTGCCGTGACCGAAGAACAGGCCGGCGGCGTGGAAACGGCTGACAGCCCAGCGGATGTAGTCGCGCAGGGTGAGCAGACGGGACTCGGACATGACGGAATTGCTCCTCGCAACGCACAAAAGGGCGACATTCTAGCCGATCGCGCCGGAGCTGGCCTCCAGCGCGGGAAGTCCATACCACTTTAGTGCGCATGCGGCAAAGGTTCACAGGCTCGCCGATAGGGGCCAGAATGAAAGGCATGTGCCTTCTCAGGAGTAGTGACATGCCTCATCCGCTCACCCTTTTGCAGATCAGCGGACGCGGCTACCCGCCAGCCCCCCTTCGGCAGAGCACCTTGCTGATCATCGATGCCCAGGAAGAGTACCGCAGCGGCGCCCTGCGCCTGCCAGGCCTCGACGCCGCCGCCGCGGAGATCGGCGTGCTGGTGCAGGCGGCCCGCGCCAGCGGTACGCCCATCGTGCATGTACGCCACCTGGGTATCCAGGGCGGCCTGTTCGATCCGCAAGGGCCGCGCGGCCAGTTCCTCCCGGAACTGCAACCGGAAGCCGGGGAAAAAGTCGTGGAGAAACGCCTGCCCAATGCCTTCTCCGGCACCGAGCTGCACGACCTGCTGCAGAACCACGGCCGTCTCGACCTGATCGTCTGCGGCTTCATGACCCATTCCAGCGTCAGCACCACCGTGCGCGCGGCCAAGGACTACGGCTACCGCTGCACCCTCGCCGATAGCGCCTGCGCCACCCGCGACATACCCACCCTGAACGGCGGGGTCCTGAGCGCCGCGGATCTGCAACGCGCCGAGATCGCCGCCCTCGGCGACAACTTCGCGGCGATCGTCGCCCAGGCCCGGGAACTGCTCTGACCGCCCATCCAGCCGCCCTCCCGTCCCGCCCTGCGGAGGACTAGTCTGCCTGCAGGGCCATGGCTTGCGGCGAGAAGACGAGTGGCGCACGGTTTGCCCACGGCTCCCGGGAATCCGGGAACCCGGCCGGAAGGTTCCGGTCCTAGCCCCGATGACACACGAGGAAGTCGGGATGAAGTTGTCCGATAGTTTCGATGCGCGCCGGCTGCGCCCGCGCCGGCCGAGAGTCTGGCGCTGGCGCCTGGCGGCGGCGTTCGCGGCCCTGGTGGCGAGCCTGGGCGTGCTGCTGTCGCTGGCCGGCACCTCGGCCTTGATCGGCCGCCAGCCGGCTGTCGGCATGCTGCATATCGAACCCGCCGCTGGCGGCGTCTTGCTGGCCCTTGGCCTGCTGTCGCTCTGCCTCGGCGTGTTGTTCTGGCGTTTCAGCCGCCGCCGCAGCCGCCGCAACAGCGACCTGAGCCTGTCGCCGAACCTGATGAAAAAGCGCGACTGAGCGGGCTGCCGGCGTCCGGCCGATCCGGTAAACTGCGCCGCTTCGCGGAGGCTCCCATGCAAGACGACGACTTTTCCCTGTTCAAGAGCGAGATGCGCGGCGTCAAGCGCATCTCGGTCGATCGAGCCGATACCGGCAAACCTCGCAACGACCGCCAGCAACTCAAGCAACGCCAGCTCAATGCCAGCGTGCGCAACGACGAAATCCGCGTCGATGGCCTGTCCGACCAGTTCGTCATCGACGTCGGCCCCGAGGACGAGCTGTCCTGGGCCCGCGACGGCGTCCAGGAAAGCCAGTTGCGCAAGCTCAAGCAGGGCCTGGTGCCCTTCGACGGTAGCCTCGACCTGCACGGCATGAGCGTGGAGAAGGCCCGGCAGACGCTATGGGACTTCCTTGCCGAGGCCACCCGCCTGGAAATCCGCTGCGTGCGCGTGACCCATGGCAAGGCCGCGCGCAAGGACGGACGCAGCCCGCTGGTGAAAAGCCACGTCAATACCTGGTTGCGCCAGCACCCGCAGGTGCTCGGTTTCACCTCCTGCCTGCCACGCCACGGCGGCACCGGCTCGGTCTACGTGATGCTGCGCAGGACCATGCTCGAAGGCCGCGACGAGTAGCCGGCAAGCGCCGAGTCTTGCCAGCGGCCCGGCGACGTCCTACCCTCCGCGCTGGTAATCGTCTGACTGGAACGCCCATGTCCCTGGAACAACACTACTCCTCGATCCTCACCCAGCTCGGCGAGGACGTTAACCGCGAAGGTCTGCTGGACACGCCCAAGCGTGCCGCCAAGGCCATGAAGTACCTGTGCCGCGGCTACCAACAGAGCCTGGAAGAAGTCGTCAACGGTGCCCTGTTCAGCTCCGACAACAGCGAAATGGTATTGGTCAAGGACATCGAGCTGTACTCGCTCTGCGAGCACCACCTGCTGCCCTTCATCGGCAAGGCCCACGTGGCCTATATCCCGAACGGCAAGGTGCTCGGCCTGTCGAAGGTCGCGCGGATCGTCGACATGTACGCCCGCCGCCTGCAGATCCAGGAGAACATGAGCCGGCAGATCGCCGAGGCGGTCCAGCAGGTCACCGGCGCCCTCGGCGTCGCGGTGGTGATCCAGGCCCAGCACATGTGCATGATGATGCGCGGCGTGGAAAAGCAGAACTCGTCCATGGTCACTTCGGTGATGCTCGGCGAATTCCGCGACAACGCCGCCACCCGCAGCGAATTCCTCAGCCTGATCCGCTGAGGCCAGGTCCGCTGGCGAAAGAACCGGCCCCACTGGGCCGGTTTTGCGTTTCCTTCCCCGGCGATCAGCCGAAGAAGCGCTTCATCGAGCGCGACAACCAACCGCCCTCGCTCTTGTCCTTGACCAGTTCGGACATGCTGTGGCGTACCGCATCCACATATCCGGCGTCGTCGTTGCGGATGTGGTTGAACAGCCAGCGCGAGAGCAAGCCCTTGAGTTCGTCGCCGACATCCTCGCCGGCCTGGAAGCGCACCCGGTATTCGGAGACCCGGCGGATGAACAGCTCGTGGATCTTCTTGTGCGCCCGGGAAAACTGGTAGCCGGCGTCCTCCATCAGGGTTTCCTCGAAGGCGAAGTGCGACAGCGTGTAGTCCACCAGCTCCTCGATCACCTCGGCGATCGCCGCGTGTTCCTTGCCTTGCTGGGCGTCGTGCAGGTGATTGATCATCTCGACGATGCGTTTGTGTTGATTGTCGATGACCTGAATACCGGTATTCAGGTCATCCTGCCAGACCAGATGCGCCATGATGACTTCCCCCAAGCGAACAGCGAACGGCCTTTCCGAACGGCCTGGGGCCAGGGTATTTTTGTGACGCAGTACGGGTATTGACGCCGGTCAAGCGGGACAAGATGTTAATGAATTTCGCATGAATTCATTCGCCCCCCTCGCGGCGGCATGCTCGCTCGATCCGCTCGGTTTCGCGCGGCTGAACATCCGCCATCGTCGCCGGAAAGCGGCGTCACCAGTGGTCCCGGCAGGACAGGAAGGAAATGAACCTGATCGCGCACGTGGAAATACCGGTGTCCGACCTGGAGAGGGCGATGCGTTTCTACGCCTCGGTGTTCGGAGTGGCGTTCGGCGAGGTAGCCACCCTGCACGGAAGCAGAATGGCGCATTTCCCCTTCGAGGAAGGCCGTGACGGTGCCAGCGGCGCACTCGCCGAGGGCGACGTCTACGTGCCTACGCTACATGGGGCGATCATCTACCTGAATGTCGCGGACCTGGATGCCGTCATTGCCCGGGCCCTCGGCGAAGGCAGCGAAATCCTCTTCCCGAAGACGCCGCTTGGCGACGGCGTGTTCATCGCCGAGATCAGGGACAGCGAAGGCAATCGTATCGCCCTGCAGAGCGCTTGCGGAGAGCGGCCGTAGAGGTCCTGCAAACCGAGCGCCGCCGGCTCAACGGGCAAGAACGCCGGCCAGCCAGGAACGCCGCGCGCCCAGCGCTTCCTGCAATTCGCGGACGCCGATGCAGCGCCGTTCGGGGTCGAGGCTCAGGGCGGTACGCAGCGCCGGCCAGCAGCGCCGAGGCAGGTGTCCGGGCGCGCGCAGCTGGCGCTCCAGCCCCTGCTCCCGGGCCTGGTTCGAGGGCAGGCGGCGGAACGGATGGCGACCGTCGGCCAGTTCGTAGAGGACGCAGGCCAGCGCATACAGGTCGGCCGCCGGCGACAATGGCGCGCCCTCGAGCAGTTCGGGAGCGGCGTAGCCCGGAGTCCAGGCGTCGATGCGGCCCCGGCTGAGCTGCGGCAGGCCATCCAGGATGCCTGCCTGCGCCTGGCCGAGGCCGAAGTCGAAGAGCCGCACGCCCTCTTCGCCGAGCATCACGTTGCTCGGCTTCAGGTCGCCATGCAGTACTCCTTGTTCGTGGACGTAGGCCAGAACATCCAGCAACGGCCGGGCGATCGCGCTCAGCTCGGACCAGGGCAGGCCTTCGGGACGCTCGCAGAGCAGGCGGTCGAGCGGCAGGCCAGGCATGAGTTCCATGACGATGTAGGCGCGCTGGCATGCGGTGTCGACGTCGAAGGTGAACAGACGCACGACGTTCGGATGGCGCAAGCGCCGGGTCAGGGCGAACTCGCTATAGAGCAAGGCGCTGGCGTCGGGTGACTCGGCGACCGACTCGTTGAGCAGCTTCAGCGCTACCAGCGGCGCCGGGTCGCCGAACTGCTCATGGAGCAGGTCCCGGGCACGGTAGACCGTCCCCATGCCGCCGGCGCCGAGCATCCGCTCCAGACGGTAGCGCCCGGAAAGAACGTCCGGCAGCGGACCGGGCAACACCGCCGGCAGGTCCGGCGCCGAGGCGGTCGGGGCGGCGAAGGCGAAATAGGTCAGGTTCGCGCCGCCCTCCTCCTCCGGCAGCAGCTCCAGCGACGACAGCGGTTCGTTCATTGGCGGATCACCACGGCCGTCAGGTTGTCCCGTGCGGCGCCGCTCAGGGCACCGTCGAACAGCCGCTCCACCGCCACCTGCGGCGATGCCAGGCTCAACGCGCGACCCAGCGCATCGGCGCTCAGCTCTTCGTAGAGCCCGTCGCTGCAGAGCAGGAAGACATCACCGGGATGCACCTCCAGTTCCAACACGTCCAGCACCAGTTGTTCGCTAGCGCCGACGGCACGGGTCAGCGCGCGCGCCGAGGGATAGGCGCGGGCCTGCTCGATATCCATCCGCCGTTCGTCGACCAGTCGCTGCAACAGCGAGTGGTCGCGGGACAGCTGGTACAGCCGCTGGCCGCGCCACAGGTAGCAGCGGCTGTCGCCGACCCACACGCAGGCCGCCCGCGAACCCTCCACGACCAGCGCCACCACCGTACTGCCGATGATCCTGTCGCCGCGTTCGGCGCTGAGGGTGAGTTCCTCGCCCAGGCGCCGGTTGAGCCAGTGCAGGCACTGGCGCATCGCGTTCAGGCGCTCGTCGAATCCCGCCCGGGCCGGCAGTTCCGCCAGGCTGGTGACGATCATCCGGCTGGCCAGGTCGCCGGCCTGGTGCCCGCCCATGCCATCGGCGACCGCCCAGAGCCCGCGATCCGGGCAGTCCAGGAAGGCATCCTCGTTGCGCGCGCGGACCTTGCCGCGATCCGTGCGTGCCGCGCTGCGCCAGGGCTCGGTGCGTTGCATCAGAGCTGCACCGGCATGCGGAAGCTGCGCAGGACCGCGAGATCGAACGGATTCGGCGTGCGCTGGGCGAGCAGCAGGTAGTTGGCGCGCAGGCCGCCCAGGTCGGCCTTGAGCACCATCACGTCACGCCCGCTGAGGTACTCGGTCTGCATCAGGTCGAACAGCCTGAACAGCGACCAGGGCCCGGTATTGCGTTCGATTCCTACCGGTCGTCCGGCCATCTTCTCCAGCACCAGGCTGGTGCGGCCGCCGTCGGCGTCGCTGGGCCACTTGAACGACATCGGCACGATCGGGCCGTGGCGGTACTCCATGGACTGACCGTCGAAACGGAACTCGGCGCGGCTGACGCCAGGATCGAGGGTATAGGGCTCCAGGCGGAAGCGCACCTGTGGCTCGGCCGGGTTCTCGGCGAAGAAGCTCTGGCGGATCACCTGGGCCGTGCCCATCTGGTCGAGATAGACCTTGGACATCGGCAGGCTGTAACCGTCCACGCTGCGCAGGCGGTAACTGCCCGGGTCGCCGCTGACGAAGGGCCGCATGTAGGTTTCGAAGAAGCGTTCGGCGACGCCCTGCGCCTTGAAGAACTCGCGGAAATCGCTGACCGCGACATCGCTGGCGCTGTGCGCGTTGAACGGGTAGCGCTTGTTGATCGCCTTGCTGTAGAAACCGTACAGCTCGCTCTGGTAGCGCTGGTTGAGGTACAGGTAGGCATCGCCGAGGACCAGCCGCCAGGCGTCTTCGGCCAGCACGCTGAACCATCCGCCGAGCGGTCGCGGCAGTCGCGCGGAGGCGTTGCGCAGGTTGCTCAGGGCATCGCGCTGGCCGCCCATGCGGCTCTTCGCCATGTCGAAAGCCGCCTGCTCCGGCTGGCTGGCGCGCGCCAGTCCGGCGAGTTGCAACTGCAACTCGTTGAGCGCCTGCAACAGCGGGGTGAGGTCGGCCGCCGGGCCGTTGTTATCGTCGAGCAGGCGATGCAGGGGCTCGAAGCGGCGTTGCAGGGACTTCTTCGCGGTATCCGGCAGGTTCTTCGCCAACGCGTCCCTGGCCTTGCCGGCCGCCGCGGCGGCCGCCTTGCCCAGCTTGCCGCCCTTTTCCGCGGCCTTGTCGCTGGCCTCTGCCAGCGCCTCGGCGCTCTCCGCCAGGACCGGGAAACGGGTGTTCTCACGGACCTCCAGCAACAACTGGAGGATCGGCGAGTTGGCGGCGAGCAGCCCGGAAACCTGGTCGGCGCCCTCGCCGGCATCGTTGAACGGCAGCAGGCCCAGGCGTCCGACCGCCTCGCTCCAGAAGTTCGCGTAGTCGCGGAAATACAGCTGCTCGAGTTCGACCATCAGGCGCCGCAGGTCCATGTCGCTAATCCCGCTGCCCTCGCCCAGGACCCAGTTGTCGCGAAGGATGTCGTTGACCAGGCTGGCGCCCTGGACCACGAAGTACTGCTGGTAGCCCTGCTGGGTGTAGAACCCCGGAATCACGTAGTCGGTGCCGACGAACAGACCGGCCTGCGGCCCCAGGTGCTGGCCGAAGCGATACTCGGGCAGGCTTCGCGCCTGTTCGCGCAGCACCCGGTAGACCACGTTGGCCAGGGACTCGCTGCGCAGCACCTGGCGTGCCTGGGCCACCAGGGTCTCGTTCAGCGGATAGCTGAACGGTTGCTCGAGCAGACGGGCGAAATGCGTGTTCAGGCCATTCTGCACGGTGCCGTTGCCGGCATAGCGCTGCGACCAGTCGGTAGCCACCCAGTCCTTGAGCCATCCGTTCTCGCGGCGCTCGCGCAGATTCAGCATCAGGTAGGCCCGCAGGCTGTTGAGCAGGCGTTCGCGATTCTGCATGTTGCCGCGGATCTGCGCTTCGAGCATCCGCGCCACGCGCGGCAGCAGTTGCGTCTCCAGCTCGCGGCGATAGGCCGCGGCCAGCGGCGGGTTGACCTCGTTGCCCTGGTACAGCCCGGCGCGCTCGTGCAGCGAGACTTCCCCTTTGGGCGGAAACACGGTGGTCGCCGCATAGCTGCTATCCAGCGTCTTCAGCGCCGCCATGGCGTCATCGCGCTCGCCAAGCGCCTGGCGCTGCTGGGTCCATTGCTGCGCCAGCTCGCGGACCCGCTCCAGGCGCTCGTGGTTGGCCGAGAAACCGCCAGCCCAGAGCAGGCCGAATAGCAGAAGGAGCGCCAGCGAACCGACGTACAGGGCGCGCTGGCCCCAGTGGATGCGCGTGCGTTCGCGGCGATCGAGACCTGCCAGGTTGGCCTCGGGGAAGATCACCTGGCTCAGCAGGTGATGGATGAAGCGCGAGCGCCCGTTGCGCAGGGTCGGCAACAGGCCGCTGGCGATCCCCAGGTTGGCGCCGATGCCGGCGGTGTCTTCATCCAGCTGCTGGGCCAGGTGCGGCGCGCTGGTCAGGTAGAAGCCGCGCAGGCGGCTGGCGCGCTGGTAGCGGTTGCCGGTGAAGGCGAGTTCGACGAACAGGCACAACCGCTCGCCGATCTGGCCAAGCTGGTGCGGGAAGTCGAGGATGCGACCGCGACGCAGGGTATCGCGCTCCTGGTGGATGCGCATGATCACCTGGCTGTTCAGGCGTCGCAGAAGGTCCTCGAACGCCTGGCGCAGGACCGTCACATCTGTGCCGTTCTGCTCCTTGCCGAAGCTGGTGCCCAGAACCTGGTCGCTCTCCTCGCGGCTCAACTGGTCGAAGAACTCGTCGAAGCCGAGCAACTGGTCGGCCTTGCTCAGCACCAGGTAGACCGGCAGATCGAGGTGCAGGGTCTGCTGGATTTCCTGCAGGCGCGCGCGCACCTGGCGAGCCAGCGTATCCAGCGCCATCTCGTCGTCGCTGAGCAACGTTTCCACCGGAATCGACACCATCACGCCATTCAGCGGCCGTGCGCGGCGGCGCTTGCGCAACAGGCCGAGCAGAGTCGCCCAGGCGCCCCCGTCGACCTCGCCGTCGGCTTGGGTCAGGTAGCGCCCGGCGGTGTCGATCAGGACGCCGTGGTCGGCGAAGTACCAGTCGCAGTAGCGCGTGCCGGCGGTATCGCGGGTCAGCTTGCGGTCGATCCGGTTGATCGGGAACTCCAGTCCGGAAAAGTCCAGCAGGCTGGTCTTGCCGCTTCCCTGCGGGCCGATCAGCAGGTACCAGGGCAGCTCGTTGCGCCAGCGCTCGCTACGACCGCGGTACAGGCTGGAGGTCTTCAGGGTGCGCAAGGCGTCCTTGAAGCGGCTGCGCAATTCCTTCTGTTCGTCTTCGATCAGACCGTCACGGCGCAGGCGCTCCTGGCCCTCGTCGCTGTCCTCGACGGCCTTGCGCCGCACTCCGGCGCGCCAGCTGACGAAGACCATCGCCAGCCCCCAGACCAGGAACATCAGACTGATGCTCAGCAACCGCGAGGTCGGGCTTTCCCAGAACTTGTAGTCGGCGACCGCCAGCAGCGGCCCGACGAACCACACCAGCAATGCCGCCAGGAGTACCAGCAGCAGCGTCCAGACCCACGTCTTGCGCAGGAAGGCGCCGACTTTCTTGAAGAAGTTTTTCATTTCGCGTCCCTGTGTTTACGAACCGGGCTGTCCTGCCGCCGCATCGAGCGACTGGTAAGGCTGCAGCACCGTGTCGCGTTGCTCGCCGAGAACCCAGGCGAATCCCGAATACATCACCACCAGGCAGACCAGGGTGAACAGCGCCACCATCCACCAGGGCACGATCCGCACCAGGCCGCGACGCTGGTCGCTGAGCCCCTGCCAGTGCGGCGACAGTTCGCGCGGCACGTCGCCGCGCAACTGGCGGATCTGCCGGTAGAGCGCATCGGAAATACCGTCCAGGTCGAGCACGCCGCGGGCCATCACCCGGTACTTGCCCTCGAAGCCTAGGGCCAGGCAGAGGTACATCAGCTCCAGCATCGGCAGATGCTTGACCGGGTTCTTCGACAGCCGGTCGAGCAACTGGAAGAACTTCTCGCCGCCGAAGGTCTCGTTATGGAAGCTGCTCAGCAGGCTGATCTTCGACCATTCGCTTTCGTTGCCCCACGGGGTGGTCACCACCGCCTCGTCGACCACCGTGCACAGCACGTAGCGCGCCGCCATGACCTGGCTGTTTTCCACGCCATCCTGCACGGCGCGGAATTCGAAGAGCTTCATGGCGGAGGTCAACCGCTCCTTGAGCGCCGCAAGGTTCTCCAGCACGCTGCTGTGCTTGAGCCGGACCACTTCCGAAAGCAGTTCGGAAGCCGCCGCCACCAGCGGGTTCAGGCTGACGTTGAAGGCCTCGCCCGGACGCAGGCGCGCCGCGTAGATCATCCGCTCCTCGAGCTGCTCGAAGCGCGGCGGTTCGGCGAAATCGGTCAGCGGCCCCTGGGCCGGTACCTGTCCCTGGTGATCGAGGAGGACGGTCTTCTCGTCCTCGTGGTATTCCCTTTCCTTGATCATGTTCAGTTCCTGATGGCCCAGAATTTCAGTTCAAGCTCGGAGAACTCGCCGGATACGTGGAACGCGAAACCGCCGGAGCGCTCCAGCTGGGTCATGTCCTCGGCGTTGGGTTCGAGAATGAAATAGGTCTTGTTGGAGTGGAACGGGATCTGCCGCGGCGCCACCGGCAGCGGCTTGACCCGGATCCCCGGCAGGTGCAGGTTGACCAACTGGCGAATGTGCTCGACCGCACCCACCTTGAGATGCGCGGGCAGGCGCTGGCGCAGTTCCTCCGACTCGCAATTGGCACTGGCGGCGAGCACGAACGAGGCGCTGCCGAGCAGCTTGTGGTCGTGCAGGGGCGAGACCAGGATGCCGTACTGGCGGGCCTGGAGAGGCAGTTCGATGGCATGCTGCTCGAGCACCATCGACAGGACCTGGCGAATCGCCTCCATCAGCCTGCGGAAGCTGGCGCCCTGGTCGCTGTGCTGGTAACGGCTGTCCAGGCGCGGACGCTTGCTCTCGCTGCCGAAGGTGGCGAGGTCGCCGAGCATGGTCAGCAGCACCCGGTACAACTGCTCCGGATGCACCTGCTCCAATCCCAGGTAGTGGCGCAGCAGCAACTCGGTGCGATTGATCAGTTGCAGCATCATGAAATCGCCGACCTCCGCGCCGCCGACCTTGCCATTGGACCGGATACGCTCGGCGATGGTGTCGCCGCGATGGCCGAGCATGCTAATCACCTCCTTCAGGCAGGACAGCAGGTAGGCGGATGCGTGGGCATGGAGGTAGCTCGGCACGAAGTCGGGGTCGAGGCTGATCACCCCGTCCGGCGTGGTATCCAGCACCACCGCCACCTTCAGTTTGACGTAGGCCTGGTCGCTCTGCTGCTCGCCGAGCAGCAGGCGAAAATCCGGCCGCGCGCAGCTGACCTGCACCATGGAATCCTCGCCGGCGTTGGAGTCCGCCACCTCCAGATCGTAGGCGGTATAGCGCGCCAGGACCTCGGCCTGCTCCGGCCGGCGCGCCTCGATGTGGTTACCGGTGACCAGCGGCAGGGCCAGGTAGATCGGCACGTTCGAGGTATTGGGCGGCACGTCGAGGGCGAGCGGCTCGGTGTTGCCGCCGAGTTCGAACAGGCTGCCGTCGGGCAGTACGCCGGAGGCCTGGCTGATCACCAGCTTGCCCATGTTGAGGAACTGGCGGTCCAGCTCCAGGGCGAGGAAGCCCCAGTTGTAGCTGCCCAGCAACTGGGTCCGGGCCTTCATCTGGTTGTCGTAGTAGCGGTCGTTGTGTTGCAGATGCTGCGGGCGCAGCAGCATGCCTTCCTGCCAGACGATCTTGTGCACGTTCATCGCGCGTCACCCGCCTTGCCGAGCAGTTCGCCGGCATTCAGGATGCCCTTCCGGCCCAGCTTCAGCTCTACCCGGGTCAGCTCTTTCGCCGTGACCGGCACCACGTAGCGCCAGCTTGCCTCGCCGAGATCGCGGTAGGCGGCGAGCACGCCCACGTAGCGGCTCCCCTCCTCCACGCTGAGCTTGAGTTCGACCCGCTCGCCGGGCCGCAGCTCCAGCTCCTCGCTGGTCACCAGGTCGGGGTCCAGGGTCTCCTTGGGACGTTCGTAGAGGCTGAAGAAGTCGGCGTTCTCGAACGCCACCGGGTGCTTCAGCTCGAACAGCCGCACTACCACCGGCGACGGCCGGCCATTGAGGTCGGGATTGACCCGCTCGCCGGCGCTCAGGGCGAGGTCGAGCTTGGTCAGTCTGGAATACGGCGACAGCGTGGAACAGCCGGCCAGCAGCGCCAGGACGGCGAGCATGGCCAGCGCCCTGGCTGGCGGAATCGGGCGACGAGACATGGCGATCATCCTTGGTGCTCGGTGTAGAGGGTGGAAATCAGGCGAACCTGCTCTTCGTAGGCCTGGGCGAAATCACGTGCCAGCAGGCGCTCGCTCCAGTCGTCGTCCTGGCATAGCGACTGGTGGTAGCGACCATAGGCACGCCAGCGGCTGCCCGAGGTGGCCAGCAACGGCCGGCGGCCGTCGCGCTCGAAACGCAGGGTCAGCTGCTGCGGCGAGAAATGCTCGAGGGTCGCGCGCACCGCCGCCCGGCTGGCGCCGAGCAGCGCCACCTGGTGCGCCTGGAGGTCGCGGAAACTGCGTGCGACGGCCTGTTCGCCACTCAACTGGCCAGGCTTGCCATCCCGTAGCAGATGCCCCAGCGCCTCGCCGGCATCGGCGCTGAAGCGCAAGGGATTCTTGCCGGTATCGCGCAACGTGCTCAGCGACAGGCGCAGTTCGTTCTTCAGTTCGCTGCGGGTCCGCAGGCTCTGCTGCAAGCCGCCGATGCACTGCCGCAGCAAACCGGCGGCGTTGATCGCCAGCGCTTCGCGCGCAGCGCCGTCGAGGCCTTCGAGGTCCATTCCCAGAGCCTGGCCGAAACGCTGCCAGAAGGCTTCGTCGCGTTCCGGAGGCGGACTTTCCACGGGTTCCTGCGGAGCCGCCGGGGCGGGCACCAGCTCCGGTACGACCAGGCTTTCCATGTCGATCCGCGCGTAGTCCGCACGCGCCCCGGCCTCATGACTGGGCTGGGCGATCGCGCTCAGGTCGTCGAGTTCGTAGGCATCTGCACCGTCCTGGTCGAGCGCCTGCAACGGATCGAGGGCCAGGAAGGCATCGTCCGGAATGATGCTGCCCGCCGGCTGCGGCCGCCCGACGTCCATGGCGAGCTCGTCGGGCTCGCGCAGCAACCGCGCGCGGATCTCGAAGTCGCCGAGCAGGAAGACGCTGTCCTGCTCGATGCGCTGCGGCTCGCCATGCGGCAGGCGGCTGCCGTTGCCGGCGCGGATGCCGTTGCTGCTGGTGTCGATCAGGTAGAACGCGCCGTTGCGATAGCTGACCCGCGCATGCTGCTTGGACAGGTGCCGCTTGCGATCGGGAATCGCCCAGTCGCACTCACCGCCGCGGCCGATGAGGCCGCCGTTCCTGCCGAAGGTCTTGCTGCATAGCTCCGTCGGTACGAATTGCTTGGCGCTGAGCATTTCCAATACCAGTTCCATGAGATCGCTCCTTGCGGTCACTTGCCGCGATTGACCGCCTGCGGATCGCCAAGCGGGCGATAGTCGCCGTCGTTGAATTTGTAGTTGCCGCTGCAACCGGCGAGGCCGCAGAGGACGGCCAGGGCCAGAAGCACGGCGGGCCAGTGACGAACAGGCATCAGGGAGTCTCCATGGAAGGGCCGCGGACGCCGCGCTCCAGGCGCGCGCCCGGCTGGGCTGGTTGGAAGGAAATCTCGATCATGGGCTTCAGGTCCGGGGATCGCCGAAATGAATGTTCAGGCGTCCCATGCGATAGATCAGGGTTCGTCGCGGCAGACCCAGTTCGCGCGCGGCGAGGGTCTGGTTGCCAGCGTTCCTGCGCAGGCAGGCGAGCAGCAGGTCCCGTTCGATCTGCTCCAGATGCTCGCGCAGCTTGAGCGGCGCCTCCGCTTCCGGGGGCGCGCGCAGGGAAAAGTGTTCGGCCAGCAGCATCTCGCCTTCGCAGAGCAGTACCGCGCATTCCACCAGTCCCTTCAGCTCCCGAACGTTGCCGGGAAAGCCATAGCCGTCGAGCAGTTCCAGCGCTTCCGCGGACCAGCCCAGCGGCGCGCGGCGCAGGAACACGCAGGCGCGCTCGGCGAAATGCCGGGCCAGTTCGAGGGCGTCGCCCTCGCGCTGGCGCAACGGCGGCAACTCGATGGGAAACTGCGCCAGCCGGTAGTAGAGGTCTTCGCGGAACTTGCCATCGCGTACCAGCAGGGCGAGGTCACGGTGGGTAGCGGCGATGATGCGTACATCGACCTTGTGCGTGTCGTTGCCGCCGAGCGGGCGAATCTCGCCTTCCTGCAACACGCGCAACAGCTTGGCCTGGAGCGAGAGGGGCATGTCGCCGATTTCGTCGAGCAGCAGGGTTCCGCCATCCGCGGCATCGAACAACCCGGGACGATCGCGCTCGGCACCGGTAAAGGCGCCCTTGCGGTAGCCGAACAGCTCGCTTTCCAGCAGGTTTTCCGGAAACGCCGCGCAGTTCTGCACCACGAACGCCTGTGCACGCCGCGGGCCGTACTCGTGGATCGCCCGTGCGACCACCTCCTTGCCGGTGCCGGTCTCGCCCTGCAGCAACACGGTATAGGGGTTGTGCAGGACCTTGCTGATCAGGCGGCAGGTCTCACGCATCGCCGCGCTCCTGCCGATCAGCCCGTAGCCGCTGACCACCGGTGCGCTGGACGGTCCCTGCGGCTCGCCGGAGGGTTGCGAGAGGCGTTGCAGCAGATGCAGCTGGGCCAGCACGAACGAGCCCAGCTGGCCCAGTGGATGGGCGAATCCCTGCAGGTCCAGTGGGCGCCGGGTAGCGCAGACCACCATGCCCTCGACCGTTTTCTCCGGGCTCACCAGCGGAACGCAGAGCAGGGACAGCCAGGGCTGCTCCCCTGCCGGCAGGAAGCCGGTCTCGTGCAGCCGCGACGGCAGGTCGACGAGACTGACCACGCGGTTCTGGCACAGGGCGAACTGCAGCAACTGCTCGCCGGTGTAGTCCGCCGGCAGGCTCGACGGCTCCAGCGCCTGCAACAGGCCGTCCCGGCATTCGGCGTTGAGGGTGAGCGCGGTATGGGTCTGGTCGAGCAGATACAACTGGCTCAGCTCGCAGCCGCTGAGTTCGCCGACTGCGCGTGCGAAACCGCCCAGCAGGGCCGTGATGTCGGTTTCCCGCGACAGCGCGCCGAACTGAGCGAGCAGGGCTTCGGCGAAGGCCAGGGGTTGCGGTACGCGGCTGAACATCGCACCCACCTCAGGCGAACTCGCAGAGCACGCGGCCGTGCTCGCCCAGCGTCGCATGGACCCGCTCGAGACGCTCGTCGCGCGCCATCGCTTCCAGCAAACGGTCGGCCACCAGCGGCAGCAGGTGCGTGTCCAGCAGGTGGTCGATCAACCGTGCGCCGCTGTCGCTCTGGGTGCAACGCTCGGCCAGGTGGCCCACCAGCGCCTGGCTGTAGTCGAAAGCCAGTTGACGGCGCGCCAGGCGCTCGCCGAGGCGTTGCAGCTTGATCTCGATCAGCTCGCGCAGTACCGGGCCGCCCACCGGGTAGTAAGGCACCACGCGCATGCGCGCCAGCAGCGCCGGCTTGAAATGCCGGCTGAGCGCCGGCCGGATGGTTTCCTCCAGGAGTTCGGCGGAAGGCCGCGCGCCGTCCTGGCAAAGCGCGGCGATGTGCTCGCTGGCGAGGTTGGAGGTCATCAGGATCAAGGTATTGCGGAAATCGATCTCGCGCCCTTCGCCATCGTTGGCCACGCCCTTGTCGAAGATCTGGTAGAACAGGTTGAGCACGTCCGGATCGGCCTTCTCCACCTCGTCCAGCAATATCACCGAATAGGGCTTCTGGCGTACCGCCTCGGTGAGCATGCCACCCTCGCCATAGCCGACATAGCCGGGCGGCGCGCCGATCAGGCGCGAGACGGTGTGCTTCTCCTGGAACTCGGACATGTTGATGGTGGTGATGAAACGCTCGCCGCCATACAGCAGGTCGGCCAGCGCCAGCGCGGTCTCGGTCTTGCCCACCCCGCTCGGGCCCACCAGCAGAAACACGCCGACCGGCGCATCGGGCTTGTTCAGCCCGGCCGCGGTGGCGCGCATCGCGCGGTCCAGGGCGCTGACCGCCTGTTCCTGGCCACGGATCCGCGCCCGCAGGTCGTCAGCGAACCCCATCACCTTGGCGTTGTGTTCCCGCGCCAGTTGTTCCACCGGTACGCCGGTCCAGGCGCCGATCACCTCGGCAACCAGGCGCGGGCAGACCTCGAAGCTGACCAGCCGCCCCTGGGCCTGGGCATCGGCGAGTGCCTGGCGGGTTTCGTGAAGGGCCTTTTCCAGGGCTTCGACACCGCCATGCTCGTCGGCCGGGAAAGTCTCCGCGTTCGCCTCGCCGCCCTGCTCTTCCCGGTTCGCCTCGCGGGCCCTGGCCAATTGCTGGCGCAGGGCGAGCAGGCGCTCGGCGAGTTCGCGCTGGCGGCTCCACTGGTCCTCCTGTACGTGCCGCTCGCTTTCCGCCTGGGCCAGGCGCTCCTCCAGCGCCTGCAGGGCATCGTGGTCGATCGGCAGGCCTGCCTCGGCATCGCGGCGCAGGGCCTGGCGCTGGCGCTCGCCTTCGGCCAGCTCGCCGCGCAGGCGCTCGAGACTCTCCGGCGCCGCCGCCAGGCTGATGCGCACCCGCGCACAGGCGGTGTCGAGGACGTCGACGGCCTTGTCCGGCAACTGGCGACCCGCCAGGTAGCGGGCGGACAGTTCGGCGGCGGCCACCACCGCGTCGTCGCGCAAGTAGATACCGTGGCTTTCCTCGTAAACCCGGGCCAGGCCACGCAGGATCGTCACCGCCTCGGCAACGCTCGGCTCATGCAACTGCACGGGCTGGAAGCGCCGGGCCAGCGCCGGGTCCTTCTCGAAATACTTCTTGTATTCGGCCCAGGTCGTCGCCGCGATGGTGCGCAACTCGCCACGTGCCAGGGCCGGCTTTAGCAGGTTGGCGGCATCCGAGCCGCCGGCCTGACCGCCCGCGCCGATAAGCGTATGGGCCTCGTCGATGAACAGGATGGTCGGCCTGAGCGCTGCCTTCACTTCGTCGATGACGCCTTTCAGGCGCCGCTCGAACTCGCCCTTCACGCTGGCACCGGCCTGCAACAGGCCCATGTCGAGGGACAACAGCTCGACGTCCCTCAGCGCCGGCGGCACTTCCCCTGCGGCGATCCGCGAGGCCAGGCCTTCGACGATGGCGGTCTTGCCGACGCCGGCCTCGCCGACCACGATGGGGTTGTTTTTCCGCCGACGGGCCAGGATGTCGACCATCTGGCGAATAGCCCCGTCGCGACAGAGCACCGGATCGAGCTTGCCGTCGCGCGCCTGCTGGGTAAGGTTGTGGGTGAAACGCTGCAACAGGGACTCGCCGCCGCCCGGCTTGCCGCTGGGCGCGCCCTCCAGCGGCTGCGAGAGCGCGAAATCCTTCAACCGCTCGATGTCGAGCCGCGCCAGCAGCGGCTGGTAGCGGCTGCCGGCATAGCGCAACGGGTTGCGTAGCAGGGCCAGGATCAATGCCGCCTGGTCGATCTGGCTACGGCCCAGTTCGAGGTTGGCCAGCAACAGCGCATCCTGCAGCCACTGCACCAGCTCGGGCGCGAACACCGGATTGCGCGAGGCACTATGCTCGCCCCGCGCTTGCAACGCGGCGTTGAGTTCGCCGGCGTCCACCGCGGCATCCTGCAGGGCGCGCGCCAGCAGTCCCTGGGGACGCTCCAGCAGGCCCAGCAACAGGTCCTCCACCAGTACCTTGCTGCCACCACGGGCTACGCAGCGCTCGGCCGAGCCTTCGAGGTCGCGCCGGGTGTCGGCATCCAGCGCCTGAATCAGTTGTTGCAGGTCTACGTTGATCATGCTCATCCATCCTTAATGAATCTTGCTGCCCAGCGTCACCACGCCATCCGCGCGCTCCCGGCCCAGCCAGCTGGTCCAGCCAAGGCGGCAGGCGTTCTGCGCGCCGATGCGGAACTCACGGATTTCCTCGTGGCGCAAGACCAGCCGGATGTCGTAGTCGAGCGGGTCGCGCAGGGTGAAGCGAACCAGCGCGCAAAGCGGCTGGTAGCCGGGACCGATCGGCAGGAACTCGTGGAAGCGCTGCCAGTCGAGCTGGCGGATATGAATGCGGAACTTGCCGCTGCGGTCGCGGACCCGTTCGCCCAGCACCGCGTCTTCGCCAAGCTGGCTGTTGAACAGGCCGAGCCGGTTGCGCTGCTCTTCGAGGATCGCGACGCGCCGTTCGATACACTGCTCGGCGACCAGTTCGGCATGCTTGAAGTAGTAGCGCAGCACCGACTCGATCAAGGCCGCCGAGTGCGCCCGCAGGCTGAGCAGGCCCAGGTAGGGCAGCAGGCGTTTCCAGTTCAGTTCCCTGGCCTTGCGGATCTCTTCCCCGCCCAATCCGACGAGGGCGAACAATTGGGCGGAAAACGCATCGCTCGCGCCGCTCTGGAAGCTCACCCGGTAGCGGTACTTGCGCCAGATCGGCAACAGCAGCCGATGCAGGCGGTGATGGAAGAGATCGAGGAAGTTCCGCGTAGGATTGCCCTCCTCGCTGTCGCCCAGAGCCTGCTCGCTGTAGAACGCCGGCAACGGCGAACTGGCACCGAACAAGCCGATCAGGTTGAAACGCAGCCGCGCCCGCAGCATGCCGCGCTCTTCGAAGAACTCCACCCGATCGACATCGCTGCCCGGGAAGCCGAGGCTAGGATTGGCCTGGAATTCCAACTGATCGTAGAGCGCCTCGTCTCCCAGGCCGGGATGTTCCTGGCGCAGGCGATCCATGACCAGCAGGACCGCCTGGAACAGCGAGTACTCGCGAATGCCCCGGGCCAGCGCGCTTACAGCAGGGGCTGCAAACCCATGCGCGGTTTCCATTGGTACACGTCTCCCTGTGTGCTCCTCACCCGCAACTCGTGGTAGGAGTTGATGCTGGCGTAAAGCGCGAAAAATTCGTTCAGAACCGAAGCGAACACGAACAGGTCGCCCTCGCCGATGTAGCCTTCCGGATCGATCGTCAGCTCGGTACGCAAGCCGCGCAGCGGCAGGCCCCGATGCAGGCGGTCGACATGCTCGTGGCGGACCGCCTTGAGCCCGCCCAGCAGGCGCTTGCTGACCTTCGCCGCATGCTGGTCGTAGTAGCGCGGCAGGTCGTAGGTTTCGAGGATCACCTTGAGTGCGTCGACGTTGGCCAGCGACAGGTAGTTGAGCGACATGTTGCTGATCAGTTTCCAGAGGAAATCGCGGTTCAGCGGCGGCGCGTAGCTCGGCGTCGCCGGGGTGATATTGCGGAAACCGAGGAACTCCGGCGTACCTTCGCAAGCGACGCAGATATCGCCCAGGCGCAGCCGTTGGGGCAGGTTCTGGTTGGTGCAGGTCAGTTCCACCGACAGCGTCTCGATCTGCTCGGGATGGCGGATGCCGAAGCTCAGGTAGGTGTCCAGGCCATCGTGCAGCAACGAGGTCCGTTGCCGGACGCTGTAGTGGGGCCGTGCTTCCGGGACGTCGAAGCTGGGATCGTGCTCGAAGGACTCGAACGGCACATAGGCCTGGTAGCCGAGCCCGCCCGGCCGCCAGCCGGTGACGCCCTCTACCGAGAACACCCCGCAGTCCTCCAGGCTGTATTCGGCCGGCATCAGCAGGTACTCGTCCTGCTTGCCGTCGAGGCGGATCGGCAGCGCATCGTGGCGGAACAGGTTGGCCACCGGCGTACAGTACAGCTTGACGTTCTCCAGCGTCGGGTGCAGGCGCTGGATGCCGCTCTTGCGGATATCGAAGCGCAACTCGAGGCCGCGGACCTGCTTGAGGGTTTCCTCGGGCAGAGCGCCGAGCAGGTCAAGGCCATCCACGTCGACGAACAGGAACTTGTCCTGGAACGCGAAGTATTCCTGCAGGTAGCGATAGCCACGGAAGGTATTCAGCGGATAGGGAATCAACGCCTCGTCTTCGGCGAACCCCACCGGCTGCACCCGCTCGCCCGTCAGGCGGAACGACATCGGCTTGCCGGCCACGCCATCCAGCGGCCGCCCATGGGCATCCAGCGGAATCAGCTGGATGCTCTCCAGGTTGCGCAGCAGGCACAGGTAGAGCATCTGGCTGATGTAGCGCTCGCCGGCCAGGTGCAGGCGCAGCCGACTCAGGCCCAGCTCGCCGAGATGCCCGTCGCAGTTCATCGCCAGGCGCAGGCCGAGCAGCGCACCCTCGCCGGTCACCGAATAGTTGAGCGCCTCCAGCACCAGCGGCAGGACTTCGGTGGCGTAGCAGGTACGGAAGCGACAGGCGACCTCGCCCACCGGCCGGCTCTCGACCGGCGTATCGCGCTCCACGCGCAGCGCCCCGCCCGGGCGGGTCAGGGGGTCGAACTGGAGAATGCTGAAAGCCGGCAGCGGGCGCATATAGTTCGGCCACAGCAGGTGCATCATCGAGTGGCTGAGTTCCGGCAACTCGTCGTCCAGCTTCTGCCGCAACCGCCCGGTCAGGAAGGCAAAGCCCTCGAGCAGGCGCTCGACATCCGGATCGCGTCCGACCTGCCCGAGAAACGGGGCCAGGGCCGGGCTACGCTCGGCGAAACGGCGCCCCAGCTGGCGCAGTGCGGTGAGTTCGCTCTGGTAGTAATGATTGAAGGACACGGCTTACCTGCTGGATATCGTTTCACTGATGGCAGTCGTCTGACCGCTGCCGCCAAAACCGCAATGACATTTCTGGCCTGAAGATCGGAAACCCACGGTGTCCGTTGTCTTTCCGTAATCGACCCGATTCGCGCCCATCTCAGAAGACCTCATGGACGAACCAGGCATCGAGCGGTACAGCGCCAGGCCGAGGCGTCACCCTGGCGGGCCGCCGCGAGGCCGTCGAAGAACACGTCGGCGGAACCGACGCCGATGGGATTGCTGCCGTGCCCGGGGAGCGGACAAGCGGTGGGATCGGAAACGCGGGCTGCGGGTTTGCCGGACATCGAAACCTCCTTAGCTGACCTTCACCTGGCCGCTGCCATCCAGGCATGCGGAAAAACTCACCTGGCGCTTGAAACCTCCCACCTCCAGCAAGCCTTCGATGCTGAAGGCCAGGCGGAGCTGGTCGTTGTCGCGTGGCAGGGAAACGACACGCACGTCGCTCAAGCGCGGTTCGTAAGCCTCGATGAAACCTTCGATGGCCGAGCGGGCCTGGCTCAGGGAGTCGTGCAGGCTCAGGCGCATGTCGTTGAGATCGGGCAACCCGTAGTCGGACAGCGTCTGCACGCTGCCCGCCCGGGTGCTGAGCATCTTGCCCAGATGGGCAGCCACCGACGCCATGGCGGAAACCTCGCGGCTCCAGCCGACGCGCTTATCCGCGTCGCCGTTCAGGCGCTCGAACAGGCTGCCGTATCCGGTCATGGAAAGCTCCGCTTACTCTTTGTCCAGCTTGCCGACCAGCGACAGGGTGAAGTCCGCCCCCATGTACTTGAAGTGCGGGCGCACGTTCAGGCTGACGCGGTACCAGCCCGGCTCGCCCTCGACGTCACTGACGATGATCTGTGCAGCGCGCAGCGGGCGACGGCCGCGCACTTCGGCGCTGGGGTTTTCCTGGTCGGCGACGTACTGGCGGATCCACTTGTTCAGCTCCAGCTCGAGGTCGGTACGCTCCTTCCACGACCCCAGCTGTTCGCGTTGCAGGACCTTCAGGTAATGGGCCAGGCGGTTGACGATCATCATGTACGGCAACTGGGTGCCGAGCTTGTAGTTCAGCTCCGCGGCCTTGCCTTCGGCGCTGATGCCGAAGAACTTCGGCTTCTGCACCGAGCTGGCGGAGAAGAACGCGGCGTTGTCGCTGCCCTTGCGCATGGTCAGGGAAATGAAGCCTTCCTCGGCCAGTTCGTACTCGCGGCGATCGGACACCAGCACCTCGGTGGGGATCTTGGTCTCGATCTCGCCCATGCTCTCGAAGTGGTGCAACGGCAGGTCCTCTACCGCACCGCCGCTCTGCGGCCCGATGATGTTCGGGCACCAGCGATACTTGGCGAAGCTGTCGGTCAGCTTGGTGCCGAAGGCATAGGCGGTGTTGCCCCACAGGTAATGCTCGTGGCTGTTGGCCACGGTCTCCTTGTAGGCGAACGACTTGACCGGATTCTCTTCCGGATCGTAGGGCGTGCGCAGCAGGAAGCGCGGTACGGTCAGCGCCACGTAGCGGGAATCCTCGGACTGGCGGAAGCTCTGCCACTTGGCGAACTGCGGGCCTTCGAAATGATCCTTCAGGTCCTTCAGGTCCGGCAGGCCGGTGAAGCTTTCCAGGCCGAAGAACTTCGGACCGGCGGCCGCCACGAATGGCGCATGGGCCATGCAGGCCACGCTGGAGACGTATTGCATCAGCTTGACGTCGGGCGAACTGGGCGACATGTAGTAGTTGGCGATGATGGCGCCGACCGGCTGGCCACCGAACTGGCCGTATTCGGCGGTGTAGATGTGCTTGTACAGGCCGGACTGCATCACCTCGGGCGAGTCCTCGAAATCGTCCAGCAGGTCCTGCTTGGAAACGCTGAGAATCTCGATCTTGATGTTCTCGCGGAAGTTGGTGCGGTCGACCAGCAGTTGCAGGCCGCGCCAGGCCGACTCCAGCGCCTGGAAATCGGGATGATGGAGAATCTCGTCCATCTGCGTGCTGAGCTTGGCGTCGATCTCGGCGATCATCCGGTCGACCATCGCCTTCTTCACCGGCTCGCCGTCGTTCTGCGGCTTGAGCAATTCCTCGATGAAGGCGGAGACGCCGCGCTTGGCGATGTCGTAGGCCTCGTCGTCCGGGCTCAGGCGGGTCTCGGCGATGATGCTGTCGAGAATGTTGTATTCGCCGTTCTGGTTCCGGCCTTGCTGTGCGGCACTGGTGCTCATGTATCTGCTTCCTTGGCTAGGGGGTGGCTCAGGCGTCCTGGGAGGGGGCGGCGCTCAGCCCCAGCTCGCCCAGCACACGGCTACGGGACTCGTCGTCGGCGAGTACGCTTTCGATGGCCTTGCGGAACGCCGGGGCGTTGCCCAGCGGGCCCTTGAGGGCCACCAACGCATCGCGCAACTCCATCAGCTTCTTCAGCTCGGGCACCTGCTCGACGATGCTGGCCGGGTTGAAGTCCTTCATCGAGTTGATCTGCAGCCCCACCGCCAGCTCGTCGCTGCCGCCCTCCTCCTGGAGACGATTGGGTACGCTCAGCGTCAGCCCCAGCTCCTGCTTGGCCAGGACCTCGTCGAAGGTCATCTTGTCGATGCCGATCGGCTTGCGGTCCTCCACCTTGCGCTCATCCCCGCGCTGGGTGTAATCGCCGATCGCCAGTAGCTTCAACGGCAGTTCGATTTCCTCCTGGGCACCGCCGGTGGCGGGCTTGAAGGTGACGTTGATGCGTTCCTTTGGGGCTACCGAGCCTTCTTTGGCCATGGCTTTTTCTCCTTGAGAATTGAGGGCGCGAAGCCCTATTCGAGCACCACCTCGAGATCGAGGTGGCACAGCCTGCGATAAATGTCTTCCTTGCGTTCTCGCACGGCGTGGTTCTGCGGCAACAGCTCGCAGCAGCTATGCAGCAGGTGCAGTACATCCAGCGCCAGATCGGGCTCCCAGGCGTGCAATCCCGATTCGTGCAACTGATGGTCGAGGCTCTCCAGCTGGGTCTTGGCCAGCTCGTACTTCTTCGCCAGGAAGCACAGTCGCGCGAGGCTCAGTTGCCAGAAGAACCGGGCGCGTCCGCCGTGGGCGCGCTTCATGCCCTGCTTCAACACCTGTACCGCCGCCTTCAGGCCGTCCTTGCGCAACACCGGCTGGACCTCGTCCAGGGCGACGTCCCATTCGGCCTGCAGGGCCACGGTCTCGACCTTGCGCGGCGCACTGTCGTTCTGGAGATGGGGCATGACATGGGCGCTGATCCAGCCGCGGGTGGCCGCATCGGCGAATGCGCTGCCATCGTGGAAACGCAGCTCCACCAGCCCCGGCAGACGCTGCAGGAGCAAGGCGAAATGCATTTCGACTTCCCGCATCGCCTGCTCGGCGTTGAGCCCTTGCAGGCACTCCCAGACCAGGCGCTGGCCGTCGAACCAGAACGGCGCCCGTGCCAGGCTCGCCTCCAGCTCCACCAGGAGATCGGCGTACAGGCCCTGGGCGAAACGCTCCTGGTAGCTTTTCAGCTTGTCCGCCGGCACTCCCCTTAGCGCGGTGACCTGTTCGGCATTGCGCTCGGGCATGGACTCGATGGGCAGCCAGAGCATCGTTCGGTTGAGGCGCAGCGCGCGCAGATCGGTGGCTTTCTGCTTCAGCCACCAGGCGCACAGGGGGCGTGCAGCCTCCTGCTGGGCGCGCATGGCCTTGTGGGCGTCGCGCTCGTTGTCGATGGGCGCACCAGGCGCCAGCAACTGGCTGGCCGCCTGCTTGACCTGGGCCACCACGGCGCCGACCACGCCAGGTTCGGGCTGGTTGTCGGCGGCGCGCTGGAGCATGCCCGAAAGGCGTCGACTGATCGGCAGCAACAAGGGCGCGTCGTCGCCCAGTTGCGCGGTCAGCGCGGTATCGAGTTTTTCCAGGTGCTCGGCGAGACGCCGGAACAGGGGGAGTTGCTCCTTGATCGGTACGTTCTCGTTCAGCGCCTGCTCCAGCCGGGGCACCAGCCAGGCAATGGCCGCGGCGCGAGTGCGCGCCTTGAGCGGATGGATCTCGACCCAATGCCGGCTGCACAGACGTTCCAGCAATCCCAGTCCGGCCAGCAAACCGGGAAAGGATTCCCGTTGGTAGAGGGCCCAGGTCAACCAGGCTGCAACACGCAGGTCCTTGGATTGGGCACGAAGCAGCGCTTCGCTGTTTTCCAGGATTTTCAACCAGTCAGTCTGGCCGTTCTCATGGAGCGAGAGCGCCTTGCCCAGCTCATTTTCCAGCGCCTCGTATTCGCTGGAAAAACGCACATCCTCACCCGCAAAGACATCCTTTGAAATCGGCTGTTCCGCGAGTTCCAGATAATGCGAGGAGAGCTTGCTCGAATAGGTCATCCTAACCCTTCAATGCACACCATGTGCGCCAATGAATATCTTAACAATTCAACTAGTTGGCATAAAAACCGAACGAAAATCCCAATAGCCTGAAAAGCTCTTTGCCTTTTCCATGAAAACAACATAAAAACTGGCAAGCAACAGGACATTCCCTCTTTGGGAATTTTCCTATTCATTGATACGAATCAATGAAAGATTTTCAGCCAAACGTCAGGCGTCTGCGTCCATGCCCTTTACGGCTTGGCTATAGCCATCATAACGACATTGATGGCCATTTGGAAAACCCTACCAAAACAGGTAGTTAAAAATTTATAAAAAATAAGGCAGGCAACAGTGGATTCCTCTGGAGAGCCTCGAAACATAGGCCTTCCAAGCGGACCAACAGCTGATTTAGAGCGTAATAGCGATTGTGCAAGAAGTTGCACAATGAAAACCAAGAAACATCCCCAATAACAGCCCACAGCCCTTGAAAATACTGGCCTGGACACTACTGCGCAAAAAGTTGCACAGCACTGCGCAACTTCTTGCTCAATTCACTTGTTATTTTTCATTCAAAACGAGACATGGATAACAATTATCCGTCGGATGCGTTTGATTTATAAGGATAGTTAAAACACTGGCATGAGAATTGTTAGGTGAAGTTGCCCGAGGGGTGGTCCAACCCGCGGGATTTCCTACTCACGCAAGGAGAGCATCCATGGCAACCCCCGCCTATATGTCCATCACCGGCACCAAGCAGGGCCTGATC
>OKKB01000015.1_pt1 | contig 150340 bp, 71 predicted proteins | sample 1613931 | NCBI WGS metagenome assembly OKKB01 (sample SAMN04436893, study PRJEB24849) | human gut metagenome | biome: human gut; feature: NICU; material: stool | host: Homo sapiens | place: USA: Saint Louis, MO | collected 2012-02-08
AACTCTTCTCATAGTGCAGCGCATCTCTCCTAAGCAGGGTGCTAGGTGCAAAGTGGGGGTACGAGAGCCACCGCTGGGACGGTTTATCCGATCCTGGGATACGGTTGTGCCGGTTGCCAACGCTTGTACCATTCTCTAGTACCAACTTACATCCTGGGGACTGGTCTACTGCCACCCTTGGCCAGAAAATCTGGGCTGGTACAAGGCTGGGATCAACCCAGGCCCAAAGTCTAAACTCAAGGGAAATGGCCAGTCCCAGAGCTGGGTGCAAGCCAGAGGATGATGGTTTTGGTTAGTAGAAACATTGTTGCAGTTCAACTACAGGGCTGGTATAACTTCTAGTTAATAGGGGAAGATGGTGCAGTTAACATTACTCATCTGATCTACTAGGTTACGCCAATTCAAAGTTGACTGAGACCTCAGCAAGAAAAGTACCAACACTCTGGAAGGACTAGCTGTAGCATGGTGCTATAGCATATGCATGTCGATAATATTTCGCAGTAATTACCCAGTGACAGCTTCACTATGTGGAGTAAAGAAGAAAAAAAACAGAAGAGAGAAAAAAAAATGTACGTTCAACCACAACAGAGAACATACTATTTATTATTAATGTTTCGTTTATTTGCAAGACGTAATTATAGTATACACTGGCGATTCAAAGATGTTTGTCCATCACCGAGATATGATACAGGTTGCACGTATTGTCAACCAGAATTCCCAACAAACCTAGCCATTGATTTTGATAAGAATTTGAACAAAACAGGAGCAATACCGACCAAACATGTAATGGTATTGACAAATCCGATTAATCAGATATCAGAGCTACCTTCCAAAACTGAGTTTATTCCCAATAGTATACCGAGTGAAATAACAAAGTATCGAACAATGTTTCAAACCGATGACCAACGAGTGACCATTTCCGTGATCCATTTTAACAACAATCGTCACCAACAGATATTAGATCAATATAATATAAAACCAGGCTCGTCGCAACAGTTGGTGTTTTTGTATCCGTCTATGAAAATCATCAGATTTGACCTAAGTGTATTGGACCAATTTGTTAAAAAGTACTTGTACTCGAAGCCTACAGCCCCAGTTTATAATCCATTTGTTCAAGCCAAACCCTCGGCACCAAATAATGACTTGTTTGATTCCATAATTGTAGATGAGTCAAATTTTATTGAGGATGAATTGGATAAAGATTTATTGGTGATATGTGGACATGCAAAACGAGATTTACGGTGTGGAATCATTGCTCCACAGTTGGAATCGGAATTCAATCAGGTACTCGTTCGTCATAATCTACAAGACACGATATACACTGGGCAAGTATCGCATGTTGGTGGTCACGCTTATGCTGGGAATGTATTGTACTACCCCAAAGATTGTCAGACTTCAAAAGATTTCATATGGTACGGTCGGGTTTTTCCCAAGGATGTCCAAGGTATTGTTGAACTGACAATTATAAATAAGGAAATTATCAAAGATTTGTTTCGTGGAGATATAGAGGCATACTAGAGACTAGTGCTAAGCAACTTCTTAGAACTATTTTTATAGATACTTGCATATATACACCCCCAAAGTTCTTGCAAAAATAATGTAGATCGTAATGTTATACTGATCTCAGGTAAAGCTGTTCCACCAATAAAAAATAATGCTTACAGAAAGCACTTGCTATAAAATAGCAAAAAAGAATGCAAGAACCGGGAATCGAACCCGGGGCCCAACGATGGCAACGTTGGATTTTACCACTAAACCATTCTTGCTGATTTGATGACTTCCAAATTTGGAATATTAGTCATACAATGTTTTCAGATAATTATTTCTGAGCTGTAAAGTCTAGTAGTAAATTTTTACATTAAAAAAAGTACCAAAAAATCATAAAAAAAAGAATCATTTTGAAATGCTTTACCTGTCGCTTGACAACTACATGCTTAAAGCAGGGTTATTGGCCATAATTTGCTTTGCAGTCTAATTAGAGTTAATTATCTGTATGTGCATCAGTAGTCATCTGTCAAACACACGAATTTCCATGCAGACCAACGTGCGTTGACTGGCTTTCTATGTACCATTGGCAGATTTACTTGTTTGTACTACCAGCATGTTTTTTTTTGTATCAAGATTTGGTTGGCTTGTAAGTTCCTGCCAAAACAAGATTTGCAACATATCAAAATGCGCATGTACATGCCACTCATTTTATATATCGTTGACATCGGCCTTATCAGTATCATCAGCTTCTTCTGTATCACAATACACATGCTAAATCACAGCAGAAGAATAGACTCAACCTTAAGCTGCAAAGAAAAAAGAAGAGTTGGCTTAGAATTGAAGATAAACTTTCTATAATTGTAAGACCGTATCTTCACATGTAAACATACTAATACCTACATTCCTTTCTCCCAAAATGTATAAATCACGAGAGCCGAGAGGCTTTGTTTACTCTTCCTTGGTCGGACATGAGCAAAGATACATTCAGAAGTACATAGCAACCACCTCTTTACTAAAAGAGGTAAGTCCAAATAGGTTAACTTAATGGTCATTTGATTTGTGGACTGTAAAACAACAACAGTTACACTACTTTGTATTGTTAACTTTTTAGACTTAAAATTATCTAATTTTATTTCAAACCCCCGCTCCTCCTACATCATCAACTGAGAAAATTAGACTACTATTCTTGCTACAATCACAAACAGAATATGAAAATTCCAACTGACAATCTCACCAAACGACGATGACAATAATGGTATTGATATGGGAGATTATTTTTTTTGTGCTTTGAAATTATAAATCCGGTTAGAGTCTAGCCATGCTCATAGTCTCCATGGAATTATCGATATCTGAAAGTTTTCTTGGACAACACAAGGACTAAAAAAGACAATCCCAAAACACGCCACAAACAAAACTATGTTTAAGTTGCTGTGCCGCAAGCGTCATTTGCAGTAACAACAAGTTGAAACACACTTTTAAATTTTTAAATTTACTAATGCAGTTCTCTTTATGCCTAAAAATTATGTCACCAGTAGTGCATAAAATATACAAAGTTTGACAATGCGCTAAAAGCTTTAGTGTTGTTTGAGCTATAGTACAAATCTGTTTCAGACTTGTGCGTCCCACGCAAACACGCTCACCCGCACGAATCTGGTGTTAGAAAATGGCAGTAATAATAAGAAAACAGCCATTAAGGACAAGTTCAGTGTTGTGAAAATAGTAAAACATAGATTGAGTATATTCAAGAATAATCAATTGGAGAGTCAGTTTTAGCCGTTTGCGTGTGTGGGGTGTGTGTATATATGTAAGTACATATGTACGTGTGTTATTGTTCCAAAACCGGAACCCACCATTGATGTAGAAACTTAGAATTACTGAAGAGCTCGTGTAGATAGGTTCCAGATTCATTTTAGAGGCTCACCTCGTGAAACAAAGGCCCTGCTGGTTCATGACGACAGATTTAAAAATCCAAAGCAGATTACTCTTTTCATTATCCGCTAAAAAGAGATCATGTTCATCACTCTTATCGCCGACCAGATTTATGGGGAGATCCGGGTTTACAAAGATAGACAAATACAATTGAGTTTGTGTTGCAATGGCAGTGGTAGTAATAGTAGCAGCAGTGCTGGTGTAGGATACACAGAGAGCACACACAACAGCATGTTTCAGAAGAATAAAAGAGTATAGAACTTTTCAAGCAAGATGTAGAATCTTTGTATTATGGGACAAAACATAATAATGCTTAGCAATTCTTGAATTTACGAAGCTTGCTAAACACTCTGGTGGAAATGTATAATACAAGTGATGAAATTTCGTTGACAGCCATGCGAATAGCTTGTGGGCATATCTGCATGTCAGCCTGCGAATTAGACAGAGCATACCCACCACATAGTGTCTTGATGTATCAGCACATCAAAAACTGCTTGTTTCCAAACCTTTACCTCTAGCATTTATATTTATAATTCGGCATTGTTTATGTATACGATGCAACTGTAAATGAAACAATGTGGGTCAGAATTCTACAATGAAAAAAAGACTAGAACCAATAAGTCCCTATACTGTCAACAGGAATTCAGAGGAACACGAGGAAATATGAGCAGATATACTGAATAGTAAACAACAATGAAAACAATAGGCAAATCAAATCTTGATTATTGAATTAACTAATCTATAAGTCAATTGTGAAAATCACTATTTTATCCCTTGCATTTACACTAGACAAAAAAAGATAGGATAAGTAACAGACATTACATTATACAATACAATTGTGAGGAAAAAAAATAGTTCTTACGTTAATCAGATTCTGGCAAAGCTTTACATGCATGCACATTTATAGATTTAGTTATTTATACACACAAACATATGGTCCGGCAATTATTGACGTCTAAGAATGATATGCAATGTCAGAGACACGTAAACACACACACATACTCTGACAGACGTAACATAGATACGATAAGGTGATGTTTGTCTAACATTCTCTGAGTTTAGCAGAGTCTGCTTGATGATGATGACGCAGTAGTGATAATTGTCGATAGTGATATGGAATCAAACTAAGCCTGCTTTGAAGATAACAGGTACAAAATTGAATTCTCCTAATTATATATCCCTAAGCTTGAAATTTAGTTCTAGCCTTCAGTGTTGGTGTTGTTAGGCACAATTAAATTCTTTGAATAATAAGATGTAGAAGCCAAACAAGACAAACAAAGACACTCAAGCTGACTAGGAAAGCTTATCCCAACTAAGCAAAAACAAACACGACAACGACTATTACTACTGCTACTACAAACATTGTTATTGTTTGATTGAAGGAGGAAGAGGGAAAGCAAGAGAAGGGGAAAAGGATTGTTGACGCAAAGATGATTAAATAACATTAAGATCACAATAAAACTTTCAAAAAGAAAAAAAGTGGCCTGATTTTTTTTTCAACAATTTGCTCTGTGCAATATTTAGTTTTTTGTTGTGATGCACAACTATTAATGTTGTGTAATAAGAGATATGCATAAAGTAGTTTTAGCAGATATGAATAAAGGCATGGCACAAATAAAATAACAGCACAGAACAAGTTTGTACACAAGTTAAGATTAGGTTCTACATGCTGGACAAAGAAAAAAAAACAGCGTTACAAATGTAGACACCAGTGAATGTAGAATCTAAAAAAAGCAACACTAGCTAATACTCTTTTCTCGTACATTTTGTATCTGCTGACTAACAACAACAGTACTAAAAAAAGAGCTTTAACTGATCTTTGCAGACCAGATTCACAAAATAAAGCTTTTGAATTAAGAGAAAACTTTAGGGCCTTCAATAAGGAGTAGAACTGAGCTCCAATGTTCTGTGAACCATAATCAAATCAACATCAGAAGGTTTGTCATGATGAGTATAGATTAGAGGGTACGTGGGTGAACAAAGGAGATTAGAACATCCAATTCAGGGGACAAAAACAATTAGCAATTAAAAAAAAGTATTGATGAGGCGAAGAGAAATATGCCACACCTCAATTATTACACAATAACAAATTAATTTATTCATTCATGCTCATGCACATCTTTTTTTAAACTAAACCCAAACTTGATTTTTTTTTTTAATTCAATTCAATTCAAGTGGTGTTTCTTTTTCTTTTTCATGCTTTTAAATGGTTATTGTGAGAAACAAATCGTTTAATTGTGTTTTGAACCAAAAATAGAAAAGTGTCAAATAACGAGAGACTAAAGTGAATGGCAAGTTAAAGATAGATAAAGATAAACTTTTTATTTAACGAGGTTACATATTACGTAGCACTACTATTAATTATATCTAGATATAGGGGGACGTATGCAATGCATCGACGCAAAAGTACTACTCCTTTTTTTTTTTGCTTCGCTTGCCTCGCCTGACAAACCTAGTTAAAGGTGGATACATTTGTATGGTTTTAAACTTCTCTAGATTGGAACCAAAAAGCTTAAAAAATACAGCAGCAAGAACAATGAACCCTGCACTTTTGATGCATACATATTTCACCTCATCAAAATGGACAGGAATGAAATTTGTAGACCACGACTAACTAACTTTTTGGCAATTCCCCAAGGTTCCGTTCTTTGCCATAAGACCCATAGTTGTTGTTGTTGTTGTTGTCGACGTTGTTATTTGCAATTTCAAGATCATACGAGAATTGAACTAATTCTATTTTAGTCTGCTTCTTGGCATCTATTTTATTTTCTTGACTTGACGTTGGTCTTTTGATAAGTCTAAAATGGTTAATATAGGGTTATTTGTCCTGAAGCTTATAACTTAAAAGGTTGTGAGCCAAATGCTGATTAAGCAAAATATAGTCAATAAACCTAAGTCAATTCAAATCAATGAAATGAAATAGTAGCAGCACTAAATATGTTTTATGTTGTTTTCCTTATGCCGCGTTTCATGCGATTACGGCAAATTTGCCAAACAAAATTTTTTTTTTCTCTTTTCTATTCCTCAGTAACGAGGCAACAGAAGCCAACAACAAATGCGAGAAGGCGCCTAATAGAAGAAAAAGAACCCAATAACATTCTATGTAAGATTTGTTAAAGTTGTTGCTGTTCTCTGCTTGTGTCTTTTCATTTCTGCTACTTTGGACAATTGTGCACTGCCTTCATATGGCAAACAATTTGAATCTGTTTAAGTATTTGTAATTTACAGGTTCATATGGATATGGTTGTGATTACAGTTACAGTACATTATAACCAAAACCTTTTTTTTTTCGGGTTTTCACTGGTACATTTTTAGGTTAGAATTGACGATCCATCGACAACTGTAAAAAAAAAAGAAGAAGAGAAACAAAAAAAATAGCAAGCTTATAAGGTTAAATTAGCGATTATGTAATTATTTTTAGAATATGCAGATACAGTGCAAGAAGCAAAAGCACGACTCGAGTTATTCATTATTCCCTTTGATTTGTATCTGTCTGTCTGTCTGTCCGCCTGTTGGTTACGATTTTTTTTCTTGAATTCAGGAGTAAACAAAAACCTAGCAACGGGCATTACGAGAACACCGCTTTTGGTTGAATATGATTTTTAATTTTGAAAATCGCTGTTGGCACACGAGAAGGGGGGGGGACATCTAACAATTTGACAACTAAAGTTAAACGTTAATGCTAGTAGAGTTGGTTGAAGAAGCAAGGGGAGCAAGAAAATTCGAACAAATGAAAAAAAAGATCTGCACGAAACTCAACCTAAAATATTAAAGTGCCATGCATTATATGCCTACTCTTACAACAACAACCGTCTACCTACCTAACAAACCAAGAATTTGACTTTTGTTTGCTGACTTGATTTCGATATATCGGGAATAAGAAAAGGCAGACGACAACAACAACAAAACTTAGTGTGAAAAAGGTTTCATTACCCTAGGGTATTTCGAATTACTTGATTATTGACAATACTGAGGGCTTTGGTCGTGGTTCTAAACCATTGCCGTATAGTTTGTGTAATCCAATCAATCAACTGAATTAGACGTCAAAGTATTAGTCACATTACATTCTGTTCTGGATCAAAGTCCATAGCAAAGCAATTATACTAAAAAAAAAGTTAAAAAAAGAAAACAGAAGTGGAAACTAATTTCCACCAATAGATTGTCTAATTAATTAGAGAATGTTAGCTTTTTTAGTAATGCCTTGTATGCACACTATAGGTTCTATGTAGGTTTGAATGTATATGCATGCCTCAACCAAAATTCCACAAAATTACAATATAAAAAATATACTAAAATGGTAATAACAACAATTAGAAAAAATTGTAAATGAATCCAAATTCAACACGTCATGCATTGCACTATACACAGGCATCATGTAACCAGCTCAACAATAGGAATCAAGTTTGTTGGTTTACAAGAATCACAACAGTCACAAAAAGAAAAACTCTTTCCTTTCTCTCTCCCCCATCTTACCTCGGATCTCACTCTCTATTTGAATACGTTAACGAGCATATTTGTATTTTAACTTTTTAGCCTAATATAAAACTGATACTTTTGATAAGAAAATACTCTGCTGCATTATCTCATTAACCAACAGCCAGAGTCAAGCTAAAGCAAGATTGTTCGTATAGGTGCTGAAAACAAAAACACGCACAGCAACAATTGTGATTGTGATGGGTGCGTGGGTGGGTTGGTGTATTCTTCTATTTGTGTAATGGGTTCTCTTCACTACACCTTTATCGACTTTGCTACCACTACCGAGTAAAGTTGCTTCCGTGTGTATATGTGTATACGTATAGTAATATTCTGCTGAGTATTTCTTCTACAGGCATGGCAGCGCCTCTCTAATATTATTCTTTTCTCTTAAAGTTGACAAAAGTATGTACAAACATACGTACACAGAATTAGTTTGGAACTCAAGCAAAATTCACTCCTATTATGAAAATCTCAACAGGAAGGAGGGAAAGTGAAAGAGAAAGGGGTTAGACGATAGGTCTATTCCAAACTATATTCTGGATGTAATGGTTATCTTTTTTTATTTATTGATGATTGGATGGTGGGAAAACAAGAACGGGCCGATTTGCAACAATACAAACAAATTATCTTTACAGTCTCTATTTCCATTTTCATAGTAATATCCGGTATCCGTTTCGGTAGAACAGGAAGGAAACATTCAAACTCGAGGTCTTATAAAAAATACTTGCCAAGGAACACTCTCCTATTGTTGTTGTTAGTTCCCTCTTTATTGTAGGTTTGTGTTCAGTGGTGTTTTACAGAACACCAGAAACCGAAAGAATATGAGAAATAGGACAATTACGTGAACAACCAATTTTTTCGATCTGGTTTGGTGGTGGTGTAATTGATAATTGAATAATAATCATCATCATCATTAAGTCCCAATTCTATTGTCTGTCTTGATGGTAAAAAAAAAAAAAAGATAACTCATAACTTGCACATTCTAATATCAAACAATTTTTAACACTTCCTTTTAAGGAAACGAGACGAGCTATTGTGTTAGAATTGGTAGTCTTTATTTTTTTGATACTCATCTACTCCTCCCCCTTTTGCAAACACCTTTTTTATTCTAAATCAGGTTTGTTTCCTAGTTCACCACATAATATTTTTGGTGTTGGTTTGTCTTTGATATTTTTCTTTTGCTACCTCTCTAATTCATTCCCTAATTTTTTTTTTCAGGTAGTGATAGCAAGAAAAGAGTTGGAAAGATTTGTGGCATGTGTATAATGTATATCCAAATGTGAGTTTGGTGACTCTTTTTTTTTTGCGGTGGCATGTTGGCACTTTCATTCCAATCCTGATGCATAAGTGATTATTAATGCATTCAAACAGGATGCAACTACAACCGAGTTGATCTTATTTCCACGGACTTTGTAAAATAAATGAACATTCTATCTATGTTGACACTGTTTTACAACACTGAGGTGTCAAGAAATTGAACTTGGTTCAAAGAAAGGAACGGCAAAAATGGGGGGAGGGGAAGGGGGTAGAAACAAGTAATAACCTTGACCCTTGTGAGACCTCAAAAACAATCATGATCTCTATGTGTGTGTGTGTAAGTGTGTAAGTGTGTATAGTCTATTGTTGAAATGGTGAATCAAAATTACCCAAAAAGTGTGTGTGTGTATATGCGTTAGTCTCAATTGAACAGATAGACTCTGTGCATTGTCATTTTGTGTATATGTGCTGTGTGCTTGCAGTTGTTATTGACAACTTTTCAAACAACAAGAGTAGTTACAAAAATTGAAACAGCAAGCTTTCACTACAACCTAATTAATTAAGATTGGGTTAGTTTAGTTTTTAGAAAAGTTATTGTCTTAACTTTTGCCCAGAATTTGCATTGCATTACTCATTGTGCATCTTTTTTCTATTTGCTATTTCATTTTCACTTTGTTGAATTATGGTACATTGACGCCAACAATAGAAACTAATATACAAGTATATATGCATATATGCATATACCAATTAGCAATACTGCACAATAACAACAATAGTTACAAAAGCGGTAGTGTTTTTTTCCAAATGCATTTCGTGATAAAATGGGCTTATTATGCATTCAGTCATACATATACATAACCCACACCATGCAATCAATACTAATTATACAAATAGCACTAAAAAGAATTTATCAAGTGAGTGAGAAGTAGTAGAAGGATTTCATTGTTGTTGGAATCTCTTGAACAAGAAAACCCAAAATAGCACTAAACACAAAATCGGTTTTGCCTCTTTCCTTTTTATTATTTATTTTTTTTTGATCAAAATCTTGTAATCTTGTTATACCCTTTTTTTATAAAGTAGAACTTGCTAAATACGTTTCTATCCGTACTAAATCTTTGAGTTATTCCTCCTAATATAAAAAAAATTAATAGTATATTCCATACTACCAACATGTAATTTTTTTTTTTTTTTTGGGTGGAAGCAAAACTAAGAAAAGTAGAAATATAAATAACATCCAAAAGGATCCAAACCTTTGCAAAAGGAAAAAAAAATTATCATTACATTTAAAAGAGATTTCATTTTATTAATTTGAATAATCTATCATCTATCAAATAGACTTGGTTGGTATTAATAACAATAGATTTGAATATAATAAAAATAGAATAGGATTTTATTTTCACAAATATTATTATTTCATCCTGTTTAAAGTCTTTCCGAGTAATTTCAATCTTATTTAACTATCCAATTATCCCAACTTTAATTCCTTCCTTTCCTTTTTTACTTATTTCCCTTCTTCTTTTGCTCAAAAGTCTGGAAAGAAATTAGATTTATTAGATCAGAAGAGAATTCAAGTCGTTTCTTTTGCATTTAGCTGCTATTTCAACCAATTGCCCTACCCATCTACTCGCGTTGTATATTATCAATAATACATCGAGCGATTCACATAAGGTTATTTCAAGTCCCATTCAACCCTTTTCTTTTTGAATAAAACAAGCTTAAATTGTAATTGCTACCAAACTGACACAGTCAAAAAGTTAGCAGAGAACAAAAGAAGCTACCATTATTCATTGCACTAACCCGAACACCAACTTTAATATTTTAGTTTATTGTTTGTTCTTTTTTTTTTTTGGGGAGGAAATTTTAACTTTAAGTTTTTACCTACTGGAAGCTATATATTTGATTTAGTGTATTACATCCAGCCAACCCACTTAACTTACAATTGAAGAGACAAGCAAAAAACGACCAAATTATACAAAATTTAAGAAGCCAGAATATTAAAGAAATAGAATTTTATTTTTTTGTTTTTGTTTTTTCGCTTTTTTTTTGGTTAACCCCTTTGTGTCCCTTGCATACTTTTACATTGGAAACATACATACACTAACATTCACACTCAATACACTCACATTATTTACCATTTTTGTTGTGAAGATACACGTATTTATTGAGTATTCCTTCATAACATTTAATTTATATTCCAAGAGTTAATTGATTAAACAACTTGGTCCAAGAATTCATTACCAGGCGTGTTTTATTAAATTCCTTTTTTTAATTAGCCTTTTTTGCCTCCCACATTAGTTGCTCAGGTCACGTTATTTAATATATTTCTTTTTTTTTTCTTACTTGCTGAAAAAAAAAAAAAAAACAACCAACCAACCCTTAACCCATTAACGAATTAAGATTTGTTCTATTTGACTACCAAGAATATAACCCATATTAATGTCAACGTATTCTATACCCTATTACAATCAAATGAACGGAAATTACAATAACGGTATGCCCCAGCAAACAACTGCAGCCAATCAACAGGCTTTTCCTCAGCAACAACAACCAACAACAACAGGCAATGCTAGCCAACAGCAACAGCAAGCAGCTGCTACGGCAGCTGCAGCTGCAGTCCAACAGCCTTATAACTACATGTTCTATCAGCAACAAGGACAACCAGGTCAACAGACTGGACAGACAGCAGGACAACAACAACAACAGCAGCAGCAGCAACAATATGATTACAATACCTACAACAGATATCAGTATCCTGCCGCAACATCTCAAGGAAACTATTACCAACAAACAATTCCTAATCAATTGTCACAGCCACAACCTCAGCATTACAATGGATCTAATCGTAATTACACAAGTGCTCCTAGTGGTGCCCCCATACCTTCCAATTCTACCAGTGGACCTTCACAACAGCCACCACTACCAGGTCAACAAGCAGTACCTATCCCACCACATGTATCGACAATGCAACAACCAACTCCTGTTCAGGATACGTTGAACGCCTCGAGCACTTCCACTGTGGGGCAATTCCAACCACCAGGAATCAGACCACGAGTAACAACTACCATGTGGGAAGATGAAAAAACTTTGTGCTATCAAGTTGATGCCAATAATGTGTCGGTTGTCAGAAGAGCAGATAATAATATGATTAACGGAACCAAATTGCTCAATGTGGCCCAAATGACACGTGGTAGAAGAGATGGGATTTTGAAATCAGAAAAGGTGAGACACGTTGTGAAAATCGGATCAATGCATTTGAAAGGAGTCTGGATTCCATTTGAAAGAGCATTGGCCATGGCTCAACGTGAACAAATTGTGGATATGTTGTATCCTTTGTTTGTCAGAGATATTAAACGAGTGATTCAAACCGGAGTAACTCCTAATGCAGCTGCTGCAACGGCCGCCGCCGCTGCCACTGCCACTTCTGCTTCGGCTCCTCCACCTCCACCTCCACCCGTTGCTGCTGCTACTACTACTGCTGCTACTGCTATTTCCAAAAGTTCTAGCGGTAATGGGAACAGTATATCTGCTACCAGTGGTGGCAGTAATGTGTCTGGTGCTTCTGGTGCAGGTTCCACCACTAGTCCGGTAAATACCAAGGCTGCCACTACTGCTGGTACCCCTCAAGGTAATTATTATCAAACTTACAACCAACAGCAGTATCCTCAACAGTATGGTCAGTATAATGCTCCTGGTAAGAACCAAAATACACCTGCATCACAACCAGGTTCTACAACCAATGATCAATATTTACAACAACAACAACAAATGTATGGGTATCAACTGAATTATTACCAGGGTGGTGCTGCTAATAGTAGTTACTATCCAAATTATTATCAACAACAACAACCAAATTATGCATCATCATATCCATACCAACAGCAACAACAAAAGCAACAACAACAACAACCAAATCAACAACAACAGTCAGATCAACAACAAACTTCTACACCAAGTGGTGGTGCAGGAACTAGATCTGTGCACCAATCACCCCAAGTTCAGTCATTGACTCAAGGTTCAGTTCACCCTTCACCCCAACAACATCAAGCTAATCAATCAGCTAGCACTGTTGCCAAAGAAGAAAAGTAATAAATATCATTCGTGTACATCACCTTCTGCTTTCTGCCATAAATTCCAAATTAGATTATAGCATATATTTCATTAAGAAATGATTGGAAAGTTTCCTTCATTCAAAATTAGAGAGAAAATAATAAAAAAAGAAATAGTATAGATCATAATCTTCTCCCAAATCCATTGACATGAACGAATTTATACTATTTGGGACAAATTTAAATTGGATTTATTATTTTTATTTTCTTTCAGTTCTATCATAGAAACAAACATAAACATAAACAAAAACGTTTTCTTTTTTTGCATAATATCTATCTATGTATATGTATATATATGTGTGTAAGTCATTGTCTTTTCCATTTTCTTTTCCATTTTCTTTTTTTTTTAGTTTTGTTTTCAAGTGTGTAATAATAATAATATTAATTGTATCTAAAATATTCGAACAAGTATATTTTACTCGATGGCTGCAAAAAAAAAAAAGAGATGATAGTTTGTGGCGTGTAGGTGATGCATAAGACATCAAGTACCAAGCACGAGCAAGCAGCAAGCAGCAAGCAGTAAGCGTCTAATGCGGAAGGTACAAATATGCATATACATGGGGACAAAAAAAAGAACAAACAACAAACAGCAGCAATAAACACAATTTGAAAGTAAGCATGCATATACTTTAAAATGAAAATAGAAACCGTGAACTTAAAAACACTCACAGACGTCACTAGAAATACAACAACTGTGCATTGTGGTAAGTATGCCATCTCTTTATAAAGGACGACAAAAAAAAAGTATCTTTATTAATCTCTTATATAAGCTAACTGTGGTAGAGTCAACTCTAAGTTTTCGACACGAGTTACAGGTGATGTAATAAGACTTCTAACCGTATCATCAATATCACATTACTAAATAGTTAAACTATATCTACTCTAACATTTATATGTGTTGTTGGTACAGACCATAGAAAAGAAAACCTAATCAAAATTTCACAATAGTATTCACTCTGGTTGTTGTTGTTGTTGTTGCAAAAACTCATCCTTCAATTTCCAGCCCTTTCTTAATGAGTCCCAATTTGCAATTTCTCTCAACATGGACCTAATCATAATCATCTCGTTTTCCGTACTCATGGATAACTTGACATTCTTTATGATATCATTAGAAGTGCTGAAATTGTCCATTTGGTCTCCCAAATACTCCACCAAATTCTCCATGATTTGTTTTCGATCTGGTTCAACTTTAACATCATCTGGTTTTTTGGATTCTGTCAATTCATTTTTTTGTCTCAAATTTTGCAAAATGGTACTTGACGAGTTTAACAACTTTCTCTTTTTCAACCCAAACTTGCCAGCACTGCCAAATTTCCCCGTCCATGTTGGCGTGCCTATTGTATTTTTTCTCGTTTGCATGCGAGATTTCTTTAACGCCTCCGCAGCAGCAGTGGCAAGTTTATCTGCTTCCTTTTCAACAAGACTAGATTCCTTTTCTTTTGATCCACTAATGATATCGTCGTGTTGCAACGTGCTATGAACCCCACTCTGAGCAAAAATACTCGACATGATACGATTATCTTCATTCGCCAGATATGTGCTGTCTCCGTCCCCGTCATTGTGATCACCATCTTCAAACTTGTCTAGTTTTGAAACACCAGATATGCGAGCAACCTGCGAGAAATCATCGTCATCTTTATATTTCTTCTTAAACAATCCTCGAGATTGTCGGGGCTTGGTCCCAGAATATTTTTGCTGTGATTGTTCTCCACCTTCAAACAATTGTGCTGTCTCAGTGCCCTCCTCGTCCTGGTCTCCCAACGTAAACAAATCATGCAAATCATTGGCCTTGAAGAAGCGTCGCTGCTTAGGATCCTTTAAAATCTTGTTGGTCAAAAATGTCTTGAAGATTTGACGATGATAAATTTTCTCTTCAATAGACCCTGTGGTCATTAACCTGTAAATTGTTATATCTCGTTTTTGGCCTAATCTCCATGCCCTCTCTCTCGCTTGGATATCAGTAGAAGGGTTCCAGTCAGGATCATAAATAATCACCCTATCGGCTCCAGTCAAATTGACTCCCAACCCTCCCACTTTTGTTGTCAACAAAAAAACATGCATATCTGGATCTTGATTGAACGCATCAACTAACATCTGACGCTTGGAGATAGGCGTACTCCCATCCATTCGCAAATAATTGAAATCACCACCGTTAATCAAAGATAAATTAGCAACAAACTTTTCTAATATATCCAACATTTGACGAGTTTGACAGAAAAGCAATGTTTTATGATTCTCACTTTGCCAAAGACGTAACAAATTCTTCAATACTTGCATTTTCCCTGATTTCGCTGGGTCGCCGTAATTCTTCCTCTTCATTAAAGTGTCACGATACACCAAGTCTGGATGGTTACATATTTTGCGAAGTATATCAACCCCCATTAAAACGTTTCTTTTCCCCTTCAATATAGACTCCAAATCTTCGCTTTGTAGAAAGCTCTCGTACAATTCCTGCTGAATTTTGGTTAGCTTGACAAACAAGACCATTTCATTTTTCTTGGGCAAATCTTGAGCAACATCACTTTTCAACCGTCGGAGCATATACGGAGATATCAAATCACGTAGTACCACGGCACATTTGTATGCTGTTTTCACTTGCAAATTGTTTGAGTTGGCATAGCCCCCAATGTTTATGGGGATCGAAAACTCCTGCTGAAACACTGGCAACGTTCCCAATCTACCGGGGAAAACAAAGTCAAATAGTGACCACAACTCAATCAAATTGTTTTGAATAGGCGTACCCGATAAGATAATCCTATTGACGGTTTTGATTTTTTTGCAAGTGAGGGAAATATCCAGATCCGGGTTTCTTATTTTATGTCCTTCGTCTAATACCACATACCCCCATTCACGCGGTAGTATATGTTTGGAATATATTCTTAACCCAACATAAGTAGTAACCAACACATGTCCTTTTTCCATAACTCTATCGACGATCTCTTGGGCATTAATTTGACTCTTGATACCGTGAAGGGAGGACTGTGTCGCATCTGGGTCGGTCGACTCCAAGTACTCTTCTAGTTTTGACTCCGATACAGAACCGTTCATCCCTGACCCGATACTGTGTAGAATTATACATCTCAAAGGTGGCCACCATCGGTGGAACTCATTGACCCATTGGTTCAACACTGTTGCTGGAACAACAACTAGAACAGGTTTATCTAACAATCCCGAATAGTGCAAGCCAGCAAGAAACGATATAATTTGAATAGTTTTACCGAGCCCCATCTCATCACCAATTATCCCTCCAGTCTTTTGAGTGTACAATTCCCATAGCCATTGAACACAAGTTTTCTGATAATCAAACAAGGAAGGATATATATCGCCAGGTAGTTTGAATTTCTCATTTAGCTTAGCATCAGCAATATTTGGATGTGGAAGAAACCATTCTTCAATTCCCTCCTGCTGGTGCTGCGTTCTGAGTGATGCTCGTTTGCGTACCCAAGTTTGCAATCTCTGTTGGTATAACGATTCATCGCCATCGTCTATATTATGGAGGACGGATTCTGATTCTTGATTAGTTTCCCCTAGATCCCTGACAGCATTTTTATCAATGGAGTTGTCATTATCGTCTACTTCTGAGTCTGACTGGTACGCGTAATCCTCGTCGTTTACCTTGTTGTCAAGACCTGGCTCCCTCAAAAACACATGGCTTTGCTGCTCATGGGTCTGTTCCAGTTGAAATGCATTCTCATTGCCAAAGGCTGTGATTTTCCCTGTTCGAATCAAATAGTCCCGTTCGGTTTCCTCAGGTAGTCTGCTAGTTGATTGGGTCAGTTGTGGCGCGTCCTTTTTCAATTGAATCTTGTTTTCTTTCAATCTATTTCGGATATCATCAACATCTTGTTGTCTAGGAATCAATTCATTCTCTTCATACCAGTGAATTTCGTCTTTTAATCGTTTCTTTTCACTTATTTTAGTTCTCGGGTGTGCTAGTCTTGCCGATAGATTTGCAATTTGCCTTTGTGTTGACTCCAACTCTTTTATCGCCTTTGACAATCTCTTTTCATCTAACTCTGCATCTTTCAGTAGCAAAACCTTGTTTGCTTTATTGGTTATAGACGTTTCTAGTTCATCCTGGTCGACTAACTTGACATCTAACTGGTCTAATTCGGACATGAATACGGGTTAACGTAGAGAACAAACAAGAGAAGATCATCTTATCACACATCTTTTTTTTTCTTGCTTTCTTTGCGCTCATAAATTCTGGCTTTCACATCTGTATTGTGAAAGATCAAGAACAAATAGTCATTGTAAATTATCTCTATCTAAATAAACGGTGTCAAGTCTCATAAGTATTGAGTAAAAGAAACAACACTGTTCAATAATAGATAACATTAGAGTTGAGACAAAAAAAAAAGTATAATTGTTAGGTTTAAAAAATATATAACTAAACACTAAGGAATGCCTATAAAGTAGTGAGCTTCTAACACGACCTTAGCAAATAGTAAATTTGCTTTTTGCTGTACAATTATCCCAGTCTTGACATTTCTTCTCTAGCTCATACTATGTTTAGCACAACTATTGACTTCATTAGGGGTTAAATAAGCAATCGATACATAATTTCTCCTTCTCTTCCTCCTCCTTCTGTTTTCCTTCTAGCGGCTGGGTGATTTATAATCGCGGGGATAAAGAAAAAAGTGAGAGAGAAACCCCGAAATAATAAATAGAATAAATGCCGTGAGGTTTTTAGTAGAAAAGAAAAGGTCAAACGTCATTTATTTTTGAGTGGTTAATTATTTGTTTTGGGGAGAAAGAGACATCACACACCTCACCCCATACTCTGTTATCCTATGCTATTCCTAAATACTTGGTACTAATCTAATCAAAACAGCTAGATTTTATTTATCTATGTGACCCGTGGTGTTATTGGTCATAGATTAGAATAGATCGAATCATTAGATAACAAATGTGAACTATTTCTAATATTGTTAGTTTTGGGCTTTTTCGAATATCGGCTATAAACAAAGCCTATTTTTTGTGGTAGTAGTGGCGGCTTCCAAAAAAAAAAAAAAGAGAAAGTTCCCATCTCCACTAAGGGGACCGTTTTCGTCTCCGACCCAAAGTGGGCAAAAAAGAAAAAAATGGCACCAAAGTTTTTTTCTTGTTGGTGAGAAGGAGGGGAAAGTTGTTGCAAATAATATTGACTCCATCAATCAATACAAACATTGTTGGAAACTGTGTGAAGAAGAGTTTGGTCTTTGCATTTGTAATAGAGTATCTTACAATACCATTGAACGTAGTATACCAGTTTAATATGATTACTTTTGAACGGTAGCAAAATTCTGGATGATTCTAATTGATTCGGAGTACACCGTTTTCCAGAATTCTACGATCTGAGACTCAGTGTGTGCTAGTTTGATTTTGAATCATAGTTGTAATTGGTAGTAATTGGCAATACAGTTCTTTTTTGTCTTGCAGAATGCAATATCTATAGATATACCTTGACTTAAATGAGTTCCTTCTAAACACATTAACCGAATTGGCTTTTATAAGAAATATGATTTGATTTAAACTTTGTTTTTTAGTTTTCTCTCATTCTTTTTTGGCGCATGTATTTGTATTAGAATGTGTGTATGTATGTGCGTGTATGCCTAAATTAAAAATTTCTTGAACTCCAAATATAATTTTTGATTCTTCTTTTTTTTTTTGGTTTCATATCATTTTTATTTATTTCCTTTCTTTTTCTTCTATTCTTTCTATTTAATTCATCAACTCACTACGACGAATTTCTTAATTATATATATATATATTTGCATTTGATTCACTAGACTTGGAAGGATTTGGTTTTTGTAATTTAACTTCAAAAGAAATCTTACGAGAGAGAATACTAATACATTTACTGGACAACCTCATTTCATTAATCCTGTGTTGTTTATTCGTCTCCACTTCCACGACAATCATTTTCTTTCGTTTCAATTATTTAATTATTTCAATTTTTGTTGTATTTTAAAGTTTATTGTTTTCCTTTGGTTTTCCTCCTTATTTGCTTGCCATATCCGTTAACCATTCACATTAGGACTAACAGTCAAAAATATGGATTTCAATTTACTGCATCGAAAGTACCTTGACAAGATTAAAGCCAGTGTGTTTAAAAAACAGCAAGAGCTCCTGCTGCCAGACGTGCATCAGCGGCGTCAACCAGACAATGATTTATCCCTTGTACCAATCACTTCCCCGCCCGATGACCCACACCAATATCCATCCACATTTTTTTTGAGTCCTGTCACTTCAAACGAATCATATAATTACTATTCTGACCAGTCTCTGTCGAAGCGACAGTATTATGCTGAGCCTCAGTCACCAGCATCGTCGGTGGATGATGGGGAAACGGAAAAAGAAGACAATGAGGATGTCATTTCAGATGCACCGGAAGATCAGGATGTAGTGATGACGACTGAAAGTGAACAAGAGGAACCTTTTTCACCATTGCTTTCTTTCCCATTGGAAATACTTTATAATATTATTGAATATGTGTATGTGGACAATGACATATCATCAATCAATTCCAACTTGGAAAAATTTGCCAATACAATCCCATTGTTGCTGAAAAAGTTCCATAGCTTATCCCTCTGCTTTTTGTACAAGTATACAATATTCAACCGACCACATTCATTTGACAAGTTTTTACATAATTTAATCACAGACCCCACTATTGGCAAATACGTCGAGTTTATGGATTTTCAACAGTTCACATCAATAGGTTTAGGAAGAACGGGAAGAATGAATCAGGAAATACAAATGGTGACATATAAAACCATCTCTCACGCTCTTTCTATGACTCCAAACTTGTTGGAGTTTTTAGCATCGGAAAATATTCAGGACGACATGAACGTGACTGTTTTGGATTACTTGTTTAACAAACTACCCAAAATAAAAGCATTAGATTTCTGCGGTGCCAGCTCAGAATTATTTGCTCGTGCATTTAACGAGTTGCAAATCACTCGAGAAGATTTATCAATCACAAAATTATCTTTCCATGATTGTTCAAACTTGGCTCCGGAGGTCTTTGAAAAAGTATTCCCACATTTAGTCAATTTGAAAAGATTAGATTTGAACCATACGTCGATTACATCGCCAGTATTATTAAAACTTCCATTAGATATTCAATTAACACACTTGTCGCTTGCCCGATGCTCAAAATTGACAACCAAGGATTTGATCCAATTTTTGGTAGATCATCCAGCAGTAAATCGGGGATCGTTACAATGGCTCAATTTGCAAATCGATTCTAATGTGGTGAGCCCATTATCAGATATATATTTATTATACACTTTAAAACATTTAAAAGCCCCAAAATTGAAATACTTGAACATTGGAGGGATGCCTGTTAATTACAAAATATTATTGACAATAAAGGCCAAGTTTGCCGAGTTGGAAAGTTTGAATATCAGTCACGCACACCTCAAAGTTGAAGAGTTGAATGAGTTTATGAAAGACAACACCACCATTAAATATCTTGATTTAAGTGGAATCAAACTGTTAACATCCAACTTATCAGCATTTATGAAGAAGAACTTCTATAGTGGGCTTGTTGCTATTGAGTATGATTACAAGGCATTATACGACTATACTGCAAATGGCGACCTTATTAGAATATCACCTTTACAAACGTCATTTATCGGAGAACTGACCCCACCTACTACATGGAGGTTTTACGACAATGAAGGGAGACGAGCATGGATATATAAAACTGATGAAGTAGCCAACAAGCCACACACCACCAAAACATCAAATCTTGTGTTTTATGACTTGGAAACCGGTAATAAAATTGTGAACACTGTGAAAAAACCTGAGTTTCTAAAGTATGGTAGTCGCAAAATAAACTGTTCTATTGGGTACTATAACTTGAATGGTTACAAGGGTAAAAAGAGTATAGACGACTCTTATTGCTGGCCTGTTGAATTCAGTCAACGTGGAATTTATAATTACTATTCCCTAAATGTGAAATAAATTTGTTTAAAGGATGGTAAGTGTTTGAAGTTTGTATAAGTATATTCTAATTACGTAGGTATGGGAAAAGCAGATTGATTGAGAGATGTAGTTTTCTCAATATACGAAAGTTTTGCATGTATTTAATGACTACAAACGAAAAGTGTAAATCAGTTCCACCATAGTTTGGTCCTTTTATTAACATTTAGAATCTGTTTATGTTCTTTTCCTCCTTCTTTGTTTGTCTTTTTGTCTTTTTTTTGCTGCAAATCTTCCTCAAAATCTTCCTCATACACACAAGTGCTCGGATAAAAGAAAAAATATTCATTCGAAAAGATTAATAAAAATTACAAACTAAAGAAAAACAAGCCTGGTTGCATTGATGATGTGGGGATGGGATTTAAAGATGTTGAATGAGAGATATAGTACTAAATTAGATAGCACAAATGCAATAAAATGATATAGTTCCGGAAAAGTGGATTTTTTATTTATTTTATATACAAATCCTGTAATACTAATAAGAACGTTTGTGGTTAGTAATAGCAACTTTTTAATTGCTGTAACTAGAGTGGTGAATAAATATATGTTGAGTGTCATACTGGAAAAGTATTATCGGAATTATTAAATCATATTTACTGTCTTCAATGTGGGGAAGACAACATACGGGCAAAGATCAGTTTTAAATTCCATGTAACAATCAAATAAGAAAAGTCCTTCAAGAAGTCTCTAAATCTACACGGACTGGACAGTGTCTAATTCCAAGTCTTTATTTTGAGTTAGCTTGCTTGCTTCTACACTTATTTGCCATAAACAGTTAGCACAAAGGAAAGAAAGGTTAAATGTTTGTAATTGTAAAGTCTGCAAGATATAACCAGCATTTACATATGGCTTACCACCACTTATACTGGTTTCGAGTTTGTGGGGGGGTTTATATTTACCAATGAAAGTGTTGATAATGAAAATCCATTCAGCACCTTTGTCATTTCGGAAATAGTGGAAACTCAGGGTGGTTATGAATACTATAACAATATTTTGCAGCTCTGTCATAGCTCTCCCCACAAGCACCGGAAATACAAAAAATACAAACTACTGTCAAAAAAAAAAAAGTGTCAAGCACAATCAATTCAAAACCATATCAATTTATATATAAAGGGCAGACTAGTTCATGATATTCAAGATTTTTGTTTTCCATTCTTGCTATTACTCAACCTTAACTTTTATTCATCAAAAGTATAACGACAAATAACAAGAAAACAACCCACAAATAAATCTGCTAACTTCTCCAAAAAAATAAAATGGCTATCAAAGAATCTCAAACCGATGTATTGATTATTGGCGCTGGCCCATCAGGTCTTATGTGTGCAACCTGGTTGGCAAGGTGTGGAATACCTTTTAGAATCATCGATAAAAGATCCAACGAAGTGTTTGCTGGTCAGGCCGATGGTTTACAAAGCCGTTCGTTGGAAATTTTCAAGTCCTTTTCCGAACCAGCATTTGATTTTGCAACATTAGACCAAAGTTGGAAAATGGCCAATCATGTCATTGACATGTGTTTCTGGTCACCTGATGAAACTGGGAAATTGATTAGAAATTCCAGAGTTGCCGATACCATCCCAGGTATATCCAGATATACCGAATCAGTGATTCACCAAGGCAATGTTGAAAGATGGTTTGAAAACTCAATTGATTATTTCTCTGATGGGAAAGTCAAGGTCGAAAGACCATTGTTGCCAATCTCCCTCAAGATTGATACCAACAAAGCCACTAACCCACAGGCTCATGCTGTTGAAGTGTTGGTTACAAAGTTGAATTCAGAAGCTGCCAAACCTGAACAATATGGCAAGGTTGCCAATGGTCTTTTCCGTGCCTTTGATGGTGATCAAGAAAAGTTTTATAAAAACATAGATGAAACCAACGAGCACGACTACGAGGTCATTCACGCAAAATATGTTGTTGGTTCTGACGGTGCCCACAGTTGGGTGAGAAAGCAATTAAATATCGATATGGAAGGAGAACAAACCGATTTTGTTTGGGGGGTTTTAGATATGGTCCCCATCACCAATTTCCCTGACATTAGAAATCGTTGTGCCATTCATCTGAAAGATTCTGGTTCCGTCATGGTTATCCCACGTGAAAATGATTTGGTCCGCTTCTATATCCAATTGAAAGAAGTGGAAAGAGATCCAGCCACCAAAGCCGATGATAAGCAATTCAATGGTAATGTTGACGACACCAAAGCCAAAACCAAAGGTAGAATCGATCGGTCGAAAATCACTCCAGAATCTATCCTTAAACAAGCTCAGGAAATATTCAAGCCTTACACCATTGAAATGACAGACTTGAGCTGGTACACTGGCTATCAAATTGGACAAAGAGTTAGTCCACAGTTTTCTAAGCAAAACCGTGTTTTCATTTCTGGCGATGCATGCCATACTCATTCTCCTAAAGCTGGCCAAGGAATGAACGTTTCTATGCAAGACACTTATAATCTTGGATTCAAATTGGCTTTGGTCTGTAAAGGATTAGCTAAACCAGAAATCTTGTCCACTTATGAACTGGAAAGATTAAAAGTTGCTCGTGATTTGATTGCTTTCGATCATAAATTGTCTCGTTTGTTTAGTGGTAAACCAATGATTCCTAATTCTGATATATTAGATGGCGTTGACATGGACGAGTTCCACCAAGTTTATCTTGAAGGCAATAAATTTGCATCTGGTACTATAGTTGATTACGAGGATTCGTTGTTGGTTTCAAAAACAGGTGCATTACCAGTCGATAGCAATGATTGTACAATGGATCAAAAAGCTGCCAAAGTCCCTATTGGAAGAAGGTTGAATAGCAGCAATATTATTTGCCAAGCAAATGGCCAACCAGTTCATATTGCTGATCGTCTTGCTTCTGATGGCAGGTTCAGAGTGTTGATTTTTCCTGGTGACGTCGTCAAATACCCTGAAAACTTGAAAACATTGCACAAGTTTCAGGATTGCTTGGACTCAAAGCATTTCTTTGCCAAAAAATTTACCCCCGTCAATGCATTTGCCAACTCAGTTATTGACGTTATCACGGTCCACGGATCCAGCAGACACGAAGTTGAAATCTTTGATTTTCCAGACTTTACTCACCCACTCGACTTTAAGCGTCGTTGTGATTATTGGAGATTGTACTCAGGGGTAGGAGATACATATCATGAAGGCAGTGTCGACATTTATGACTTCTATGGTATCAGTAAGAGCGAAGGTGTTATTTTGGTCATAAGACCAGATTCCCATGTTGCTCAAGTTTCTCAATATTCCATTGATGGGTTGAAAGAAGTCGACAACTACTTCAATAACTTTATGATCCCACAGACCAATAACGTTTTACCAACCAAAACCTCTGATATCAATGATTCGAAAAGATTCATTCAACCCCGGTTAGCTGTTTGAGTATTGGATAGCAACACTTTCAATTAGTGCAACACAATCAAATTACCAATACTTGTTTACCTTTCATCTGATTCTAATTGGTTCATAGCAATATAGTCTCTTCTGTTGTTTGATATTAATATAAATAAAACTTATTTATCACGTTGTTTAGTAGTCTCGCAAATTTGAAACCATGGATGAGTAAACTTGTTGTGTTAGATGAGCTCAAATATCTGGTGGAACAATTGTGTAGTAGCTCTTTGATAAATATCCAAGAACAGTCGTGCAAGTTTCAAAATACCATCGCAAAAATCCTAACAAAAAAAAAAAATTAATAAAGAAAAGAAATAATTCTATAATAGCTCATCACAACAATTCGTCTACACTTCCCACCTGATTTGTTGGTTTAAATATAATAAGACAAACCTCAGAAGCTATGATAAGAAAACAGGCTAGAGAAAGAAGAGAGTATCTTTATAGAAAGGCTTTACAGCTTCAGGAATCTTCCTTAACAGAAAAAAGACAACAATTGAAAGCAGCTCTAGCAAGTGGAAAATCATTATCAAAGGAGCTTGCCGAAGATGAAAAATTACAACGTGATTTTATTTACGATGAAAGTGAACAAATAGAAATTGATGACGAATACAGTCGGTTGTCGGGAATATCTGATCCAAAAGTTGTTATTACCACATCCCGTGATCCATCTGTCAAGTTGCTACAATTCCTGAAAGAAATCAAGTTAATGTTTCCAAATAGCTTGAAGTTGAATCGAGGAAACTATATAATCTCAGATTTGGTAAGTACCTGTAATAGAGTGCAAGTTTCCGATATGATTTTATTGCACGAGCATCGTGGTGTCCCATCAAGTTTAACTGTAAGCCACTTTCCTCATGGCCCAACTGCGATTTTCACGTTACATAATGTCAAACTAAGACACGATTTGCCAAACTTGGGAAACGTCTCAGAGTCCTATCCTCACTTAATATTTGAGAATTTCCAATCCGACTTGGGTAAGCGTGTGGTTAAAATATTGCAACATTTGTTTCCTCCAGGTGTCAAGAAAGATAGCTCCAGAGTAATAACATTTGTCAATAACGATGACTACATATCGGTGAGACACCATGTTTACGTCAAAACTAAGGATTCAGTGGAGTTGAGTGAGATTGGCCCACGTTTCGAAATGAGATTGTATGAAATCAGACTAGGATTACCTGACAACAAAGATGCTGATGTCGAGTGGCAGATGAGAAGATTCATAAGAACAGCTAATAGAAAGAATTACTTGTAACCAAGATCTACAAAAGTAAGTTACATAGATAATGCATTGTATAGTTTGATATACGTAAAAGTGGTACCATGAACTCATACTTCACTCACAGTTCTTACTACATAACGAGGATCTTCACTCACAGTCAGACTCTCAGACCGCCCATCTCTTCTGTTCCTCAATCTGTGCTCGATGTTGGTGATTGCTCGAGTTAACAAATTATTGCCCCCGTCGATTGGACCATTTCCAAAAGTGGCAACACGACCTAGCGTGGTTGTTCTTTCCATAGTATTGTGCCTATTGATTGCGTGCTCTTCTTGCAATCTGTCATGACGTTTCATAGCAGCGTTAGGTAGCATAATAGCACGATCGATAGTGTATGGCAACCCTCTATGTCTTCCTCTTATCATCATCGCAATAATCACCAACTTTGAAATGACATTGAATTCACCACTAAGAGAGCAGTCCACGCCTGGATATCCCATAGACATCCCCACCGTACCATATGCACTGACTATCTCAAAAAGAACTGCAAAAATCGAAAAACGTAGGTCCTGCTCCTTCAATCTCTTACCCTCGGCAATACAAATTATGAATAGCCCTAGACAAATATACCACAAATCATATGACAATTGGTTTCTCAAATGCGACCCAACATAGTTTGATGGCGCACTCTCATCAACACCCTCTGCATTCTCCTTGGCATACACCCCCAACGACTGTTCTTCATAAACATTGGTTCTTCTCACGGAAATAGCAATGGGCAAAACAGAAATATACATCATGATCAAGTAACTCACCTGAGTCGCTGCATGCAACTGCGATAAATCCATTACTGAAAATCCCACTGTTCTAGTACAGAATGCTTGAAACAAACCATTCAAAACCCTGTACCCCATATCAACCCCTTTGAAAGTGTCATCATGGAGATCAAGTATACAGAATATGACCAAGTCAAACCCATTCAATACTACTAATATAAAGAACAACCACCAAGTAGGAACAGAAGGAAACAACAACGTAAAACAGCGACGTGGATGATCTAATAAGAACCCCAAGGACTCCTTGTACAAAGATAATGGTCTTGCTGTTTTGAACATGACCCAGATTATAAATCTCAATAATATTGGGAACCCCGTGTTACCGATAACAATCAAAAATGAACAAAGGATTTGTACAAACGCATTCTGGTTGAAAGACATCATCGAATTGGACGTTAAAGTGAGCCCCAAATCGTTGAATGACGACTGCAGTGTGAAAAACGCCCACCAGGCGGGTGAGATGGAACTGCTTATCATCAAGTTTTTATAGTGAGGCATACAATATATCCATATCAGCAACATTACACCAGGGATAATATTGAACCCCACATAATAGACAACAATAATTTTGATCAACAACTTAACTGCCCGATACTCAATACCTCCTAATTCCTCTTTCTGCTCGTCCGTCAACTTAATAAACGTAGAATTCCGACCAACAGTAGGCGTCCACGATAGATAATTGCCACTCATTGTTCGCGACAATCTCTGGTAGGAATCGTTCGTGTCCACATTTTCTATAGAACCATCACCAATTGAGACATTCGAATGTTGATTGAAAGATGCATTTCTCTGTGTTCTTGGGGTTTTCCGCTTTGGTGCTTTCTTTCGAATTTTGCGCCCATCGCTTGTGTTTTGTTGTGGAGTATCGAGTGTGTTGCTCCTCTTGGTGTATTTCTTTCCACCCGTCTCATCCTTTGATGGCAACACCAAATGTGATTGAGCTTTGGTTAAAGATGCGCCATTTCCTAGTCTCCTTTCACCTTCACCATCATCATCGTCATCACTATTGTGTTCATCTTCATCTTCATCTTCCTCGTATGATCCTACACTATCAACATCGCTTCCTTCAGCGTTGTCGGCAGCATGTTCGTTATCTGAGATATCACTGGTTTCAGAATCTATCGATGCATATTCTTCATCTTCGCTGTCATCCTCGGTATCTGTCGGCACAACACTTAGAGACCCTTTTTTACTTGAATTTGATAATGTTTTCTTCAACTTGCTTGTCCAAGGGTTATAATGTTTGCGCGTTTTCGTGGTAATCCATTTCTTTGCTTTCCCAGGGGTCTCTTTAAATTGAATCTGTGATGCGAGTTTCTTCTTCTTGGTGAAAATCGGGTTTGCTTCATCTGAGTTCTCTATTTCTATTGGTGGTTTGATAATCAAAATATCATCTTCATCCTCGTCGTTATTGCCAGTACCGACACTATTTGTTGCTGGAGTGATCTCATCATCACGCAGAGGATTAGTATCCTCCTCTGGAAAAGCCTCAATGTTTGAACTGCGTGATTTCCTACGGACCGGAGAACCAATGTTCAAAAACTGAATTCCCTTGGATTTAGCCTCTTGGTTTTTCTTATGCTCTTGCAACATGTTTATCGATCGGTACATATCTTCAGGGTCAATCGACTTCCTTCTTCTCGGATGAGGCAAAGCACTGAACTTGATACCAGAATCAGTACGGCTGTGTCGACGTTGAGATCTTGGTCTCTGTGGCTCTTCAAAATGAATCTTCTCCTGGAAAGTAACAGGCCCATTACCACTCTCATCATCATCGCTGTCTGAAGGCTCACTATGGTGTTCTATATCATTCCCACCTTGATCATTGTAAGCTGTCAGAACCGGCTGGCTTGTTTGTGATGAAGATGACTGAGGAGATAAAGACGAACCCTTCTCTGCCTCTCGTTCTTGAAAACCCAATACTTGGTTGTTGAAAGTGTTTAATCTTGTTGAACTCATTGTTGGTGCAGATCCCAACCTTGCAAGTGTTGCAGACTTTCTCATTCTATAATCCATTAAGGAACGCTCTTTGATATTATCAAAATGACGCTCAAAGTAGTAAAGTCTAACAAAAAGCAAGGAGCCATGAATAAATATCGGCGTCGCCAAAGTGGCCAACAAATACAATACAATTTGTTGGTATAGGGATAGGTCGTTGACATTGACGGTATTCAAACCTGCTTGCGTAGACGCCCCCGCCGTGAAAAACAAAACATCAATATATGCACATGTCTTTACTGGATACACCAATATCGACCCCAAAATGACCAAGGTAAGAATGTAGAAATAGTGAGCTGCCCGAAAATTGGGTAGCACAACCTTGGCATAAGGATATATTTTTGATGCTATATGGTGGATAAAATTTCTAATGTAGTAACCATAGTCAATATTGGTGAAATTTCGGGTGTGGCGTTTGTAAAATCCAGATACTCTGTACAACATAGCTTGGTATGATGAATCTTTCGTACACCTGTCCAAATATCCTATATTTGATATACTAATATCTGCTGTCTTATGTTAGTCACTGTATTATGTATAATTGGATAATGGATATATCAATCTGCGCTTATATCTGTTGAAAGACTAAAGAGCAAGGTTTCTGATATAAATACCAATCAACAGCCAAGGGCAGACGTCTCAATATTTATATACATACTTATGACAAAGTGGACAATGGTTTCAGTTTAAATTTGACGAAAACCTTTGTTTTTTTTTAATCTCTTTCTGTTATGTGTTGCTAATCCTCTTGTCTTCGTGCTCCAGGGATTTTTCTTTCTTCTGATCTTGGTGTTTAGGATTATCCGTGATTCAAAAATAAAAACTCTTGATATTACAAAAATCTTCAAAAGGGATTTTTGGAACCTAACGAGTTTGTTGGTATTATAAATATATTCTGCAAGGCAATTTACACCGTGGTTTTGTTTATCTTATTTTTCGTTTCCCATTTCATTTTTGTCAGATTATTTTTTCTTGCATAATTTTTTTTTTCCATCTGAAACGATGACCATCGTTGGAGTATCAATTTTTAGAATCTCACCACAAATTTTGAGCCGTAGGTAGTTTGCTTGCGACGGTTAGATTCACAACGACTGTTAACTTCATTATGCCATTTGAATGTGCTATCATTGTGCAGCTATTCTAAACTATTTGCATCATGTGTTGTTTTGTTTGTTGTTGAACCTGCAACGGTTTCTTTCCAAATATTCCCATATGGGTTATAGGATTATGTGGCTGCCCTAACCATGTGATCCGAATACAGAGGATTAAAACACACAAAGAACCGTGCAAACACGAAGAAAATACCCCTTTTCGCTATATACTGTGCGTTTAATTTGTGATTTTTCACATCAAACCTGGTAGTAATGTTAACCTTGCACGTGGAGGCGGAGTTTTTGCTTGCATTCAAGACACCAACAATAATACTTTCACTGTCACTATTCGTTACAAGATTATTCATTGATAGCCACCTAATGAATTCAATCCTTGCGAAATTCTACGTTACTAGACAAGAAACACAAGAGTTTCACCTTTGGAAATCCGTGAACGACAGAAAAGTCAATTAACTATACAAAAACTCCCAAATGATAGAGTGTCCTGTTAACCCCTTTTTCAAGTCAAATATTTTGTTGGGATATCTGTTTATAGTGACTGCAATAAGATTTCAAGTCTGGAAATTGCCATGTCATTGTATTAAGCATAAATGCTTTCACAGCATAGCAAAGCTGGGACATCGGTTATTCTTTGACAGGCCAATGATGTTGATCTCAGGGTTCTTAGAACAATGAAAAATATAATATTCAGTCCTTTTGAGCAGAACATGTCTACATTCTGCTGTTTTCAAAATATCGGATTCGATACTCATCCTTTATTCTTCTATTGAATCGTGCCTCTTAAATTCTACTAAACTCTGATGCTTCAATTACATTCGCCACGTCCAGTACCGTTGGCCATCTTAACATTATGTAATAAACCCTTCAATTAAAAACTCTAAAAACACACAGTCCTTTGCTTTTGTTTTAATATCAAATAATCAAAGATAAGTTTCCGTAGAGTTCTTGTTACTAAGCCATATTGCTTCTATTAAGGTATTGCAAACTAAAGCCTTCTTTGTAATCAAGACACTTGAACACTTGCTCTAACGCATCCATGCACTTCTAGTCAAAGTATAAATGAATAGCTCCACTACAAAATAAAGTAAATTTACTCACATTCTTTGGTATTCCAACACCAATGTGCCTACCTACTTGTGTGCCACTACGAACACCCTAAAGTCAAAAACGGTTATCAACACTACTGGGTAATCATTTATTTTCTTCCTTTTATTTGGTTGCAAAACTGAAAGTATATCGTTTTTCTGGACTCCAGATGGCCACCACCATTCATCACCGTGCCATTCACCTTTCAGAGTTGTTAGTGGCAAATCTTTACTATCTATAGCAGATAAGCTACAAAGTAATTCAGCTACAGAAACGTCCACATGCCAAATACAGCGGATGCACCGTAGGTTCTTCTCATTGACATCTACAAAACAAACCCCCGAAGAACACAACACAGACGTGTTCCTAAACAAACACACAATATCAGGACACAGTGTTTTCATGTAGCAAACGAAAATAGCAGCACTACCCGGTATCAGGGAGAACAGAGAAATTGTAGATTCTCTATTATCTTCATCTTATCTCTACAAATTGCTTCCAAAAAAATACATCCACATCAACTTTCATCAAGCTCTCATTACAACAAAACTACCCTGGTGAAAAACAGTAACCACCTGCTTTTGGCAAATTTTCAAAGCTGTGAATTCGTAATGGGCATTTACAGTTCCTGTGGGTCAACAAATTCCTCCACAAGCTAGAAACCAAAGCAAGACCAGTGGTGGTTTTCCAACGATTTAGTTACCAACAGTCTACCTCTCGTATCAACTGTAGCGTCTCTGTGCTTCAAACGAAGCAACCACAACTAGGGAATATTGTTTTTCCACAACAAAACAACTGAATACCACGAAGTGGTCAAGCACAAAGCGAAACTATTCCAAAGCGAGTTACAACTTCAACCAAACCAAAACTAAGGTTTGCCTTTTCAAACCAGACCGATTAGGCTGCGAAATGCCAGACAGCCAACGACGCAAATGCTACACTAATTTCAAAACACAGTATCTAACATAGCGCTGCTTCCAAACCCTTTATCCAATCTCTCGTGCTGCAAACCAAGCACAGAATTGCTTTTATGTTCCATCGTTCAATTGCTCCGGGAATCACATCTAAAACTGCACTTGCACCGATCAGAACCACCTTGTTCTAGATATACTGTCAGTTGACCTTCGGACAACTAGCCTGACTCTAACCTCGGAATACAAGTCAATCAATTAGTAATGTCTCTACAAATAGTAACCAACAATCTCTTCCAGCTATACTAATTATCAACATGCTATCATGGAGCCAATACTATTTCTAGAGAAGCTCAATACCTCGAATTTCTGAAATATGCTACCCCGTCAAGATATGGTTTATGGAAAACATGATTAAATTTTTATCTAGATCAATAGATTATGATAACATTCCACAGTACTACCTCTCATTCAACTATCACCAATATACCTTCTATATGAAGAGCACAATTCAAAAACAAATGAAGTATTCAGATTAGTTCATAAGCGTGCAACAAACTATCTTCGGCCTCTCCCAACACCAGCACTTACAGATGCCAATGGCATACAATCCTCCCTACTCAATAACATTTGCAAACCTCTAATCTCCACACCTCAAATAAAATACCAATGCAATTAACTCTAATAATACAAGCTTAATCAATATAATACTGTTGAGACCCCAACACCTATCCCAATAAATATTACCTACAGCGCTACTTAACTATCTTAAATCTGCAACACCGATAACCTTTGTTTTTGCACATTCATTACATAACTATATAAATGAATACCAAAGTAACATATCTATTCTATTTCATCGAACAAGTCTCATACTCTTGATGTCTCAAACCACGGGACTATAGTTACCAACCATAGATACACGAATTATCTTAGAACAAAATCTGACCTACTCTACAGCAACCCCTAACCATCCACCACTTCACATTACATTTTACCCAAACCATTGTAGAAACTAACGCAATAAAACGATATCATATCAAAGCGCTCATGATGGCTGTCATCTCTTGACGTCAACTGCTTCATCTCAAATACTAACCATTCAACAGTCAGCGTATTCTACGTACACTAGAAATGCAAATAAATTTCTAACAGCTCTATAAAATGTCCTCAAATTAAGACCAAAAGCTGGTTTGCAAAACCAATCAACTAAACGCAATCAAGACCAAACTCAAACAGTCACATAACTTGCAATTAGAGGACTCGCGATATTGCAAAAAGTATTATTTCATTACCTTCAAACTGGATGGCAAGACTGATTCTTACTAAACCATTCAATTAAAAGTTTGCAACCACACAAACATGTGTCTCGAATAATTACATTAACCAACAACAGCTATATCCTGCGAAATCACTACCATTCCACACATGTGATAATTCAAATTCATGCTGCCGAATAGCATTAATCTTTGTCATTAAAAATATATCGCTATATACAAATTCGGACTGCTACCAGCGTAGTAAATTTAAATTAAACACATTTTGAGTAAAAACTAGGCTCATATCAGAAAATTACATTGAGGAGCCACTGCAATCGAAGACTTTGATTGCCTAAAACTTTTGGGATATACCTTGTGATATCGCATAATAAAAGTTCCTCTACCTTTGAGACCAGCCTCGATGGCAATAGATATATATACTACATTAATACCAAATACATGCAATCCTTATATCAGCTAGATCCATTGATCTAAAACAATTCTACAATACACCGAGCTTATTCAACTTAACCAAATACAGAACAGTGGAATAATGCACAGCGCAGAATTGCGATAACCACAAAAATACATAAATCAATATCAATTCTACAATTCTAATAATGGCTTCAATCAATGAACAACTAGCATAGAAAATAAACTTGTAAATTATTGGCATTCCCTGTCGAATTCGATACACCTGCCCTGCTTAATCAACTCATTTAATTATATTCCTTGCAATACCAAGTAGATCTGTTATATGAGAAAATGGCGTTGCCAAGTCTCTGGGAAACATTGGTTAGCCAGCAAAATAATCCTAGGCAAATCAGGGTATTACACGGTGTTGCTAGCCTGAGATTATACTTCTTAGTATTAAGATAATGAGTTCGTTCGATATCATGTATGAAAAATTCCTCGTCACTCTTACTAACAACCAACGACTGCAGATGGTTTTTTTAGATATTGAATCTTTGATACAAGTTCAATCAAAAACATTATTGCATACTACAATAGATCTTTGCAACTAGGTTAAAATTCAGCTTAATAGTGTGTATCTGGCTGATTTGAATGCGTTGATTGAGTTTACCATTTTTGTTTGACTAGAAACTTAGTAACACTCTATTCAGTAAGATCTGTTCTTGCTGCTAATTAAAATTGCATGTTTACGTGCTAATTTGTGGTTTCACTAATTAGCTATGGTCTCCATGTGAATCGAAAGTTAGTGTGAGTCAAACTATACACCAGTCCATTCTCAAGAAGTTACATACTATACTGAATGTTTTTAGTTTTAGGTTGCTACCATACGTGAAAGCAACACATTACCGTACAACTTCCTAGTAGATTTGAGGAGCAGCTAATGGTAAAGGTATTAGTCTGTGGGTCATTCATAGAGTTAGCTCTCAATGCGGTAGTCGTTTTACAAGCGGGAATATACTGGAAGATCATTATGTACTGACAGATGGAGATAGCCACTGCATGTGTCTTTTCAATGTTGGTAAGGGCTTAAAGAAATTGTTGTCACGTAGGTAGAGTGTCTGATTGAACAGCTTTCTTGACAGTGTTTAAGTGCCCCTGTATAATGGTTTTTTTTAAATAGGTGTGTTTTCCTTGTCGTTGTAGATTGACAAGGTTGCAATGATTTTAGCGTAAAAGTTTGCTAAATTTTGTTTTAGGTGTTCACTTCTACTTGATGTCTCAGTTCTATAAGTGGGAAACGAGGTGTAGGTTTTGGAGATCAATGTTGATGCTTTTTTATTTTACAAGTTGTTATTCACAATAGAATTTAATTTTTGCAGTAGTGATCAAGCTGCTGTTTTACTTTACTGACATGGTATTGTAGAGGATGTGGCAATCAAAACTTATTAGATTGTATAAAAATTGTTGGGGGGCTGTTTAGGGCATTCGCATTCTGTATATGTATAAGACTTGTTATTGGATGTAAAGATGATTTGTGTAGAATTTATTCTACCGAACTTTACTAATTTTCATGCTAGAGTGTGGTTCCTTTGATTAACAAATATGTTGTTGGGAGTTATTTCAGTTGTTTATTGTCAGTTTTAGATGATGGTGTCAGCTAGATCGAAGGTTTAGGTGAGGCTAGAAAGTCTGTGGGGTGTGCCTAACATGGCGCTAGTGTTGGCCACGGCCATGCAGAGATAGAGACTTTCTAAGGATCCAAAGTCATATAAATTCATTTGAGCAATTTAGGAAACCTGTTATCAATGGGATTCAGAACGCAACGTTCTGTGACTTGCTTGCGATGTGGGATTTGATATATAGTAACGGTTTTATGATGTTGGTTGATACTACAAATGTCGGGTATTAGTGTCAATAGGGTAGCAAACATTGTTTGTCAAATACTCTTGCGTATTGTTGTGGTAGTTTTTGGATGGTTTGGATTTTGCTGTCGAATGTCAGGTATTCATTAGAAGAAAAAGCAAGTACATCGTCAATGTTGTGGATTTAATAGTCTGGTGTGTCTTAGACTGGTTGGACTATGTGGAAGGTGAAACCCGTGTTTAGTAATTCTTAACGTTTTCGCAATAGCAAAATATAGGAGTAATGCTTTGAGTTTGGAAAAGGTAAATGTTAGCTATGATCTAAAATGATAACGACTAATAAAGGGTAATTTATCAGCTTTTTGTAGAGCATATTTTAGTATGAATTCATAGAGTAAGAGATCTAGTTGTGTATTTATCTGAGCATTCAGCAACTTAGTGCAGCATTGTTTTGATGCATGGTACTTCTCAGTGTCAGTTTGGTAGAATGCCTCGTGATAGCGTAAATTTCTTGTTGCATTGGAAAATTGACAGTGTCTTGTTATCTGGCTGTTTGTATCGCAGTTGCAGCTAGTTTCGGAATAGTTTGACCGTGTGCTTGAGCATCACATGGTAATCAGTTATCTTGTCGTGGAAAAGCAACATCCCCTGGTTGTGGTCGCTTCCTTTGAAGAACAGAGATGCTGTAGTTGATACGAGAGGTAGACTGTTGGTAACTAAATCGTTGTGAAATCACTGCTGGTCTTGCTTTGGTTTCTAGCTTGTAGTGGAATTTGTCAAGCCATAGGAACAACAAAAGGTCATAGGAGGTGGAACAGCTTTGGAAATTTTCCAAATGGAGGTGGTTGCTCTTTTTTGCTAGTGTATTTTTGCTGCACTGAAAGCTTGATGAAAGTTGATGTGGATGGAAGTTGTAAAGAAATAATGGATATGATAGGCAATCTACAATTTCTCTATTCTTACTAATGCCAGGAAGTGACGCTATTTTTGTTTCCTACAAGAGAACACTGTGTCCTGAGATTGTGTGTTTGTCTAGTACCACGTCTGTGTTGTGTTCTTTGGAAGTTTGTTTTGTAGATGTCAGTGAGTAGAGCCAACCGTGCATCTACTATGTTTGACATTTAAGCGTTTCTGGTTAAGATCCACACAAGCATTGAAAGTGTTTGTATGTGTTGAAGCTGAGCAAGTGGTTGTTTTTTACTCTTTCTGAAGTTAGGAACGGGTTGCATGGCGATTTTTTTACTTGATTGATGTACGTTGTATGATGTAGCAAATTAGTTAATGTAGTTATTATGACCTGTAATTGTTCGTCTAATCATACTGTGACAAACTTAGTAGCAATTTTTAGTAGAAAAGTTTTTCTACAAGAGTTTGCAGCAATATTGTACCAAATTTTATATCCTTGTGAAAACGATCAACTTTGTTTACATTATTTATAGCTGAATAGCTTTGCAACTTAGCTACTGTTGGTAGTAAAGCTCGACCACTTATTTCTTGGAAGGTGATTGACACTATTGTGCGTAGTGGATGGCCATCTGGAGTCTTGAAAAGTGCCATACTTTGATTTCGCAACCAACAAAAATACCTTCAAACACCCAATGTTACTGATAACGGCTGTTTCAGTTTTCTCAGTTGCACAAGAGTAAATAGGTGTATTGAAGTTATCATACCAGAGAGTGTGAGATGATTGTACAATTATGTATTTGAAGTATTTTGCAAAGAACTCAATTATAAAATCGTCCTCGGATTGAAAGAACCAAGTGCCAGACATAATTACTTTCGCATTTAATTGAGTGTTCTGTGAATATTTGTGGGTTCCTAATCGCGGCTCCATAGTTTATAAACTAGCTTCTCATGATATTTAAGTTACTATTTATCATCAGTAAGGCTAACACCTTGTCACAATGAAGACAGACCTGTTTGTTTTAACACGAGCATTATTAGATTTTGAAAACACTCGGTGATTGAGGAATACTCATGACCATGTTTCCTATTATGAAGTGATGACATATTCCCTAAAACCAACTTTAGAGGAAGGAAGAAACATATACTTGATATTGGGTACTCGTTCTACAACATTTTTGTTTCAAGCTACTTTCATTGAACGAAATTTAGAGAAAAACAGAATACTACATGCTACTACAATCCCCTCTAACCTACAGTATTACTTTGTTGCACCTTAAAACATCCTCTGTATTCTAATATAATTTGAAATCAACGAAAGCCGTTTACCAATAAAACTATTTGTACGCAGCGAGATGCAAATATTCGTTAGTCATTAGTGAATGCACTTCTTGGAACGCCTGAGTTTGTAACTACACTACAATGCTACAATTACCAAGCAAAAAAAACAACTCTAATTTATTGTATACTTCTACAGATAGTTCTAACTGTTGATATCGTATGGTAAGCACCCAAACCTGTCCAAAATACGTTCAATACCGTCCATACCATTCTCCAAATGGTGCAATTCAGGTCCATAACTGATTCTAACGTAATTATACCAAATAATCTCTTCCATATGAGCCAAGTTTTGTGGATTAATCAAGAAGAAGAACCCAGGAACAACAATAACCTTCTCATGCAAACATTCATGGAAAAAGCCCAAACAGTTGCTCAACTTCCCTGGCAAGTGACTCAAATTCAACCACAAGTAGAATGTAGAGTTTGGAATAGTTTTCTTGGTGAACTTGAACCCCATCTTTGACAATCTTCCAATGATATAGTCACGCTTCATTTTAAAGTGCAATTGCAATGCCATCATTTCTTGCTTCACTTTCAATGGCTGCAAGAAATCAACAGCAACATGTTGCAAAGGTGAATTTGACCCACCATCCAAAAACGATCCAGCAGAAGAAAGAGCATTGATGTAGTCTTCAGGTCCCAAAATCCAGCAAATTCTCCACCCAGGCAATCTAAATGCCTTTGTTAAACCATTTAAAATCAATACAGGATCACGGTTCACATCCTCGACATATTCAGCGGAACTTATAGATGACCCAGTACAGCCCTCATCGTAATAATAGTGCGAGTAGAATTCGTCCATGATAATCAAACACTTTTCACGACACATGCGATGCAATTCCTGCAACTGATCCCTAGAGAGACAGTTTCCAGTTGGATTTCTAGGGTTGGATGTCAACAATGCACTCATCCCTCTGGCCAATTCATCCCTAATCAAATCAAGATGCATTTCATAATTGTCCATTTCCTTTAAAGGCACCGGAATGGGAGAGAAATTTTTCATAGTGGCAATAAGCTCCGAGTACGCAGTGTAATCAGGAAGAAAGAATGACAAATAACAATCGGCAATGATCGTGGCAATTCTTGTCAACCCTGCTCTTCCTCCTGGTACAATACATACGTTTCTGTACGTGTACTTTGATGCTTTGCCTTGACGGTACTCTTCGTTGTAGTAGTTTGCAACGGCCTCACGAAGCTCCTTGATACCGGCAGTTGGGGCGTACTCACGGTAGTCTACTGGCAAGTTGATTTGTTTGGGTCTAGGAAAAGACCCGGGAATTGTGTCACCGTGTTCAGGTGCACCTTGCCCCAAGTTAGCCCAATCACCAACATGCTCAGAGTCGTACCCATACTCTGCGGCCCTTTCCGTTACCCACAAGACCCCGGTCGAAGACTGTTTGGTGTTCAATGCGGGCTTGAAGGTGCTCTCGTTAAATCTTGGCTTGGGCAATGGGATGGGCGAGCTTTCTCTACCATTCTCCAGCTTTGACAATTTGGAGATCAAATGCTGTCTAAAGTTTGAGTTTTTCAAGTTTGGGGTAGCCAGTGGTGTTCTTCCAGGAATTGTCTGATATGTGCTTGCGTGATAGTTTTCACGAACATGGTGTGGTTGTGGGGACCTCAAGCTAGACTCATCATGAGCGTGGTGGTTCCCGGATTGTGAAATAGGATTGTGCAATGGAGTTGTGGGGGATGCTTGAATTGCTTCCAATAATGAGGATGCGGATCTTTTTAAAGCAGGGGGCAATGTTGATTCCAATCTTTCAAACTCTAACACGGAATCTTGGTCATTGTCAGATTCATCAGTGAGCTGGAAACTAGACATCTTGTTGTTAGTGATAATGTTGTGTTTTATGGATGAAGATAAACTTCCAAGATCAGATCTAGCGCAAATTTTTTTTTTTTGCTTCTTCAACGGCTGCTTCAATTTTCATTTTTCTTCTGGGGGGGTGGAAGAAGTTTAAATCAGTTGTTGATTAGATTCTTATTAGTCATAAATGCGCTAAATTAATCCTTAGCCCCGGATTACCTAATCATATAAACTTCACATGATTAATCGAGTGAAAACTTGAAGCTCTTACTGTAGGTTTAGAATTAAACATGATGATGCACTTCCATAAAGTGCATAAGAATATAACAGGAAATCACAAAAGACAAGTGCACAACTTCTTGACAAGTAAATAACGCTCAAGGATCTAAAACGTGTTCCTTGCAATCAGAAACTTTCAGACGAACTTAGATTTCAAAGATTTAGCTGGATTCGTTCAGTGAAACGACAACACAGAAAATGCTCTAGTCAATTGTATGCCAAAAGATACCAAGATCTTCTTTCGAGCTCTTGATGCAATGTAACCTGCTTTAAGCTTTCTTAAAGGAATATTATACTTTTTCAGTCGAGTTTGGTAAGCAAATATCGTTTTCACAACGAATCGCGCACGGTTCAAGTCAAGCAAGAAAAAAAAATAAACAAAATAAAATGGAGAGCTTTAAAACCACAACAACCACAATCTTATCCTTTTACATTGAAATAGTGCTGATACAATGGAAAATCCTCACGAACAGACGCATAACGCGTTATTGTCAAGAATAATTAATAATATGGTACGTTGTATTGGGTCTAACAGCTCCAGTAAACTAGAAACTGCAGGCAGTCAAAAGCAACAATGTAATACTAACTTACTAACAGGAAAGCTTGAATGAGTCGGTAGTAGCGGTAAACAAATCCTTACAGCAGATCAATAACAACAATTTACAAACAGAAATATTATCGCAGATGTGGGAAAACTATATTCGGAACTCTGAGTACAATTTAGAGGTGACTGGTTTGAAGAAGGAGCCGTTGTTTGAGAAGAGAGAATGAGTGCCAATAAAAAGAAAACAGACTGCTAGTCCTCATTAACCAAGGTGCTATATAGACGCACGAACTCACCCTTGTTCAAAGAGCCTGAATTATATTGCTGTGAGTGTTGAATTGTGACGGCTCACCTTAGCATTGGCTCTTTCTAATGACAGGAGAGCCGTGGGTTGACTACACTCCAAAGTCTATAATTTCTAGATATAGTATCATGAACAATACTTAATATGTATTACTATTTGTGTATTCCATTTAAACCAAAAAAAGTTTTGCGGATTGGTTTATGCCAGGTCAACAGTATATAATGTACAAAAGAACAAAACCAAGCAACATCGTAATATAAAAATATCACTCCCAGGAATTAAATGACTGTTTGTGGGTCTGCAATCTCTTAGTTTTGGGTTGGTAACAATCCGAACCTCTTTTTCAAGGTCACTCTTTGTCTGGAGTATTTGTCATCTGGAGAGAATCTAGCTGGGTGAGCAGACTTGGTGATTTCTCCATCTTCTGATATCTTTTTCAAAGTGTAGATTCTTTTGCCTTCGGCATCTAAGGTGTACATCAAATGCATTGTGGATGAAGTATTGGTTTAAGGATAAACTGTTCCAGCTAAGAGCAGACTATCCGAATTTTTTTTTTTTTTTTTTTTAACTGGTTCGATGTCTTCTGTCATCCCATTATGAGAAATTGATCAATTGACACGAAAAAAAAAGGGAAAAAGAGAAAACCAGAGCACCACTGTTTTCGAGTTACAAAACACTATCATGCATGCCTATTCATATCGTGTATTACTATATATTCTCTTCCTGTTTAAATGCCTCCCAGCGCTTATTCAAAGTGATAAAGACTCCATTACATATCAACCCCAGTTCCCTATTGTCCTTGGTTTGGGATGCTAATTTGTCAGGATGAATGCTGCTAATGACCTTCATATACTGGATCTTTACTTGTTTTGGTAGCATCAAATCGTTGGTAGTTAAATTACGCAATTTCTCACTCATTCTGATATTTGGAGGTATAATCTCATTTAAGTTAGTCAACATGGCTCGAAGATTATTCTGTTTGGCGTCTGCCCAAGATCTAATTTTGTCTTCAATCTTGTCTTTAGTCAAAGCATCAACTTCGTCGTCACCTGAATTAGTTGGCCGTTTTGTTTCAACTGCAGGAGTCTTATTAGAAGGTGTAGAAGCACGTGACGACACACTTGGTTTAGGCGGTTTGTAATTTTGTGAGTTAACGATTTTATCGACTCTTCGCTTACCGTCCATAACTTTCTTATCGTTGCAATTCAACTGTCTTATTAAAACAAGGTACTGTTCCAAAGCCTCGCTGTACTTCTCTAGCAATTCCAACACTTCTGCCTTTATCATGAACAATTTAGTACACCAATACTTGATCAGCTTGTCTGCAATTTCATAATCACTCAAAATCTCTTGAGGCAAGAACAATGCTTCCGCATCTTTGATATTATCCAAACTTTCCTTCAAATGCCCCAGCAACTTGTTGACTGAAGCCAAGTTTGATAAAATAACAATCCGCAATTCATGATTAGGAGGCAAACAGCCAAGACAAATCGTGTAGGATTCTAACGCAGTGGTATAATCACCAGATTTATATGCAGCTGTAGCTTTTTCCTTTGCAGTAGTGTAATCAGTGTAAACAAACTGATTCAAAGGGCTTGAATCACGAAAAGACCCAGGGGCAGGGGCATTTCTACCATTTGATGTGCCCGAAGTTCCCAATCCAAGCAAATCCTCATCGGGAGTAGTACTGTTTACAGAAGAGTCAACTGAAACTGGGTCGGATGCATGATGATTTATGGAAGTGGGCCTCTCTGGAGGTGCAGTAACTTGACTTTTTCTTGCTGGTCTTTGTGGCAATTCAATACTTGCTTTCTGCTGCACGTTGCGTCTAGGTGGCTCTCTCTTTTGCGAGCTCATAATGCCATGGCGATTTGAATTCAGCGGTCTCTGTGGTAATTCTGGACTTGACTCTTTAGACGAGGGATGAGATTGTTTTGGCTTGCCGTCTATCCAATTTTCAAAGCGAGCTCTGGATCTATCTCTGTTCCGTTCTCTTTGTTGTTTCATAAAGCGCTCTATGTCTTTTTGATTTATGTTTTCTTCGTCCGTTCCATACTCCTCGCCTCCATATTTCTTCTCCATTGCATCTGATTCATACTTCTCTTTCGTCTTCATCCACGCTGGGATGTTGTCATTGTTGCTTCTAGGACCGCTGAATTGTTCCAAATTTTGCATTACCGCTCGTTTAGAAAAATTGTAGAAACTGTTTGCTTTCTTAACTAAATCGGTGCCCAACTCATTCAATTTTATTCCTTCGGGACGCTGACCTAGAACAGAACCACCGTTCTCCACCATGTCCGTGTTTGAATTGCCCGAGTTCTTACTCATAATATAATTGACACATTTCTGCAAATCTAACCCTCTTTTGTTAATGGCCTCATTAGCATCTTCGACACTAAATCCAATGTCAACCAATTCAGCAACAACAAAATCTTTTTGCTCATTAGCTCTATTTGAAGCTCTCTTGCTATGCAGAACTGTCAGGTGGGACTCTGCTTCGGAAGTTTGTGACAGTATAGAAGGAGATGCAACTGACTTCGAAGCCGATTTACTTTCTTGGAAAAAATCGGTGAAATCATCGTCCAACAAAGAAATCTCAGCTGATTTTGAGTTGTCCCTATTAACAGGGGTTGGGTCCGACTTACTAGACAGGTTTTGGGACTTGCTTTCTAGAAAGATCAGAAATGGATCTTCTGGTTGGGCCGACAAGATACCTGTTTGGTGAAGTGAAACACCCAGCTCGGAATTTCCACTATTGCTTACTGGACTAGCTGTCCTACTTGGCGTCAAAATATCAATGTTTGACCAGCTTGAATTGACGGAATTGTTCTGGGATTGAGATTGAAGTAGATTGTTTTTTGTAGGTTGTTGAAAAGCTTGTTGTCTTTGTTGTTGTTGTTGTTGTTGCTGTAACTTTTGACGTTCTGATAGTGACAAATTGTTGAGCTTTGAGTTCAAGCTGCTAGTGCTATTTCCACTACTTGCAGATTGAAATAAATCTGCAAATGCATCTTTTTTTGGAGGAACCATAGTCCATAGAAATGACAACAAACTTTCTATCTATCTTGTTTTGAAAACCGAAAAAGATTCAAAAAAAAAGGAAAAAAAGGACACCAGCAAATATAAAACTGAAAATGTGCACGCAAATGTCCCGCGTAGACCAGGAGATCTCTCTCTTTCTGTTTTTTTTTTTTCTATTTTCCCAGTTGAGGAGGTTGTACATGCTTTTCTTTCCAGATCTTGCGATAAGGTATAATTTGATTTACTTAGCACAGGAAAACATTCGAGACGCAAATGAGCCAAAATGCCGATGAATATGAAGCTTTAACGGCCACTTTACTGTCGTTTTACAATTTTTTCAGGCACCAATTCGAGCACATTATCAAACCAAGACTAATAAAATTTCGAGCCATGACCGAGAAAGAAAGAGCTTTGCTTCCATGGTACGAAGCGCACACAGGGGAGTTGAAACAGTGTATCGAAGTAAATCGTGGATTTACGGAATTACTATCTACAAGCATTGCAAATGACTGGGGTGTTGCTGGAACATCTCTAGATTGGCATCCAGCTGGCCCTCGAGAGTTTGAGATAACCTCCACGACGTTATTGCAATTGATGAGAGAGTGGAGTGACGAGGGCCAAGCTGAAAGAGACGTTGCATTCACTCGAATCATAAGCGAGTTGGAAGAGCTTTATCCTGATGAGCCGTCGCGACAATCAATCAGAATATTAAACCCTGGCTGTGGCTTGGGTCGATTGGTTATGGAGTTGGTGATAAGAGGATTTTGGACACAAGGAAACGAGATCAGCTACCACATGCTATTGGCATCAAATTTTATATTGAATCACAGCCAGTTTCCTCACAGCCATTCGATATTTCCGTTTTTATCGAGATCGTCGCATTTGGTAAAGCGAAAGTATCAAACAAGGGGCATCACAATCCCCGATGTGGCACCGTTTGCGGTCCTCTCAGAATTGAAGGAGAAAACTCCCAGTATTGCATACGAAGAATTGATGTCAATAACTGCCGGCTCGTTTCTTGAATTATACGGTCCAAATAAACCGAGCGACACTTTGAATGACCCGGCTGCCATTGAGTTGAAGAATTCGAGCAAAGATAGCTTTGACGTCGTTGTTACGAATTTTTTTTTAGACACAGCAAGCAATATCATCGAGTATGTGAGAGCAATCAACCACGTTTTGAAAAATGGTGGCAGATGGATAAATTTCGGTCCATTGTTGTGGCATTTTGAGGGTGACTACAATGTCAGCTACATTAATAGAGAAGATAATGTCTCTATACCAGATATCAAAAAAGGGTTAGAGTTATCTCGCGAAGACTTGCTTGAGTTAATCAAGAATATGGGCTTTGACTTTGTGAAACATGAGTCTGACATAGAAAGCACATATTGCAAGGACATAAAGCTGTTGGGCTCATTTGTTTTCAAGTGTGAATATTGGGTGTGTATTAAAGTGAGATAAAGAAGTTTCATTGTACTACTATAATATTACTCTGTTTAGTTCTATTGAGCAATAAAATTTTTGTAGTGGAATATCACAAGTTTGTCTTTTTAACATTAGAATTCAATCTTTTCAAGATGACATCGTCTGATTCGGCCAAAACGCCTGCCAACTTTAATGTGTCCTTAGTCTTGACGACGATAGTGTCCCAATCCAATGGCGTCTTTCCGATCCTTGAATTGAATTCAACAGTCTTGGTCCACTCTTTGGCATCTTCTGCGGAATAATCCAAGTTCGAAGAGATATATTCTATAGCCTCATCGACGTGCTCGTTATAGTATTGGATTCCTTGGTTGACGGCATCAATAAAGTTCTTGATCGCGTCCGATTTAGCTTGCAAAGAGTCAGAAGATGTTGCAACGACCCATGACGACCAAGGAGTGTATATCTGATCAATCTGTTTGATTTCATGGTTATCATAATACTTTTTGCTGGTAAAGTATTCCCACATGAATGCATCTGACCCTTCTACCCCGTCCTTCAAATTTACAGAGTCCCGTAAATTCTTGAAATTGGATAAAACCTGAAATTGGTCAAAAGAAGGAACCCCCAATTGATGGGCCAAAACAAAGCTCATCACATACGACCCTGATCCTATTCGGCTCACCCCAATCCTTTTTAATTGCTTTGCGTCGGTGACATCGTCACGATTGGAACCGGTGCTGACAGCCCACAATAAAGGTGATTTGACATAAGTGTCTAGAACATGAATATTTTCGTTACCCTTTGCAATATCAGCAATAAAAGCTTCTGTCAACCCAATTGCGATGTCTACCTCATTCGAATTGAGCAAATTAATTAGTCTTCCACTTCCTTCAGGGACTTTTACAAACTCAATGCTGAGATCGTGTGCTTTGTAGTAGCCTTGTTGTTGAGCAAAGAATAGTGGCGTGGAAAAGTGCTCTGGAATGTATGCAACTTTCAAGGTAGGCATTGTTTACTTAGCAGTGTTCTGATTTGTGTAGAATGTTCTGAAGCCAACCACAGTTTTCTTGCACGTTCTCTGCTTTTTATTCGCCGCAGAAAACCTCGAAAAAACTGATTTATCACTGTGTAAAATTGCACGACTGTGCCACTCACAGAAAAAGAGTGTGCAGTTATTTAGTATTGTTAACAAAAGGTTATATTGACTAGCAATTTGGTCGTACCTGACAAGAGCATTTATGGGATTGAGAGACAAATGAAATACAAATGTCAAACAATGCCAAGACTACAGTGCAAAGACATTCAAGTTCTAACATTGATAATATAGAATTGAACTGACAAAATACATATAACCATGGCCATTCACATAACGACATGTTTATACAAAAAAAAAAGAAACAACACCATGGAGATCTGTACACACTTGCCTATTTGTATACTACCTTAACTTCAGTCTCCTTGTTTATTTGTATTTAGCAACATGTGCTTCTTGGAGCATTAGCATTATCAGTGTTTGCAGTCAAATCAATTCTGCGACCATTTGAACCTTCTTGAGCCTCGCCACCAGTAACCGTCACACTCGGGATCTTGCTTCCAATACCCACAAATACCTCGTTAACATTATTGCCAGTCTTTGCACTGGTCTCAAAAAATAACAAACCTTCTTCATCAGCCAAACTTTGCCCTTCCTCGACACTCACCTTTCGTAAAGTCTCACCATCTTCTGCACTATCATCTTCTACCAAGTCAAGCTTGTTTCCAACCAATGCAATCGTTATATCTCTATTAGCCTGCTCATGCAACTCTTTAACCCAATGTCTAGCTTTTATAAATGAAGCTGGTTTGGTAATATCGTAAACGACAATAGCAGCTTGGGCATTTCTATAATACATCGGGGCAAGAGAAGCAAAACGCTCCTGCCCAGCAGTGTCCCAGATTTCATACTTTATAGTGCGCTCACCGATGGTGCACTTTTGAGTTAAAAACGCAGCTCCTATAGTTGGCTCTTTGTTTTCTTGGAAATCATTGGACACAAATCGCAACACCAACGACGACTTTCCTACTGCAGCTTCTCCCAATAAAACCAATTTCACTGCTGTTGCGGGGGCTGGATGTTGACTCATTGCTAGTATGTATTTTGGCTCTTTGATCCTGAATGCGACAATGCAATACAAATAGTAGAAATAATGATGGTGATACTACTAGTATTAATAATAATCCGAGAAACGATATCACAAAATAAATCAGTGCCCAATGAGGTTGATGCACAAATATTAGTGGTGTGTAAAACTAAAGAGAATATCTCGCTATGATTTCTATTGATAAGAAAAGATGAGAGATTAAGGAAATATCTTCTGTAAAGTTGTATCGCCACCTTTTTTTTTTGTAGTAGTAGTATCGGTTTTGGTTTTGGTTTTCTCATTAGTTAAGATTCTTGCGATAAGGCACGACCTTGATCATTTGCATGTTTCTCGTTTAATTGTTTTTATTTCTTTTTTTTTTTATGGTGTGTGGTAGTAGTTACAGATATCGACGGTTGCAAGTGCACGAGTGCTGCGACTGACCGGATCGTCATGCTAAAAGATTCAGGGGTGTGTAAGAGCGTGCCAAGTCGAGGAGGAACCAACATTTCACAACTGCTTCAGGATAGGGCATTCTTTTTCTTCTTTCTATTTGATCTAGCCTTGCGTCTATTCGTGTTGTTGGTTGGTACAAGCGAATATCCCAATAAGGTTTTTGTTGCCTATGTGCATCGTGTTGTAGCATAGTAACGAGAGATACGATTCTTCTTCTTCTCCTTCCCCTTTTCTTTGGATTGCTTTATATTTATATATATATATTGTCATCATCGTCACGAAATTCACTATCATTATCAATTATTTTGTTTTTTCTTTATCTTTGTCCTCCTCGTTTAATCCTTATCACAGTTTTGGGTTGTTGCAATTTCTTTTCATTCTCCAGTTGGGGCTTACACTTTCTCTTGGAGTTTCCGTTTATAATTTTTACACACACAAAAGCACAAACTACACTTTGTCTTCACAGTGTATAACAGATACCACGGTATTACTAAGGGGGAAAACTAACCTAACCAAAGGGACTGACAAAAAAAGTAAAAAGAAAACAAAGGAGGACAAAAAAAAAAGAGAGAGAATCAAAAAGACATACACATAATGTTCGCTATAGAGAGATTTCCTAGCCGGAATGCACGACAATCCTGAGACGGAAGTCGATCGTCGATGCCCATGGTGCGTGGTGAAAAATTTTCTTAGAAAATTTGTTCTTTCCTTCAACTGCTTTTAAGAAAGGGAGGTTCAAGTGGTTTAAGTACGACGGTCACAAAGATTGCGGCTTATGAGGCCCGAACTGAGTTGAAATACAAAATCAAGATATAATTATATACCTTACTTGTCTATATTGTTTTATAATACATTCTTCAGATATTTAAATTTCTGTGTATCATCCTATAAAACAGAGATACATTCAGTACATTTAGTATACTGAGTGAACTGGTACCTGTGACATTCAAGATAACTGTTTCGCGCACGCTGGCAGACGAACATTGGTCTGTAGTTTTGGTTTGTTCTGCTTTGGTTTGTTTTTATTTTTTTTTTGGTTTTAGATATTTGATTGTTTTAATAATCTGGGATTTTTTCTTTGTTGACTAAACTACACTCTTTAAGGTATTATCACCTACAACATCTATCGGTCAATAAAACATTTCAATGAACATTTCCGAAGTTGACAGAACATTGTTGAATTCAACAAATGTGTATAATGCAAGTAATGGAGAGTATCATGTTAATCAAAATTTGAACAGAACCTATATTCATAATTCAAAGCATCACAAGCTAATAGAAACTCCTCAAGGATTGAAAGTGGTTATTGATAAGAAGGCAAATGATTTGGATAAAGTTTTTTATGCTAGAGGAAAAGTTGTACCGCCTGATGAATTATTGGATATGATGAAGCTTGATAGTATAAAAATACCCATGAAACTAAGGGAAGAGTTTAAAGAGGACACTAAATTGCCAGACTCAGATTTGTTGAAAGTGATCCATTACTTTGTTAGTAAGAAGTTGGGAGAGCAGACGAGTAAAGGCGATACAAACAAAATGGTGCAGTCTATGGATGAGACTGCTCTAATTGCAATGGGGTTATTAATAGAGTCATGGTGCGAGGAGTTGATCACTGATGAGACAGCAAGACATTTTCTCACAACACACAAGGATGACCCGACTATTTTACTCTCTGATGAAGAAAGTGACTCTAAGGTGAATAATGAGGATGTACAATATGAACACGAAGAATAATTGTTAATAATGAAAGAGAAAAGGTATACTATTACTTTAAGAAAGAATATTGTTAAATTTCAAACTAATATACAAACCACTTATTCGTCATTAATTTTTTGTTCGACCTCGGGAGTTTCTTGCTCTGTATTTTCAGCAGTGGCAGAGATCTCTGTTTGATCGTTTGCTTGTTGTTTGGCAGCTTCAACTTGGTCTTGATGAGCTTTTTCTTTACCATGATCTTTGGCACTGGTTTCAATATCAAAAACACGATTCAACAACTCATGTGTGTCCTTCTTATTCACCATCAAATTGACATTTGATTTGCCTCTCCATAATGGTAATAGTAAATTCTCTAATCCCTCGTTGCTTCTGTCAACAGTTAAGAACAAACAGCCTTCGGTAACATTGGTTATTTTCTCTGAGAATTCTGGGTCAACCCCGGATTCTTTAATCTCTTCGATCTTGGGGAATCCTTCTTTCATTAAACGCTCTAACAATTTAAGGTTACATTTGACATGTCTTTTTTCGTCAACGAAATGCTCTATTGTGTGCAAAGATTCAGTTTGGATTCTCCAACCACAAGGACCAACATCATTCCTTTGTGCAACAAATAATTTAATCCCTCCATGAACTAATTTCAATTTTTGTTTCTCAATAGTTAAAATATCTTTGATAATTGGTGATGTGTAATAAATGGTTCTTAATGGTTCACCAGTTGAGTTTCTAACCAATGCACAGTCTTTTGGGAAAGAGTCACTAAAACCATAAAACGAATAACATTTTTGCAATTCAGAATTGCTTGGATCCAAAAATATAAAAGGTTCCTCATTGGCATCACGAGGTAATCTTCCTGATTTTGATGACAGATCTGGTTGGGTTGAAGAGGTGTTTTCACTTTTTTGTTTCTTTGGTTCGTTTTCTTCTGAATCGCTCTCATCTGCTTTTCTCTTATTGCCATCAGCTTCGGCATCAACATCGGCTACAGGATTGATTTTTTCAAAAACAGTAATGAAAAATCCACCGGTATTTTGCATATGTGGATAAACTCTAACACAATTTTCTAAATGAAATTTCTCTGCCTCTTCTTTAGTAGGTGGGAAGGCAGTTTCTGGTACATCCTCGGCACCTGGTTCACGTAATTCCATATCTTTCCCATAAACCTTCCAATCAGAAACACCAGCACGTCTCTTTAAACCAGGCAATTCGTTGTCAACGTTAACTAATCGAATTTGGTCACCCCATTTTCTCAATGCCGAGGCAACAATGGCTTCATTTTCAATTGGAGACAAAGAACAAGTCGAGTAAACTAATCTTCCTCCTTTTTTCAATAATTGCAATCCACGATTTAAAATCAATTCCTGTACATTGTGTAATCCAAGTGCATTACCAACTCTGAAATCTTTCCACACGTTTAAGTTCTTTCTCATGGTTGCGTCACCAGAACAAGGAACATCACACAAAATACGGTCAAATTTCAAGTCTTGAGAAGAGTTGTTCAATCTTATTCTAGGAAATAAAGTTGCATCATGGTTAACAACCAAAAAGTTTGGTGAATTTAATCTTTTCACCTGATGGACCAACATATGGGAACGTTTATAATCGGAATCGTTAGCCAAAACAAATCCAGTTGGCAATTTCTTTTCATCTTCTGCATGCAAGGCTTCAATCAATTGGGCAGTTTTAGATCCTGGTGCAGCACACATATCCAACACATAATGATGTGGCTTGACATCTAATAACAAAGGTGGAATCATACTAACAGCTTCTTGTCGAGAAATGTTCCCCACTTCAGTCTCAACAACCAAAAATCTTTGAGTCTTTGCATACTCTTTCTGTTTTTTAATCACATTCTTTGACACATCTATTTGCCAACCTAAATTGTCAGGGTAGAATTCAATATTCTTAGGTGTTATGTCAACCCCATCAAACGTCTTCCCTTTCAATTGGCTGACATGACGATCAAGAAAAATATTTCTGATCTCTTCAGCATGTTTTCTGGAACCTGTTATTCTAAAGGTCATTGGTAAATTTGTTTGACAGGCTTTTTTAAAGTCATCCCATTCTGACTCTGGAATCAAATTCAATGACTTATAATATGTTTCCCAATTAGCATTCTCTCTGACAATATCACTCCAACTGGCATCATTGGCTGGTCTTTTTCCAAACCCTTTAGAAGAGTCTCTGTTATTTCTTTTCTTGAAATGTTTTTTTGCCATTTTGGAATAGTTTCTGGTTAACATGTAATGAAAAAAAAAAAAATAAAACACATACAGAAATAAATATGAATATTTTTTTAATGAGCTTGGTTACAGAGGGAAAAAAAAAAATTTGCTTCTGTTTAGACTCATCTCCTACAAATGATAATAAAATATTTTCCTACGAAGAAATGCGACAAACTCAATTGTTTATCTGAAGAGAGAAGAAATACAGTGTTGGTTTGTACTAGTGAAGTTGTCCTCTCATAATAAACATGAATTATATATATATATATATTCAGATTTGAAACCAAATTTATAGATAAATGTAATCTCTTTTGACTAACATCAATAGAATAACCTAGGCTTTGAGGGACTCTTTTACAAGAGTTTGGAAAACTGAATGCAAAATCATGATAGCTTGATAACGCTAGTTGATAAAACGACAACTACATATTTTAAATGTTCGAATTTATCAGTTTCTTTGTCCTAAACCTAAAGACATCATTTCCATGAATAAATAATAACGTTTGCATTGGCCTATATCAAATTATATCTAAATATGGAAAATATGACTACTTCCTGGCTTCTCGGTATTTGGCAAGATAAATTTTTAAAACTTCGGCGTAATTCTCAAAACCCAAATCGTACATTGAATATAATATATCTTCACCATTGATGGTTTTTCTTTTTTCTTTTAAACATTTATCACTTGCTTCACTTGTTATGAACGATATGAACTCGGAAACACATTCTTGCATACATTCCTTAGCATCTTTTGAAACTTTTGCTGTTGGTGGTAAGGTATTTTTCATTATTCTAGCAACATTTGCTATTGGTAACCAACGGTCTTGCTCCCTCAACTCTATATCTCTTGCGTTTTGTTGATTCATAATATTCTTATTTTAACCTGGATTATGTAGTTACTTCTAATGGTGCTTAGCTTTCGTTGCCAGAATAACTTTCACAAACTGATCCTTGATGCTGTTAAAGGAACTACTGAATTGCCCATATTTTTTTTTTGGGGATATTCATATTGTTGTTAAACTTCTTCCTTCTCTCCATACTTTTATGTCGTATGATTATGCGAGATAATCTTATAGCACGACTTTTTTTTTGGCGTTTGTTTGTTTCTCCAGAAAAAAACTTGAAAAAAAAAACTGTTGTACATCAGCTTAAACGAAACAAAACTATCAAATCGGCAACGAGGGAATTGTCATTAACACAAGATCGGCCCATATGTCGGTATCAAGTAGTAAACAGCCTGGAAATGATGCCAATGATGCGAATCTGTCAGTTAAAGGTGTCAGCCACTTGATAATTGTGCAGATTATAGCCAAGTTGCTCACTTTTGTTTTGAATCAATTGATAATCAGGTACTTATCTCCATCAATTATTGGCGTGACTACATATTTGGAATTCATTTGTTCGACAATACTATTTTTCAGTCGAGAATCAATCAGATTGTCCGTGCAAAGAGTTCGCAACAATCTGGATAATAAGGACTATGTTGCTCAAAAGGTGGTTAATTTTGGAATTTTGGCAATAGCATTTGCATTCCCTATTTTCATGGTTATTGGGTATTGGCAACTCAATTACTCACTGGTTATGGACAAGTTATTTGTGTCACCATTTTATAAACCGGTTATTGTCTTGTTTGTGGCCCTGGTTATTTTGGAATTGCTTGTTGAGCCTATATACTGTTTGTACCAATTCCAATTAGATTTTGGTAAGCGGTCAAAGTTCGAAGGGTCGGCAATTTTCGTTAAATGTATAGTTTCGGTTTTGTCGATTTTACTTGCTAGACAATATTTTGTCGATCAGAAGTTTGAAGGTGTGGCGATTTGTGCCTTTGCCTTGGCTCAATTCAGTTATTCATTAACTTTATTTGCATGTTACTTGATGTCATTTAGATTTGAGTTTCACGATAATAAGATAAATTACAACTTAGTGAAACTAAAAGACGAGAATGCAAGAGAATTTTATTTTGAACAGGACACTTTAACCATTGTCAAGGGGTTTTTTGTGCAAATGATCTTCAAACAATTTCTAACGGAAGGTGATAAATTACTAATCAGTCATCTCTGCACAATTGAGGAACAAGGTATGTATGCAGTTATGGCCAATTATGGCTCCATAATAGCGAGATTGTTGTTTCAACCGTTGGAGGAGTCAACTCGATTAATGTTCACCAAACTCTTAAATGAGAATACACGTTCCCAGGGGGATGAGAAACCCCAAAAACTGGAATCACATAAGTGCATGCAAACATTTAATTATTTAAAGTTAATATCAATCTTTTATTTCAATTTGAGTTTGATTATTTTGTTTGCAGGTGTCACTAGTGGTCCTTATTTGCTAAAACTTTTAATGGGCGGGAGAGCTTCAAACTGGGAAAGTACAGACATATTTAAGCTTTTCCCGCGATATGTTGTGTATCTTCCGTTTCTTGCCTTTAATGGAATTTTGGAAGCTTTATTTTCGAGCATGGCAACTAATTCAGACTTGAAGAACTTTTCAAAATTTATGACATTAATTACCATCTTGGTGTTAATATTTCTGTACTTGCTTATTGATGTTTTGAATTTAAGAATATCTGGTTTAATTTTGGCAAACGTATTCAACATGAGTTCAAGAATAGGGTATTGTTACTTTAAGATTTCAAAATTCTATTCGAAAGAAAATGTGAAAGTCTCTTTTGTTGATATCGTCAGATACAGCTGTCCATCTATTTTGATTACCTCGATAATATGGATTATTCAGCTTTTCATAATAGGAAAAAATACCACTAATTTTGTACAGTTAATCCTAAATGCTTGTTTTTCATTTGTGTTGGTAATAATATTGATGGTTATGGAAAGGAAAAACTCGAAAAAGCCGTTTGAAAAAGTCACAAATAAGTTTATGAAACCTAAATTAGACTAGGTAGCAACTGGTATTATTAATGCACATTTTTAAATAATTACGACGGTTCTTCAACTATCAGTAGATTATGATTTTAATGAGAAAAATTGAGCCAAACCAAAAAAAAAATAGAGTTGCAACACTAGATACCGCACTATTTATCAACAAACAAGGTGCCATCCGGATTCGCCTCCACCACGATTAGCATTACTGTGCTGAATTGCTTCCCTCCAGTGGTTATGCTAAACATTACCAGAACTTGAAAGACACTGATTACTCTAGCGTTCAGAATTCAATTCGCAGGGATCGAGCCGGACACTTTGCTCTTAAAATTTCAACAAACAGCAGGTACACGAGCAGCACGCTTCCGCTAAAAGCCATCACAGCCAACAATTGGCAAAATAATTTTTTCCTATATAATAAGACTTGTACATATTTACATTAACACCGTTTGGCCATTTACTTGAGATATATATTTTTTCAATAATGTTCATCTGCTTAATACTCTTTCATGCATAAAATTGTGATTGGTCTTGAGGTCACAAGCTTGTTTTAGAGAATTTTTTTAGAAACAATTATTGAAGGTTTGAGGTGATAATCTTTTTAGGTTAAATTTTCTACCAAATCATAATGAAACTTCCTAGCTGAACCAAATATCTAGGTTTGAATAAAAATAACTTTCTCCAAAGCCCAAACAAGGCCAGAGCATACAATCACATACACTATAACTAATGCTAAGTGTAGTCAATTAAAACAAAGAAACCATATAGAGGATTTAGGTTGATATGGCTTACGAGCATCAAATCCATAAAACAGAACAAAAAAAAAAAAGAAAATAAAAAAAGATGACATAAACTGCAACTCATCAATAACTTATAACTATGTCTATTCTCGAACTACTGAAGGAAATTGACAAGCTAGCTAAGATTATAAATGAAAAAAACAAGGAGCTAGAAACTTTACAAAAGAATTATGATTCGAAACTACATACTATCAATAAATACATCGAGTCCATCAGTCCATCCACAACAGGCACTGTACCAGAAGAACAACTAATAAATGCGATATCCAAACCTATTGAATGCCCACATTGTCATCAAAAGTTATGGGATAATCAAGAGAAATCTACGTTTTTGTTAATTCCAAAGCAAAAGATAGACACAAAGTTTGATACCACAGTTGCAGTCCGAGATGAACAGCCTCAACCATTGACAACCTCAACTACCAGTAATAAGCAGAAAAAGAAAACAAATATAGTTTGCTCATATTGTAAAATGACTGGTCACACTAGAGCCAAGTGTCGTAAAAGATTGAACACTCCTGTGTAAGTTTCCATTTTCTGGATATTACTTCAGGTGTTTACGTATTGAGCTGAAAAGACAAAACAAAACAATACAATACAAAAAAAAAATCAAACGGGATTGGTAATATACATTTAAATAATAATACATTTGTAGACCTATAATTATTTACTTGCTTGAACCATAGCCTCTATACTCAGTTTTAATGTTAGTAAAAAAAAATCAATTAATAGCACTTATAATGCTAAAAAATATATTTGTAAACATACCTCTCCTTGATGCATCTTGTAATAAGGTACAGTCAACACTATTTGGATTCATATGGACGTAGCGCACATTGGATCCTCTTATGAATAAATTCTTCACAGCACCTAAGTAAGGGTATCGTTGTCCATTTGTACAAGTTATATTATCTAATTTCAAGTTCAAAAATTGATCCACTGATTTTAAAGTACCTTTGATTTCAATATCATTCTTTAACTCCACAGTCACTTCTTGATCGACTAATGTCTTGAAAAAACTAAAAAATAACATTAATGTATGTATATATGAATGTGTAGATATAAAGATAGCGGATGATTTGTGTTTAATATTTCTTCAAGCTTGGAAAGATTGTAACTACATGCAAACTGTTATGGTGAGATATCGTTCTCTCTTTTTTTTTTTTTCACTCAGTTTTGCTTTTCCTTGTGTTTGAATTTTTTGCATTTCGAACACTACTTCTGTTTGCACAATCTCTGCATGTTGAACACTTTTGCCATGATAAAATCTAGTAATTCCAATCAAAACAGTTTTCTAGTGTTGTCTGAGAATGTGATCCATTACTAAGCTGTCATTACATCAGAAGGTGTCACATACTTAGAAACGATATCTAAATCACTCTCGTCATCCTCAACACCATCTTCAAATATTTTATACGCAAGATTTGCAGCTTGTTTTCTATGGTTAAAAAATTCATTTGAAAATGTTTTCTGACACCCGACTATCATGTTGTCTGGATTTTGTAAATATTTTGTTCTAGCTTTCATTAAGAAATAGCTTGGCTCAAGCAGTTCTGGGTCTGATTCCTGTTCAAGCAATCCTGGTGTAGGGCCTGGACTTGAATATATATTTACGTCAGGAAACCCACCTTGCAATTCAAGTTTCGAATGTTCTTCAAAATCCAACTTACTGCAATCCAACCAGTTACTGGCTGTGGCTTCGCTCAGCATTATGGTGTTTATAGTATAAGAATCCATACTATCATAGCTTTTTAAGATCTCAAAGTTTTCTTTATTCTTGTAAAGATTGTCCATTATGGAAAGTTCGCCTAGGTCTCGTGATTCAGGGTAAACAGTGTACTTGTCATTCGCAGTAGTTGTCAAAAAAGATTGCACATCTTCTTCACACTCTGTATTTTGAGACTGCTCAATTCCTTCTCCTCGACTATTATACGAAGAAGGTGAGCGACCTCTAATTATCAAGGATGGTGTATTAGATATTGCTATTATGGCATAGGTGTTCTCCCCACTTAAAGCAGCTAGGAGTTGGATTTGCAATATAAACCGTTTTTTCTCAGTAATGGATTGCTTTTTGCAGTTTATTGCCGAAGAAAACTGAATTCTTTCATATTTTACAACTTTAACATAGTCTTTGTTTTTATCATAATTGTTTAGAATTGACCCACTTTGTAATATCGGTAAAGTCTTATAGTCTTGGAAAAATAACGAATCAAACTGTCTGATTTTGGAAATCTTTCGTATATTTGAACCTTCTTTCACAACAATGTGACTGGGAATAGATCCCGTGATTACAGGAACAATGGGAGGTTCAGAGATTGGCCCACGATCTCTTTTTGCGGTGTGTTGAATCAAACTAATCTCTGTATTGTCTTGGACTGATTTGCTAACTAATCTAATAGCAAACTGTTTGACTTGATATTCTTTTTCCCCAGACACAATAAAAAATCCATTCTTCGGTAAAATAGATTTATTGATCTCATACTCTTCAAATGAAAATGAGGCAACTACAGAGAAATAGTTCCGCTTATATCCCACCCATTCATTGTTTGTCAAATCAAAACCTCTATCAATACGTGCATTCAAAACAGGAACAATTTTTTGATGTGATTCTTTTATAAATAATTGAGATACCTGAATAGTGTCTTGAAAAGGGGGACCTACTTTAAATTGTAATCCTGATCTAGGAGCAACTTTTGATTTGGAATTCAAAAGTTCCAATACAGAATCAGACTTGAAATCAAGGTTACAAGCTTTATTCTTTGATTTTTGTTTCCTATGGAAGGAGAGGTTAGTCATGAACAATAGCCGCCCTTATAATTCAGTGGATAAGCAACCCTCTAAAACAAAAAAAAAATAAATAAAAGTAAAGAAAAAAAAAGGAAGATCCCAAAAATATAATGAATAGAGGATATTATCTATAAAATGTTCCAATCTACTTTGTGTATTTTTGCAGTCAAAATAGGAAAAAAAAATATTTGGTAACAACTTTTTAACAGCAAGATTTGTTTCTAAGAAGAATAAGCTTGAATAATATACATAGACACATTAAGACCATTCTCAATTAGGTATGATATTTGACGTTGTTTATTTTGCAACAACAATTGTATTTTATGAACAAAAGTGGTAGCACTTGGAGAACTTTTTAATAGAGTGAGATCTGCGCTTATATGAAGTCTCATATAAAAAGTTCTCAACTAAACTTTCAGTCCTCATCTCAAAGAGAAAAAAAAAAAAGAGTGCAGATGAGAAGACAAATTGTCTTTTTTTTTTCATATTTTTCCACAAAACTTCAACTTGCTTTTCTTTTTTAAATCCTCAGTTGTACATTAATCAGATTGTTCACATTAAATCATGGGTAAAAAAGCAATTGATGCACGTATTCCTGCCTTGATACGTAATGGCGTTCAAGAAAAGCAAAGATCTTTTTTCATCATTGTGGGTGATAAAGCTCGTAATCAATTACCAAACTTGCATTATTTGATGATGAGTGCTGATTTGAAGATGAATAAGTCAGTATTATGGGCATACAAGAAAAAATTATTAGGCTTCACCTCCCACAGACAGAAGCGTGAAGCAAAAATTAAGAAAGACATAAAGCGTGGAATTAGAGAAGTCAACGAACAAGATCCTTTTGAAGCATTTATATCTAATCAACATATCAGATATGTTTACTATAAAGAAACTGAAAAAATCTTGGGTAACACTTACGGAATGTGTATTCTACAAGATTTTGAAGCCATCACCCCTAATTTGTTGGCTAGAACAATTGAAACAGTCGAAGGTGGTGGATTAGTTGTTATCTTGCTCAAGAATATGACATCATTGAAGCAGTTATATACTATGTCCATGGATATACATTCAAGATACAGAACTGAAGCACATGATGATGTTGTTGCCAGATTCAATGAAAGATTCTTACTTTCTTTAGGGTCTTGCGAAAATTGTTTAGTTGTTGATGATGAATTGAATGTCTTACCTATTTCAGGGGGCAAACATGTTAAACCATTGCCACCTAAAGACGACGACGAATTGACTCCTAATGCCAAGGAATTAAAGGAGTTGAAAGAGAGTCTTGCTGACGTACAACCTGCTGGGTCATTAGTGGCCTTGTCCAAAACTATAAATCAAGCACAAGCAATTTTGACTTTTATTGATGTCATCTCAGAAAAGACATTGAGAAATACAGTCACATTAACTGCAGGAAGAGGTCGTGGTAAATCTGCTGCTTTAGGTATTGCTATTGCTGCAGCTATTTCCCATGGATATTCCAATATTTTTGTTACTTCACCATCACCTGAAAACTTGAAGACATTGTTTGAATTTATTTTCAAAGGTTTTGATGCATTAGGATATACCGAACATATGGATTATGACATTATTCAGTCTACTAATCCATCTTTCAACAAAGCTATTGTCAGAGTTGATGTTAAAAGAGAACACAGACAAACGATTCAGTACATTTCTCCAAATGATAGTCATGTTTTAGGACAAGCAGAATTATTGATTATCGATGAAGCAGCAGCCATACCACTTCCAATCGTGAAAAAATTGATGGGGCCCTATTTGATTTTTATGGCTTCTACCATTAATGGGTATGAAGGTACTGGAAGATCATTATCATTGAAATTGATTCAACAATTGAGAACTCAGTCCAATAATGCAACACCTTCAGAAACTACCGTGGTATCCAGAGATAAGAAATCCAATGAAATTACTGGAGCTTTGACTAGAACATTGAAAGAAGTTGTATTGGATGAGCCTATTAGATATGCACCAGGCGACCCTATTGAAAAATGGTTAAATAAATTGCTTTGTCTTGATGTTTCATTATCTAAAAATGCCAAGTTTGCAACAAAGGGCACTCCACATCCATCTCAGTGTCAACTTTTCTATGTAAATAGAGATACTTTGTTCTCCTATCACCCTGTCTCTGAAGCATTCTTACAAAAGATGATGGCATTGTATGTTGCTTCTCATTACAAAAATTCACCTAATGATTTACAATTGATGAGTGATGCTCCAGCACATCAGTTATTCGTGTTGTTACCTCCAATAGAGGCAGGTGATAATAGAGTACCTGACCCATTGTGTGTTATTCAATTAGCATTGGAGGGTGAAATATCCAAAGAAAGTGTAAGAAAATCTTTATCTCGTGGACAAAGAGCCGGAGGGGATTTGATACCTTGGTTAATCTCACAACAATTCCAAGACGAAGAATTTGCCTCATTGTCAGGTGCAAGAGTTGTTAGAATCGCTACAAACCCCGAATACTCTGGTATGGGTTATGGGTCTAGAGCAATGGAATTATTGAGGGACTATTACTCCGGTAAGTTTACCGATATCAGTGAATCCACCGAATTGAATGATCACACAATTACAAGAGTCACTGATAGCGAATTGGCCAACGCATCACTAAAAGATGAAATTAAGTTGAGAGACGTTAAGACATTACCTCCGTTGTTATTGAAATTATCAGAAAAAGCCCCTTACTACTTGCACTACTTGGGTGTCTCTTATGGTTTCACGTCTCAATTACACAAATTCTGGAAGAAAGCAGGGTTCACTCCAGTTTATTTGAGACAAACACCTAATGAATTAACTGGGGAACATACTTCGGTTGTTATAAGTGTTTTACCAGGAAGAGAAGATAAATGGTTACATGAATTCTCGAAAGATTTCCACAAAAGATTTTTGAGTTTGTTATCATATGAATTCAAAAAATTCCAGGCTTCCCAAGCTTTAAGCATTATTGAAGCTGCAGAGCAAGGCGAAGGTGATGAAACTACTAGTCAAAAATTAACCAAAGAACAATTAGATCTGTTGTTGTCTCCATTTGATTTAAAGAGATTGGACTCGTATGCCAATAATTTATTGGATTATCATGTAATTGTTGATATGTTACCACTAATCTCCCAATTGTTTTTTTCAAAAAAAACTGGGCAAGATATCAGTTTATCATCAGTTCAATCTGCCATTTTATTGGCTATTGGGTTGCAGCATAAAGACATGGACCAGATAGCAAAAGAGTTGAACTTACCAACGAACCAAGCCATGGCAATGTTTGCTAAAATTATTCGTAAATTCTCAACCTATTTCAGAAAAGTTCTCAGTAAAGCAATTGAAGAAAGTATGCCAGATTTAGAAGATGAGAATGTCGACGCCATGAATGGTAAGGAAACGGAACAAATCGATTATAAAGCCATTGAGCAGAAATTGCAAGATGACTTGGAAGAGGCTGGTGATGAGGCAATAAAAGAAATGAGAGAAAAACAACGTGAATTGATTAATGCTCTTAATTTAGATAAATATGCTATTGCAGAAGATGCTGAATGGGATGAAAAATCAATGGATAAAGCTACTAAAGGAAAAGGTAATGTTGTTAGTATTAAGAGTGGGAAAAGGAAATCTAAAGAAAATGCTAATGATATTTATGAGAAAGAAATGAAAGCAGTTAAGAAATCAAAGAAATCAAAAAAATAAAAGGTGAATAGGAAGTTAGTTTAGTCAAATATTATTAATTTGTTATAAACGTTTTTAGCTCTATCTGACGACAAAACAAAAAGAAAGAATTTTATCTAGTATCTATATGGTTACATTTTATGTTGCTTTCTACCCCCTTCCTAAAAGCTGCGAGACTACTTAATATACTCATAGTCTATAAGTGATTAATAATTGATGATAATGACGTCTCTACAAGTGCATAAAGACTAGTGCTGTCATTATTATCCACATCAACTAGATCATACTTTTCAACAATTGACTGTTCCAATTCATTGCTGTCTACCTTCTCCCCCTGATACAAATATGCGTGACTCTTGACATACGCTGGCCACACAATTTTCGAAAAGTAATTAGGAGGATCAACCCAAAATCCCTCTGCAGTAGTATAACCTTTTCTGGCTTCTCTTCTGGACTTCAAAGTATCGAAAGGCGCATGAAAGAACAATTTTATATCAAATAACTTAATAATACTGGGATCATGGAATAACATAAACCCATCCACAAAAACTATTCTCTTTTTGCCAAACTTGTGACTCTTATCTTCAATCTCTTTTGCAAAATGAGTTTCTTCTTGCTTCAGTAACTTCAAATCTGCTTCACTTGGCTCTATTGAATTGATACTTGTAAATACACCCTTTCTTATATTCTGAAGACATTCTCTAAATCTATCAAAGTCTATGGCTTCCGGGCAATCCCAATTTTGATATCCGGTCTCTGGATCAATGGGGATATCGGAATCTGTAAAGTAAAAGTCATCCAAATGTATTAGAACAGAGCTAGGAATTAATAGCTTGAGTGCTTTTGCAACAGTAGTTTTACCAGAAGATGACGCACCACCAAGGGCCACTAAAATGACCTGTTCTTCACTACCAGTAGTAGTCATTTTAGAAAAAAGGGGGGGGGGGAAGGAGGGAAAACTAAAACAAAAAGCAATGAGATATTGAAGAAAGGTGGAGTTCAACAGAATTAGAACTAAAAAATTTGTTGAGGTGAAAAACCAAGAAAAAGTTCAATTTATTATCAGCATTTTCATATTGTTAATTCTTTTTTTTTTTGTATTTTTTGTAATTTCCGTCCAGAAGAAAAATTGGAATCACTTTTCCACACCAAGTAATGGTTAGTACGCATTATTCTAGTGCGATGATAAGGAAATGTGATATATCAACTGCATAATAAATGGTGCTCCACCAAGTTTTTCTTTTTCATATACATTCAACAATAGGAATTTCACATAAAGAAACTAAAAAAAATGGATCATTCATTCACTAGCCTTTTATGAAAGGGATACAATTCAATATCACTAAAAGTTGCCATGATTTGTTAAAGTAATACCATAGAAACTAATGTTGGATCAAAGAAATAAACAAAGAGTGAATAACAACTCCGCTGTAGATCTTTTGGTTAACTCCGGAAAATTTTTTAATTTGGCATTTTGAAACAGTAGTACATAGAACATCTCATAACTTATTTTCTTTGATATTGTATTATAATATATTGTCTTATTGAATATATCTTCAATTTGGCTTATGGTCCTGTTGTTTGCTTTTATCAGTAGCGGCACAAATGCATACAGCACATTGCGATATACAATTTTCTTATTTGAAATAGCCTCAATGCCTAATGTCCGATGGTTAATCGGACTGGAATTAATAATTTCGACTTGGTGAAGCAAATTTAATAAAGAATTTGTGGTCACTTTGTAAATTCTCGTGCAACTTATTTATGTACATCAATGTAACGAGTGGTAAATATTTTGTACCTCCACATCAAGACTAACAAAGGACGAAAAAAAAAATAATCAGGTTCAATCTTATAACCAAATTGAGTAATTATTCATTCAGATACTGTGTAACTTATTTTTTTTTTCATAAAAGAATTTTTATTTTTAATCGGAATAGAATCTTCTTGTAGATATATTCAATATATACAAATGTGCCTTTGATGTTTGAGGAGAGTATTATGAATAGATCATTTTACAGATTCTGCTGTAAACAATGATCAACAAATCGAAAATGTTGGTTCAAAGTTGCCAGCACAATTGGGTCTACAGACATATCAAACCAACTACCCCTGAATAAATAATGGTATACAGACCACACCATATACAAACCAGACTTTTCTTGCTCCTTACAAGGGGGATGAAACAAAGAAAACAAGCTATTTCAATGAAACATTCAAAAAAAAAAAAAGAAAAAGAAACGAAAAAAGCACAGTTATAATACAAACCTACTTACCTGTGTTTGATACCAATCTACAAGAAAGTAAAATAGTCTTTAATGTTTAGATCAGGTTTGTTGTATGTGCTTTTTGTTTTTAGAAAATTTTGGATCTGCTTTGCATGGGTTGATAATAACAGAAAATTAAATTTCCTTTTTTCGCAGCTATTTTTTTTTAGTTAAATTACTCAAATAGGAAATCTTCATCTTCGCATATAAACCATTTATTCAAAACTAGAGTACAAAAATGAAGCTATCAAAATCTTTTCAAGTACCTTTACCACATTAAGTTAATTGCTAAAAACAGCCCTAATATGTCGTTTGTTAAAAATGTATATAACTGATTTATATCCCCCCTTTTCATTTTTTTTAAATATAACACATGAAATAATTTCAAGGGCGACAATAAATTTAAAATAATATCCTTCTTCCGTGCATTTCTTTAACAGTTTACTACAAGTTTTACTTTGGCTTTTCAAAATTTTTCTTTTAATCACTAATAAAAAAAGAATAAATTCTTAAATATTTAAATAAATAAAAGAAAAAAAATTGTCATTCGCTTGTTCGTCTTAGTTTCTTAACAAATTCAAATAGTTCATAGTTACTACTGGCCAGCTTGGTAAGCAAAGAAACAACCTTCAGACAGCTTTAGTTGTTTTCAATATTGTATGCTGCATTATCTTTCATTTCACAAACAGTCAAAGTGTTATCTGTCGCTAATCTTGTAATGAGTGCTACTCCAACCAGAGAGTTGGATCAGCATACGAAATCTTCACCAACCAAAGCATCCCAGCCAAAGTCTTTTCATGCAATTACTACACCATCCCCTACTGATTCGGAGTCAATTACCAAAGAAAAAAAGCCATCACCATCTAACCCCGAATTTGTATCCAACTGGAAGAATTTTAATGTTGGTGACACCAAATACATTCATCACGGTCACCTGTCACTGATAGCTTCATCAGCATTGAAAAGCGAAACCAAAGCAAAACCTGATAAACTTTCAAGTCCTATTACCAAAGTATCTTCTAACAAAATTATAATAGACAAAACTATCTCAAACATGTTAGGGCTTTCTGAAGAAACAATTGAAGAGAAATCAATTTGGCCATACAAGATGGAAACATTAAATGGAATCATTAGTCTTAAAATTGAAGAAGAAAAAACTAAACAAGAAAACATAAAGAAGGATTTGGCAAACACTGCAATTGAGTTGCTTACGTTGGCAAAATCATTAAATGTTCCTGGAGAACTAATTTCATACTTATTCATATCCGATTCGGTGACAAGCGATAGTTTAAATGCCACTATTTCTAAAATCCGCAATGAAACCCACCAGCTGTTTCTCAAAGATCTATCGGAAAAATCGAAAATGGATTCAATTATTGGCATCAAAAGAAAGCATTCTAGTACTAGCATAAAGAGCAGCGGCAGTGCACTTGTGTCCCCCTTGAGGTCACCAAAAAAGCTTCCACTGGAGATTGCACATCGTCGGATCGTTTCGGATGGAAGTGACGAAATCAGCAATAAATCAATGTCCAAAATGAGCTCACCCCCACAACCACCATCACTTCCATTACCATTACCACCCACATCAGTACATAATCAGCAACCACCACCGCAACTTTTACCATCACTGCAATTTGTCACTCATCCAGGAACTCAAAATCAACTGCAACTGCATGTACATCTGCCTTCTTTACCCCAACAATTGGTGCCACCAATGTATCCTATATTTTATACCCCTCAACAATATAACCAACAACAGTCGCAACTGACACAGCAACCACATTCACTGCCAAACACTACTCAAGATGGTAGTGGAAAGGTACAAGATTCTCCTTTTGCACAGAAATATCAAGTGGTTTATCCAGGACCTTATACTGGCGGCCCTAATTTTGTACATCAACAATACCCTTATTACGTTTCATCGTCACCAGCCCAAGCTTCACAGCAATATATTATACCACCAGTAGTGGGACAGCCCCACCTACAACAACAACAACTATCAACACAACCACCTGCTCAGCCAAAACAACAACAACAACCAGTACCATCTCATCATTTTGAGTCACCTGACAAAACAACTGGCAAATCTGAGGACGATACCACACCTAATAAAAGACATAAGAATTCTAAAGGTGGTAGTATAAATTTCATGATCACTACACCCAAGAATCCACCAAAAAAAAGGTACAACAATTCATCCAGTAAATAGAGGTTTGTAATACAAAGTAATAAATAATCAGCCATATTACATTTTGCGCAGTTTGTTTTTTTCTTTTTGCAAAGTTATGTAAAAGGCGCTACCAGTTTGCACAAAAACTTGTTGATTTACCATAGTAAACGTGTTTTCTTTTTAAGCCTTGTACCAGCAAGTATATTTTAATTTTTTTGACAACTTGCAATCAGCAACCTCAATCGAATAAGGCTACAACCACAGCTTACCAAATCATCGAAATAATAAAGTAGGAGCTCAAATTAAGGGAAACAAAAACCGAATGATAACATAAAATTACATGTGTGTATTGCTCGAGATAATAATGATACTTCACCCAATGCTCACAACAGTCTTTAAAATGACTATCTTCTTTTCCTTCATGAATTGAAGGTGAGCTTACAATGTTCTAATTTTTTTATGGAAACTCCGTTAGTCCCTGTCGAAACTGATAAGATAGGAGCATTTACCAATCAAAATATTGCCTGATTCTATACGACGACAGATCTCAGGATTTGCAAAAAAAAAAAGAACTGGTCTTTTTTACCTTCCCCCCCCCTTTTTTTTACTTCACAAAAACTACAGATATTTTTCTATAAAGAATTTGCTTATTTACTCTCACGTTCTAAAAAATGTCAGAGCTATTTTATTTCCTTTTCTTTAGGCTACTCTATATTGAAAAAAAAGTGAAAATTCTGCTGGCTGTTATCAATAACTGAATCTTAAACTTGAGATTGATACTACTTTCAAATATGGATGAGTAAAACCAAGCCAAACCAAGCATACATTAAAAAAAGAAAGGCATGTTTCTCTTTTTTTTTGCCAAGAAGTAAATCGACACATATATTTTCTTGCAGAATTCAAGCAACACTTTAAAGTGTGCAATATTTCTCAGTTGAGTCACCAGACATTCATCGGAACAATATGCATCGGAAAAACTCGTTTCTAATGCATGATGCATTAAATCAACCTATATTTTCCCATAGTTTCTTTTTTTTTGCGCTCTCCTTGGTAGCAAAATACAGAAACAAAAGTATTACACTGTGTCAATGCCGTCGCGTTACTCAAAGTGGTTCCATATTAAGACATAAATCGACATATATATATACCTCTCCATCCCCCTCCTTGTTTAAGCTGAATACAATGTCATAGCATGTTTTGAATTATTTCCATTTCGTAAATCAAAAAACCATTTCTACAAAAAACCAAATATGCCAGGAAACCGAGAAGAATTTGATATCGAAAAGGTATTAAAGTCCAAGAAATTAGAAGCTATTGAAACTTCAACTGAGAAAAAAGCACCATATACCGTGTTTGAAAGCACAGATAAACTACTACTAATTATAGTTTTATCTTTGGTTGGATTCTGGAGTGCTATTTCTAGTCCAATATATTTCCCAGCTTTACCAACGCTAACAAAATATTTCAATACCACACCTTCAGTGATGAATATATCGGTGGTTGCTTACTTGATTTTCCAAGGTATTGCACCAACAATTTCATCCAACTTGGCCGATACATTTGGCCGAAGACCAGTAATATTAGGGAGTATTATTGTTTTCTGTGCCGTGTGCATTGCTATATCACAAACAAATGTGTACTGGCTATTGGCATTATTGCGTTGTTTTCAAGCTGCTGGCATTGCTCCAGTATTTGCAATAAGTTCTGGTGTTGCTGGTGATATTTGCACCCCAGCTAACCGTGGCGGTATGGTTGGTGCAGTTTCTGGTTTGCAATTAGCTGGGAACGGAATAGGTGGGTTGGTTGGTGCAGCATTGATTTCAGGGTTCCATACTTGGAGAGCTATATTTATATTTTTGGCTATCGGTGGAGGAGTCACTTTTATTTTTGCCTTTTTAGTTTTAGCAGAAACATCACGGAGAATAGTGGGGAATGGGTCCATAATGCCCAAAAATGTGTTGAACAAAGCAGTATTGATTTACCTTCCACATTTTAAAAACAAGATAACAAATGATTACTCAACATTGCAACCAAAGGGACCATTTGATATTTTGGGACCTTTTAAAATATTTTTCCAAAAGGAGGTGTTCTGTACTTTATTGCCACTGGGTATGCATTTTGCCGCATGGACAGTATCCTTAACTTCCCTTTCTACTGAATTAGAATCAGCAAAATATAACTATTCGGTAATGAAAGTTGGTTTAGTGTATTTGCCTCAAGGTATCGCCTGCTTCATTGGCTCTTTAATAGCTGGTCGCTGTTTGAATTGGTACTATCGCTACAGAAAGAATTTGTATGATAAACAAATGAATGACGTTCCTTTGAATGATCGCCCACCTTTTAATTTGGTTGCATCTAGACTAACATTGACTATCGTGCCCTTAGCCATGATGGTTATTGGTCTTTCAGCATTTGGTTGGTGTCTCGAATATAAAAAACCTATTATATCAATTATCATTTCCACCATTTTGATTTCCTTTTCTGCTTCTGTCATGATGTCTATTTGTACAACAATGTTAGTTGACTTGTATCCTAAACAGAGTGGTGCATCTGCTTCGTGCGTCAATTTAATGAGATGTTGGTTAGCAGCATTGTTTACTGGTGTTCTTGACAAAATAATAAGTGCATTGGGTTTAGGAGGCACATACACACTTTTAACTGGAATTTGTTTACTCACGGATCTTGGTTTGGTTTATGTTTTATACACAGCTAATCAAAGATTTGTAAACTATGTTCTGCCAAATCAAACTGCAGTAAATTCTGATGCCGAAGACTACTAATAGAGATAATTTCGATAATCAATATTATCATTGAAGACACAACCACAACCACAACAATAACAATAATAGATTTCCCATTTTTTTATTTTTACAAGCTTATAAATATTTATAGAGAAATACTTATAGAGAGTATAACCAACATATAGGTTTTGCATAATATGCCATTTTTTTTAATTTTTAATGTATTTATTTCGAGTTATAAACTTTTTGGTTTTTTGCTGTAGACCCGTTGATGAATGGAATATGCCCGCAAAAATGCTAATGCACAATAGTGATTTCTGATCTTCTATCAATCTTCAATCACATGAGATCCATTCTTCAAATCGAATAGAGAATAATAAAAAATGAGCAATACAAATCTAGTAAATTAAAAGACCACTGTTATACTAACATATTTTGAGCATAAATAACTGCCTATAACTAGAAGATACATATCGAGTATGTACTAATTTCTTTTGCTCACCTTAATTAACAAATAGCCTGTGCCACGTTGTTTGTTGGGTTTTCAATGCATAATACTCGACACAAAATATATTTTTCGTGTGGTTGCGAAAAGAGTCTTATTGCTCGATGTGCTTGCCAGTAAAGTTAACCACTACCCCTATGGACAGTACCTACAAGTTAAAATAAATAAATAGAATGCTTAATTACAATACTATTATTCACAAAATATCACTTTATATATATATATGATAATGATACTGCATAATCTATTGACTAGCACATTGGACCCCTGGACCTCCGTGAGCTTCTTCATCTGACTCGTATGGATTACTTTGTTCCAATTTAGCTGGGACCATGGTACAGTCATCAACATCGGCATCGGCTGGGATCTTGACTTCTTTTGGTTTTGGTAAAAGACTAGCCAATTTCTTCAAGCTTTCTTCATCAGCAAAATTATTTTCTGGGAATTTGACATTGAAATGGATTATTAAATTACCTTTGTGAGTTCTGACTGGCATACCAAATCCTTCAACCATTTTAATAGATCCTGGAGCAATAACTTCACCAGCTGGAATTTCAATTCTAACCCAATCACCTGAAATGTGTTTGAAAGCAATTTCACCACCAGCCAATGCTGTAGCCAATTCAATCTCTTGTTCAATCAATAAATCATTACCTTTTCTTTGGAACACTGGGTGTGGTTTCTGAGATATAATGAATACAACATCACCAGGTGTTACTCCAGGTGTTTGATCACCTTCTCCAGCAAATGTAATATGATCTCCATCCTTCATACCAGGTTTCACATGAACTTCCAAAATCTTTCTTTCCGACTCGGTTTTTTTACCGTTACATTTCTTACAACGATCCTTTGGATCAATCAAATCACCAGTACCTTGACACTTGTCACATACAGTTTGGAATCTTTGAATCATTGGACCCATTTGCTTAGTAACAAATTTCATACCATTACCGTGACAATCAGGACATTGTGCAACCTTACCTTCTGCTCCTCCACGGCCCTTACATTCGCCACACAAGACAGTTTTGTTCAAGGCCAACTTGACAGTTTTACCCTTGTATAACTCTTCTAAGGAACAAGCAATGGAATGCTTGATGTCTTTACCTCTAGATGGACGTTGTGGACCTCCATGGAAACCACCACCAAAGAATTGGGCAAAGATGTCATCGGCATTCATACCGAAGCCTCCAGCACCTTGTCCACTCAACCCTTCTTCACCATATTGATCATATATTTCTCTTTTTTGGTCATCACTCAAAATTTCATAAGCATGAGAAAGTTCTTTAAACTTTTCAGCTGCTTCTGGGGAAGGATTTTTATCTGGATGATATTTTAAAGCAGCTTTTCTATAAGCTTTTTTCAATTCAGCATCAGATGCATTTGGTGATACCCCCAAGGCATCGTAAAACTTTGTGTCTTTAACCATTACTCTATAAATCTAATGTGCAAATAAATATGTGGGTGGATATGAAAAACAAGAAGGGAAAAAAGAAAAGATATATGGTTGGGATCTGATAAAAATATTAATAATGATTAACCAATTTAAGTTCTTTTGGACGTTTTGAATTATCAAAGGCAAAATTACCAACTTTCTCTAAACTAACGTGTTGGAAAAACAAAAAACAAAAAAAAAAAAAAATTAAAAAATTTTCGCTCTCTCTTTAAAAATCATTTCTTTTTTTGGTTTCTGATTTTTGATTTTTGATGTTTGATATTCTTTTTTTTTCTCTCTCTCTCTCTCTCTGTCTTACAAGATAGCTTCACTATATGACAAAGGAAAAGAACTTTCTAGAACATTGTATGCAGTATACAATATACAATCCTTACTAAAAAAACATCTACACTATCATTATCCAGCATGTTCAACAATTTGAGTGACTAATTTGCCATTCACAACCTTACTAACAAATTGTTCAGGAACAGCCAATTCTTCATAATCATCATTTTCCTTTGGTGCATTGATGTTGAGTGCTGTAGTGCTACTAGTAAAAACCTGACTATCATTGTCAATGCTTTCTTGCGACAAATAGATAGTCCCTTCATCTGATTTATCAATACTCAACATTGGTACCAAACCTAAAACTTGTATACCAAACTTGTAGGATTTAATAACATCGACTCCGGAAATCAACGAATCAATGACAAGAGCCACATTCTTGGTTTCCGATACCGACACTGCATTTGCTTTACCTTTCAACTGAATGGTGACATCACTACAATTACCAATGAAAACAGATTGATGCATCTCAACTTCAATGGTAATTGGACTCAAATCGGAAATATCAGCTTTTGTAAAATTTTGAATTATCCATTTTGTACCGTCAATCAACTCCTTCTTAGCGGGCTTCTTTACTGGAGCTGAACTCACACCACCGGATAAACTAGATGGCTTCTTTGGGGGTGCTGGTTTTTTTGGTGCAACTGGTGGCTGTTTTCTTAATTCAGGGTTCTTATGCGTCATCTCAGATTTGTCGACTTTTTTTAAACCAGATGTGATGTTGGCACCTTGATTCAATTCAGCAAAAACCGCATTAATACCACCTGAAGCTGGAGATGGATTTTCACTGTCTTTTTCAGTGTCATCAAAAAACGTTGCTGGAGGTGGAGGTGGAGGTGGTGGTGGAGCTGCTCCTCCTGCAGAACCAGAAGCAGACGAAGAATTCTTAGCAGCACTCTCTGTTTGCTGAGATACAACTTCTGCAAAAGGCTTTCCTTTGGGGTTCCAAGCAACACCAGTTGTGTGATATTCTTTAACATAATTCTTCAATTCGTCAAAAACAGATAATGTTTGTTTTACCCATTCAACATGCACTTGGTCTTTGGTCTTGTATTCTTTTAAAACTCTGTCAGACCAAAATTTGACTGTATCTTTAGTATCAGTAATGTACGAGACTGGTGTAGGGATCCCAATCCAATAAAAAACGGCATTACTTTCACTGAAAGTGCTTAAATGATTGAAGAATGGAGATTTACGATTGGAATCTTTTAATTCGTTAATTTTGGTGCATTTAGCATTCATTGGTTCTAATGCCTTTGCCAAAGCTGGATCAGTCATATCTGGTTGTTGGGATTGCAATACAAGCTCCAAAAATTTCCCTTGTTCGACAAATGCCTCATAAAAATATTGGGCGGACTCCCCCACCAAGGAATCGATCTTTTTGGATGTTTCAACAAGTGGATGAACGTAGCTTTCAACAAAGTTCTCAAATTCCACAATCAATTTGGATTTTTCTACAGGAGCTTCAGAAAAAGTGGCAAATGATGTAGATTCGAGTGATTTACCATCGGAAGTTGCTTCTGACGATTCAACAGTTCTGCTTTTGGGGGTTCCCTTTTCAGTGAGAGAATCAACTCCATAGTGGTTTTTGTTTGCTTCCTCTTGGAAAATGGTAATGTCCTCAAGACGAGACGTTGCTGCCTCTAATCTTTTCAAGATTGTGATAATATTGTAACCTTGAACATTGAATTGACTCTCCTCGGTTGACATATTTTTTGAATTGTCGTTAAATTGTTGTAGTTGTTGGAAGGAACAATATGGTGTTTTGAGGGAAAAAGAAAGACGACAACAAATCGACACCGGCAACTTATACCAAAATCACCAAATCAATAAATCTCGTCAAAGAAACACGACCTTTCTATTTGTAGGAGATTTCTTACAAAGTTTGGTTTGAGTTGAGCACACAATTACGTTTTTTTTTGTTCATCTTACTCTTTACAACAACATCTTAGTTTATCGAGAGCAAATTCTTTTGAAAGTTTGTTATTACAAGTCATGGCTCCATCAAAAGTGAAACCGGAACAAGAAACATTTCCGCCGCAGGAGATACATTTACTTAAAGATGCAGTTTTTGGATCCAACCAAGTGGAACCTTTTTATCAAAACTATCAACAAGATGTTCCAATTGCCATTGATTTGGGAACCTCCAGTTTAAGAGTCGGATTAACGAACTCTCCAGAACCAAACAATATTTTTCCAGGAATAATTTCACGTTATCGAGATAGGAAAGCCATGAAGACATTAACGATTATAGGAAATGATGTCTACAGTGATTCCGCATTGAGATCAACAATCAAGACTCCTTTTGATGGACCATTAATTACAAATTGGGACTACATTGAATATATTCTAGATTATTCATTTGAACATCTTGGAGCAACAAGCGACAACGGGAAGTTGAATAATCCAATTGTGATGACCGAACCAATAACTTGTACACACAACCAACGTAAATCTATGTATGAGCTATTGTTTGAAGCGTACCAGGTTCCTAAAGTAAGTTTTGGGATTGATTCTTTGTTTTCATTTTATGCAAACTCGTCTGGAAAATCGAGTGGGTTGGTCATTGGCGCAGGCAATCAACTGACAAGTATTATACCTGTAATTAACGGCAGGGGGATATTATCCCAAGCTAAACGAATTGATTGGGGTGGCGAACAACTGCAACAATATCTATCGAAATTGTTAGCTCTCAAGTATCCATATTTCCCAAGCAAATTGAATAACTATCATACTACCAACTTATTCAAGGATTATTGTTACATTCTGGAAGACTACCAACAGGAAATTAAACATATCTTGGACATGGATGTTTTGGAAACAAAAGATGTAGTGGTACAAGCACCAGTAGAAATTAATGTGAGTACCGAGAAGAAAAAAACAGATGAAGAATTAGCCGAACAAGCTGCTAAAAGAAAAGAACAAGGTAAAAGACTACAGAAACAGGCTCAAGAAAAACGATTGGAAAAATTAGCACAGAAGCAAGAAGAATGGGAGTATTTTTCTAAATTCAAAGAAGATAATTCATCTTTATCACCAGAAGAGTTTGAAACTAAATTGATTGAAAATGGATTTGATGATCTAGAAGATTTTAAAAAGTATATGGGTTCTCTAGAAAGATCCTTGAAAAGGGCTAACCAAGGAGGAGAAGACGACCATGAAGAAGAGGAAATTGATCCATCGAGTGCTTGGCCTTTGGTCGATATACCAGACGACCAGTTGACAGCAGAACAGATTAAGGAAAAACGAAAACAAAAGCTTCACAAAGCAAATTTTGAAGCCAGAGAACGTAATAAAGAAATAAAAAGACAAGAAGAAGAAGCCAGATTGCAATTTGAAAAAGAGCAACAGGAATGGCGTGATCGTGATTTGGATGACTGGTGTACAACCAAGCGTTTAAAGTTGGCAGAGGCTATTAGCAAATACAAAGAAAAACAAAAATTATTGGAATCTTTTAAAGATAGAAAGTCTGCTGCTGCACAACAAAGAATGAAATACATTGCTGATTTAGCCAATGACGAGAATGGCTCAACTTCAACTCAATCCCGAAAAAGGAGACGTAATGCCAATGCAACAATAGACAACGATCCAAATGATACTTTTGGAGCTAACGACGAGGACTGGAACATGTATAGAGAGATAACAAATTCCAGTATTGAGGAAGAAATGGAACAAATCAACAGTGAAATTTTGAAATTAGAAGAGGAGCTTTTGTTATACGATCCAAATTTCCATCACGAGGACACTTTTGCTGCGGCATCAACGTTTGATTGGAAGAACCTGGTACTTCACAAATTCATACACGGTCCTCGCCCAAATATTACCATTGAAATGCAAGCTGAAGGGTTACTGCCAGAAGAAATTGCTACCCATCCCGAAATGATTCGTAAAAATCATCAAATGCACTTGAATGTCGAAAGAATCAGGGTTCCAGAGATATTGTTTCAGCCGAGTATTGGTGGTATTGATCAAGCTGGAATCAGTGAGATTGCTGATGATTTGTTGAATAGTAGATTGGACGGAAATTTTACATCAGGTGGCCAGTCCTACGAAATTTTGGGGGACATATTTTTGACGGGCGGATTATCACTTTTACCTGGATTCAAAAATAGAATAATGTCAGATTTTAGATCATTCCTTCCAGAGGGAGTGCCATTACATGTGAGAACAGCCAAAGACCCTATTTTGGATCCATGGCATGGTATGTACAAGTGGGCAAATAGTGAAGACAGCTCTGATGGCTATGTAACAAAAGAAGAATATGAAGAATATGGCCCTGAATATATTAAAGAACATGGACTTGGTAATGCTTGCTTAAAAGATTAAAGTTGACAAAAAAAAATAAAAACGAAAAAGGAGAGGAGAAGCTGTTACAAAGAATCATTAATATGTATTTATTATCTGATATACAAATAGGTTCTATTTTTTAGTAGCGTTAGGGTTAATACCTTTTTTTCTTAAACTATGCTTTTTTGACTTTTCCATAATTTCCTTATCTTCTTCGTCATCGAACTCTGCGAAGTCTCCATGAATAATACCCTCTTCTTCAGCTTCTGCTCTAGCGGCATTCTCTTTCTCCTTAGCACCAGCTTTGGAAATATCGTGTGGAGAAGGAGCAATTTTCTTGAATTTTGCAACGTAAAATCCATCGACATTATAGGTATGAGGATAATAACGTCTAGTCAACGAAATTTTCGGATTAAAGTGTTTTCCACGGTAAGATGTGAAACCCTCTTTACCAATGGTCAATCCAGTGTCCACCAACTTAACATTTGGTCTTTTTCTCAAAGCATAATCGACAACAGCCTCATTTTCGTCTACAGCGATAGAACATGTAGAATACACAATGACACCCCCTGTAGATGAATGGGCATCAACTGAATCTATAGCAGACAATAACAACTGCTTTTGCAAATGAGGAATTTGCATAAAATCCTTTTCTGTACGACTCACTTTGACTGATTCATCTTTGGCAATAACACCGGTACCAGAACATGGGGCATCTAATAAAACTCTATCAAACCCACCAATCACTTTAGGGAATTCTCTAGCATCATAATTACATACAATCGTGTTTTTACATCCCAATCTATGAATATTTGCAATTAAAGATTTTGTACGTGCTTTGTTGGCATCGTTGGCAAAAACACACCCAGTGTTTTTCATTAATGCCGAAATATATGTAGTTTTACCACCTGGTGCTGCTGCCATATCTAATATACGTTCGTTTTCTTGTGGTTCCAATGCCATAACAGGCAAAAAGGAGGATGCCGCTTGCAATATATACTGCCCAGCCAAATACTCAGGGGTAGCACCAATAGGGACTTGGGAATCAAATATCTGTAAACCAACTTTTGTCCAAGATCCAATTGGCTGCAAGTTTACACCTTTATTGACCAAAGCTTGGGCCAAATCTCTTCTTCTTGTCTTTAATGTGTTTGTTCTTATAGTTATTGGTCTTGCAATCTCATTAGCTTCAAAGAACTCCATTGCTTCTGCTGGTGAGAATAAATTGAATAATTTATCAGCTAAAAATTCCGAATATCCAAAATATTCACATATATCTTTTAACAATCTGTTAGTGTAATCTGTTCTTGATGTTCCTTCTTCTGCCAACTCTTTGAAATTTTCCAAAACTTTAACAACTTCAAGCATTCTTGTTCTTACCATAGTCACATCCTGAGGACCTTTGGCCATTTCTTCTTCTTCTTCAGCTGTTGGCAAGACTTTCGCTCTGGGTTGTTTAGTTTCTGCTTCTAGCAATTCCTTTTCTGCCTCTTCCGCTTCCAATCTCTCTTCCTCATCTAATCTCTTGGAATAAAGTTCCATATTTTCAGCATTCAAGTCTTCCAAATCTTCATCCTCGTCATCTGAAAACATGGGTCTGGCACGCTCTCCTTCATCTGAATCAAAGTCTTCTTCACCTTCGACGTCAAATTCATCGTCCAACTCTTCCTCTTCTGAATCATCAAAAAGGGATTTCTTAGCAGAAGCTAATTCTTCAAGATCAACTTCTGGTAAATTTTCGACTTCCTCTTCAACCTCAACATCTTTAGTCACTTTTGATTTAGTCTTTGGCTTTGGTTTAGAACTTTCAGCACGATCAGTTTGTTTGCTGGAACTTGTACTTGACTTTGGTTTTTTAGAAACGGGTAAATCATTTTTCTGTTCTTTAGCACCATTTCTTTTTCTTTTAGTGTCGTTTTTCAATTTTGAGGCCTGAAACTCATCAAAAGTTGGTGGCACACCTTGCTTATTCTTTGCTCTTCTACCCATTTTTGCTTATATGATGATAATTACGTATTCAGGTAAGGTTTAAAACTGTAGTAGACCTTTTCAAAGTATGTAGTATCTTTTCTATTTTTTGGCAAGTTTTTTTTTTCTTAGACAGTAAATGAGGTTTTTTTTTGCGATGAGATTAGACTTCTTGGTTTGTGCAGAATTGCATAAAAAGAGCATTTTTTGAAAATAGAATTTTAATACCCTATTCCAGGCTTTGACAATTCCTGGTTCCAGAAGGCATTAAAGGACTGAAAATACACCTACTTAAATATAACACATTCATAGGGAAAGAATGTCCGATTTCAAAAAAAGTGAAACTACCATCCAATCTGGTCAACATGTTTTGATCCGTCTACCATCAGAGGGGTTGAAAATCGTTCATTTACAAGATACAGGTATAATAGGATTAGGGAAATTTGGATCTTTTGAAGTTTCCAATATTTTGGGCTACCCATTGGGCACGTCATTTGAAATTATTGAAGATCACAAGGTGAAGCCAATCAAGAGTATATCCACTTTGGATTTGACAGATTCTGATGAAACAGTTCAACGTCAAGAATTGACCAAAATGTTTTCTGATAGCGCTGAAAATAATCAAAATATTATTAATATTGGATCTAAAATTCAAAAATTATCTAAAGATGATATTGACGAATTGAAAAAACTGGGTGCTAGTTCTAACGTTGGTCAAATGATCATTGAAAAAATGATTGCTGGGCATGAAGGGTTTGATAAGAAAACCATATTTTCCCAACAAAAATACCTTAAAAGAAAGCAACAAAAGTTTTTGAGACGTTTCACAGTTGATTATCTTGGAGGGAGTGAATTATTGCAGTATTATATTGAGAAAGATTTGAATAGGGTTTTAGATCTTAGTGTTGAAACCTTAGGCTTGATGTTGACATACAGTAATGTTCGTCCTGGTGGGAAATATCTTATAATTGACGAAACAGGTGGAGTGTTAACTTATGCAATGATGGAAAGAATGAATTGCGAAGGAACAATAGTTTCAATTCACGAGAATGAACATGCAAATTTAATAGCCTTAAGATATTCAGACTATGGTAATGAATTGGAAACTAAGACCGTGAAAAGTGTGAATTGGTTACAATTTATAGACCCTCAAAGCGAGAGAATTGATTGGACAGATCTTCCAGACGAAGAAGTTAAAAAAATTAAGAATAAAAGCCAGTATAAAAAACGTCGTGACCGTGCTTTACAGATTAATGAAGTTATTCAACTAGTTGAAGAAGGAAATTTTGATGCATTCATATCTGTCTCAACATTAAATATGTCTGAAGTGTTAGAGTATGTCCTTCCTAAAATCGGTGGCTCTAGACCGATTGTCGTGTATAATCAATTCAAAGAATCATTGTTAGAGGTTCAACAAGCATTGTCAGGAGACAAAAGAGTGTTAGCTCCATCCATATATGAAACCAGAGTTAGACCATACCAAACTATTCCAGGACGGATGCATCCTGTGATGACAAATAGAGGCGGTGGTGGTTATATATTGTGGGGGACACGAGTGATTCCTCATGATGCTATTACTGCAGTGGGCAAGGGATTCGCAAAGCGAAAGAGAGTGGAAACTCCATCGAAGACTGACACAGGAACAGTAGAAGTACAAAACGATCAAGAGAACTCTGCCTAAACTGCTTATATAGTATAAAAGAATGAAGAGAAATAAAGAAAGTTAGTTTGAAATTTGAATTGCATTAAAATTAGACATCAATAAATAAATAAATAAATAGATCAACGAACATAAACATCATCACATAAAGTTTTTAATCCATCAAAATCTGAACCATTCAACCAACCTAAAACACATCTAATATGATTTGATGAATCTTTCATAACTCCAATTGACCACGCACTGTCATCCTCGAGAAGAAAATTGACATAATCAGCCTGATTCTTATATCCAATTTCAAAAACAAACGCCTCTGCTTGCGATGGTCGCAAAATATTCTGCACCAACGAACGGTAAAATTCACCATCCCCAAGTAACGCCAAACTCGGTTCATACAATTTCACTGATTTTGCGACACCATCTCTGTCAATAGATTTAATATAGTCATGGTATGGAATATAAGGAGGATTGGAAGTCAATAAATTTATTTTAGGTAGACCGAGCTTGTCCATAATCTCCGCATCAAAGACATCACCTAAATAAAATTTCAAATCAATGGGATTGTTAGGATATCTTTGCTTATACAATGATAAATTCTCATTTGCCAAATCAAAAGCTTTACCAGAAACATCAAGCCCATAAATCTTTGGGGCAATATTGTTCAATTCGTGACCAATCAATAATGGTATGCATCCTGTACCAGTACAAGCATCTAATACCACCAACTGCTTCACATGTGTCTGCTTAAGTGTCTCAACGAGTTTATTGCACCATTCCTCGGTCTCCCATCTTGGTATCAAAACACCCTGCTTACATTTAATATTCAATCCTCCAAACGGTTGGCTTCCGAGAATATACTGCAATGGAACTAGTTGATATCGTTGATTAACTGCATCATTCCAATCTTCTTTAGGTAATTCCTGCTTGATCCATTTTAGTTCTAAAGATGCCTGCTCAATTGTTCTATTTGCTGGTAGTAATCGTGGTAGAAATGGTGAGATTCTTCTAGCGTCCCGTATAAGTTTTGCACTTATTCGTGACATAAAGAGAAAAAGACTAAAGATATGATGCTCTTTGAGGGGAAATCAATTCTCTTTCTCTTCTATTATTTTTTTTCCTACTTTACTTTTTCCCTCCGATTGGTTGGTCCTTTATGCATCTCCGTTAGAAATTTTAAATTGAGGACCAATATGATAAGGTGGGGACAGTCATTCCTTCCTAATATTACTTAAACAGTTTCACCTATATTCAGTTTCTATTTACAAAGAAATGTTATATACATAGAAGAAAGAAAAGTTTACGATTTACCTTTTCTCACGTAGTACATATATGCTCTTTCATGAACATGATCAGGGAATGGTGAAATAACTTCTGAATGTCCTGGTCTGGCAACAGGGTCTCTCAAGTAAATTGCATGGCATGTATCAAAAGATATTTCAATGTGAGATGGCAAAATTGCAAATGCTCCCAAAAATGGTCTTGGTGTCCATGGAGTGAAATATGATCTTGATGGGTCCTTTCTTCCAAAAAGATGTTTTTGCCAAGGCAATTGAACTTTTGCTTTAGATTCATCTTCCAAAATCTCTTCCTTATTCAATTTGGGTACACCTCTCAAAGCCTTGGCAAATGAAGTTTGAAAAAATTTGGTGTCAGTGCCTTCTTCAAAATTTTCAAATTGTATACGAATTCTCTCCCATTCACTGCTTTGTAATTCACGCAATGTAGAATTGATTAATCTTACTTCGTGTTTTTCTTCTGGTGACTTATTTTCGTCCTTGGCCAAGAAACCCTCAATGTTCTTAGTGGAAGGATCTTTTGTTATTGGGTGGTTCTTATTTGTCAATGTCTGATATATTTGTAAACACTTTGTACGTGCTACGTCACCGTATTTATTAAAGGTTTCCAATGAAGCAGGTTCAGAGGCAGCATTTCCAAGTTGAATAATTTCTTGCAAAATTGACTGTCTTGTAACTTGATTTTGTTGGATTTTCATTAATTTTTGAGCATTTTGAACTGACTTCTTTTGTTTTTCGAAATCTTCAACTTGCTTTAAAGTGTCCAACAGATCTGGTTTATTTTGCTTTAAATCCCATATTTTCTCTGGATTCTTCTTGGCTTCAAAAACATAATTGTTCCATTTTTTAATCTGTTTTTTATCAACGCTTAAGGCCTTTTCTAGACTTGGTTTAGTTTTACCAAGGGCAAACAATACTTTTTCTGGATCAACACTAAACACATCCCCGCTTTGTAAGGGGAAGGATGGGTGTTTTATAACAACACCATTGACTTTGACGTATCCACCAAGTATAAATTGTCTGGCTTGTCTGACAGAACTGGCGAACATACTTCTGAACAAAGCAATTTCTAATCTCTTTTCCAAAGTTCCATATGTTTGTAAAGTAATAGGGGTTGGTGCAACATCGTGACCTTTTAATGAAGCGTCTAATTGAGAATATGTTTTCAAATTTGAATCAAACAAGACATTTTTGAACCTCTTTTCCTTAATTTGTTGGCCATGATAGTTTCTGGTTTCTGTTTTGGCTGCCCATTTTTGTTGGTACAATGTTTTTCCAAAATACTGTAATGGATCCTTTCTGTAAATATTAAACAAATTCAATTTATTCATAGACATAGTAATATGACCTTTGGTCATACTACTGACTTTGTCTATACGTCTTGGCATTTTGGATCAATAATGCAAAAGAGAACTAGTTGTGTTTGACCTATAGGTTGGTTCACCTTTTTGCAGAAATATCTTTACCAATGGAAAACGAAAATTTTTTTTCTCCCTCAATCAATTGTAAATTGTATGTGAAAGAGTGTGTGTACTCAATTAATTTTTTTTTTCTCGTTCTGTTCTCGGTTTTCCTTTTCTCATTCGGTATTACTTTCACTGGGGAGGAACCACAACAAAACTAAGGTGAATTGGTGTCAAAAAAAATCGAAATAGAACACCAAAACATTGAAGGATAGATTTTTCAAGACTAGGATTTTACTGCCACTGTACTTGGAGGCAAACAATGGCAACTTTGGATGAGAATAACCCTTCTAAACAAACTCATAGACATTGGTCCATCGAGAATGAGATAAAGCTATTCAGCTTATTGTGCGATTATAAGCCCGCTGGTAAAAACAAACAACACAATATTAAAATCATTATCAACAATATTAATGAATCTTTAGACTCTAAGGAGGAACCCTTCAGCGAATATGACGTGTGGAATAAATTGAGGTCTTTATATGATCTAGAAAAGATTGACCAGATTGAGGAATTACTGACTGAGAACACCAGTACAGAAGAAACCACAAACCAAGTGCTGTCTGGATCTGCAAATATCACGAAGGACACCAAGAACGCTAAAACTACTTTGGATGCAAAAGAGCCAATTCAAGATAAGAAAGAAATGGATAAAGAGAAATCAGAATCGTCATCATTGTCTACCCCTGAACCACCACAAAGAAGAACTAGAAGTGCCAGAGATACAACAAAATCGAAACGTAACTTGCGTGATACACCTAAAGAGAAGTCACAATACAATGATGAAGAAATAACTCTGGGTGGTGCTGAAAAATCGAAAGTGGAAGTGAGTAGTACAAGTGATCATACAGATGATCAATCGCCAACGCCAGGAAGTACAAAAAAGGGTCTAGATGAGCAGACAAACGACGATATGAGTGATATTGAAGATGTAGACAAAGATAAGGGGGATGAGACAATTGCTAAAATTAAGAAAGAAAACACTTCTGAGCAAGAAGAAGATAAAAACAAAAAGCAGACAGAAGAAGAGGCAGAAGAAGAGGAAGAAGAAGGTGATCATGTTAGTGGAGATGAAAGGGAAAGCAAAAATAAGGACACTAGTGAAGATGAGGATGGTGAAGATAATGAAGATCAAGATGAAGATGATGTTGAAGTAATTGAGGACAGCCATACTGATAAAGAAAATGAATCTAGTTCAGAAGAATCATCACCTGAACCAATGACTAAACGAACGAGACAAAGAACAAGGTCCACCCATGAAAAAACAGAACACACGTCACCTAATATCAAAAAGAGAACAAGACAGAGTGTCAAATTTGACGACAAGCCTGCAGAGCCCTTCGATACAGGTTCTAGAAAAAGACGAGCTCCGCCAGGATCAGTATCTCCTCCACATCCTCCTAAAACACGAAGACGTACAAGATCAGTAACCCATGAAATAGAGGAAGAGGATGCTTCGACACAGAGTGCTGATGATGCTGGGCCAGAAATAATCAAGGTAGAAACGAGACATACAACAAGAAGGTCCAGTCGTATACTGATGGAACCCTCATCATCAACACCAAACGTCAGAGTAAGACGCAGTAGTCGTAAAAGATGAGATATCTTGGTACTTTTTCAGACCCGCCCAAGCTTCACTGACTTTGTGTTTTACTCAATGAATGTATTATACGATGGAGTGCGTGGATTGTTATAATTAAGTGGTACGAGTATATTAGTAGTAGTTGCACACTATAAAAATTTTTCAGATCAGAAAAAAAAAACCATAACAGGCGCGTGCTTGATTTTGTCTTCTTTATATAGTGATAGATTACTATTAAAAACAATATTTCTTCTTGAGGAAGTCTCCGATAGCCTATATGGCCACAATTACTGTATGATACTAAGAAGAAATAATATAATACCACTCCGCCATTTGACTTCAGGTTGTCGGCTCTTTGCTAGAAAAGCAGCCACTAAAAAGGCACCGTCACCTCTACTTGAGGAATGGGATCGCGGGGGGAGAAATCAAGATACAGGGCTTTCCCCTTTATTAGCATCTATGAAGCGATTGATAGATCTGAATCCTGGGTGTGTTAGCTTAATCCAAGTTGGGAGTTTTTATGAACTTTATTTCGAGCAGGCGGAGGAATATGGTCCTAAATTGGGACTAAAGATTGCAAAAAAGAAAACCCTGAATCATGTTGTTCCATTCGCCGGATTTCCAACTACACAATTGCGAAAATTTACAGAAATGCTAATTCATGAACAGCAAGTTAACGTTGCCATTATTGATCAATGTGACCAAGGGTCCAAGACAAATCAAAATTTGGTGCATCGTAAGATTTCAAGAATCATTACACCTGGGACATTAATTGACGAGTCGTTTCTAAATTTCAACGAGAATAACTACCTTGTTGCCATTTCGTTTGCTCCCAGCTCATTGAGTCTTCCACCAGACCCACAAATGAAAGTTGGACTATCATGGACTGATATTTCCGTTGGTGAATCATTTGTACAACTAACCACATTAGGTGAATTGAGTTCAGATATTGCCAGAATCAACCCCAGTGAAATATTGCTACCTAAGGAGTTCCAAGACCACAATTTACATTTGGGTCAATGGTATAGCCCCTTACAGGAATTGAAACGCTATATCATCAGGTATCATAGTACTACCAACTATAACGAGTTGAAATTACAATATCATGACAGTATTCAAAAAGTTAGAAGACATTTGGAAACTTTTTCTCCACGAGAACAAGCTGCCTTAAATATGATAATGTCGTACATGAGTATAAACTTACCTGATGTTGATATTTTGATGACTTTGCCAACTAGATATTTCAATGAGACTTGTTTACAGATGGATTCAAGGACAAGAGAAGCTTTAGAGTTAACCGAGAGAACGATAGCTGGAAGAACCTCTTCTGTTGGTTCATTGGTTTCTGTCATTAAGCGAACATGCACATCGTCCGGTACGAGGTTGTTAACTGAATGGATAAAGTCCCCATCTTTAGACACCAAAGATATCGAAAAGAGACAATCATTTGTAAAAATGTTTTTGAAAAATCAGCACTTAAAAATAGTGACTAGACAGCATTTACAGCAGTTGGGTGATTTCATAAGAAACTTGCAAAAGTTAGTGGTGGGACGTGGAGATCCTGTCAATCAGTTAGTGTATGCAGCAAGCACTTTGGATGGTTTACAAAAATTACGGGATTTTTTGGTTGAAGAATACGAACAGAACCCCAAAAAATTGTCTTGTTTAAAAAATCTCCTTGAAAAATTTGACATCCCAAAACATTTAGCAGAGAAAATATATAACACAATAGATATTGAGGAACAGACAATTCCCGGTGAAGGTAGTGAAGAGATCGAGGAGCCAACAGAGGTAGTTGAAGATACTAATCTGAGTTACACTAATAGTTTCCTAGAGAAATATCGATCAAAACAAGAGGGGAACACGGACGCAGAAAATTTTTATTCTGTGAAAAGAGATTTCAATGACGAATTGAAGATTTTGCATGACGAGTTGAGTGAGTTGGAAGTGGAGGAACACAAACTTTGGAGTAAGTTGCGCAATGTCCTTGACGATATTGATGTGAAATTAAATATCGGCAAAAAAATTGTACTTGGCCGTTACAATAATGTAATTTTAATAACTGGCAAAACATCTTCAATAAGTAAAGCAAGTGCTAAATTGGATGGTGATATTCTCTATGAGAAAAAAATGTCACTTGTATACAGATCAACAGAATGGAATGATATTCAGCATCTAATATTAGACAAAAAGGAAGCCATTTTGTTGGTTGAAAGAAAAATCATAGAAGAGCTCAAACTGGAAGTAACACGGAGATTTCCTGAATTTCGTGAATTGGCTGGGTTGGCTGATTTTCTAGATGTCACTTCTTCCCTTGCAATTGTCGCAGAAGAGAACAATTGGACCTGTCCTAAGTTAATTAAAACTCCTCGTCTCTCAGTGGAAGGTGGTAGGCATGTTGTTGTTGAATCTAGTTTGAAAGATTCTGGCAATATGTTTATCCCCAATGATTCCAAAATGGGTACAGATGGGACTTTGTGGGTTATCTCGGGTCCCAACATGGGAGGTAAAAGTACTTATTTAAGACAGAATGCTTTAATTGTGATTTTAGCACAAATTGGTTCATTTGTTCCCGCTGAAAAGGCAACTATAGGGTTGGTTGATAAAATTTTTACTCGTATTGGAGCAACTGACGATTTATTCAATGATTTGAGTACTTTTATGGTGGAAATGGTTGAGGTAAGCAACATTTTAACTAATGCAACCCCGCTGTCATTAGCCATTGTCGATGAGATTGGACGAGGAACAAGTGGCAAAGAAGGATTAGCAATCGCATATGCTACATTACTCAGTCTATTGCAAGTTAACAAATGTAGAACCTTGTTTGCTACACATTTTGGAAAAGAATTGGAACAGCTTTTGGTTGCCAATAATATAGACCAAAAAAATATTCGCTATTTTCGTACAAGAGTATTAGAGAATGGCGACAATGAGAAAGGCTTTGTTATCGACCATACATTGGAGCCGGGAATCAGTGAACGTTCTCATGCATTAGATGTTGCCCGAATGGCAGGGTTTCCTGAAAACGCACTAAAGGCTGCAGAAAAAGTACTAGATAATTTATAGAATCGTATATTTCCTAATATAGTTCATGCGGCCTATTATTGAGGTGGATGTTGGTATTGATTCTGATTGTTTTGTAGATGCTGTAAAAGTAATCTTTGTAAGTGCTCTAATTGTGCAGGGTCAACCTGTTGTTGCGTTTGTGCATTTGGCATATTAGGGTTGAACTGTTGTTGTTGTTGTTGTTCTTGGGGTTGTTGTTGATACTGGTTGTATTGTTGAGGTGGTTGGTATGCTGGCTCATATTGGGGTTGCACTGGTTGGTTGTATGCATTTTGATAGAAATGTTGGCTTTGGCCAAAAGTTGGCTGTGGATACTGTGGAGTTTGACCCATCAAGCTATTGTAAGAATCTGTTTGTGGATAATAAGGCTGTCCATACTGAGCAACTGGAGGCGATTGTTGTTGTTGTTGTTGAGGTGGTTGTTGTTGACCATAATTGCTGTAAATAGTATTGTGTTGAGGCAGGATTTGTCTTCCTCTATTATGGACAGCGTTCTGAGAGTAAGTTGTTATAGGAGAATATGCCGAAACTTTCTGTCTTTTGTTTGGTAATGATGGCCCCGAAGTGTGTGTCTGTTTGTCTTTAGTCTTTTTATTTTTCTTTTTCTTTTTGGCCAGTTTTGCTGCCAGTTCTTTTTCATCGTCTGAATATTCCTGTTCCTCCTCTGGGAGCTCTTCATCATGACAATTACTTGCATCAGTTCCTTTTATGTGCTTAATTGAATCGGTGTACAAGAACTGTGAGTCAGGTACAACATAATACACAGTTTTTCCTTTGCTTTCCTTGAATTTCAGAAACTGTTCTTCCGAGTTGAATTTGACACTGTAAACTGGTTGTTGTACCCTACCAAATATTTCAAACAAGGGGCCTATCACAGTTCTATCCTCAAAACAAAATATTGATTTTTCTTGTAGAATTCTAAACTCTCCAGACGTTCTTGCCTTGATTATCATAGTATTTTCGACCAATCCTGTAATTTCACCAATTTCCTCAATAGGTGTATTAGGCGATATTTCATAGTTATCGGGTAAAGAAGGTGCCTTTTCATCAATTATTTCGTGGACGGATTTGACAGGTCCTTCATTTGAATCCTCGTCTTCATCCTCAACATCGTTATAATCAATATTAGAAGTCTCATTCTCATCACTCGATTCATCTGAAGAACTATCACCCAGACTTTCTTCTGAACTTGAGCTTTCACTATTGTCATCGCTAGAAATATCATCAACGTTGATTTCTTCGTCAGACAATTGTTCTGCTTCATCAGCTAGACCTTTGTGACTGGCGTCTGCTTCTACTTTTTCAGTTTCTAAGGACTCTGGTTTTTGTGTGCTTTTTAATGATTCATCGTCAATCGGATCTGAAATTTCCCTCTGTATGTCATCAAATTTTTCAATTTCTGTTTCAGTGGCCATTTCTTTCAGCTGTTCCAACCCATTATGAAGTTCGATTTTTGGTTCTTCCACATTGGATTGTTGGAGTTCTTCATTTGTTTGAACGGTGTTTTCGTTATCAGGACATACGTGCGGTGCCTGGGATACGTCTGAAATAATATTGGTATCTGTAGGAATACTCTTATCTAGGTCTGAATTGTGAGTAGCAACCTGTGGTTCGATATTTTCAATCTCTGAAGAGGCATTCTCCGTTGTGGTTGTTTCTCTCTCATGTGAAGTCTCATTCGGAAGAGTGGTCTTATCAATAGCAGTTGGTTCGTTGGCGTTGGTAGTATCTTCTACGATCTCCCTCAAAGCAGTTTCTTGTTGGTTGGTTGACTCAGACATTTTCAGGAATGAACAATCACTATACAATAATTGTTGTTTTATCAAATCCCTATTTTGTGTTTTATTTTTTTCTTTTCCAGAGATGATGATCATCGCGTTTGCTTTCAGCAACTATTTTCTCCATGTGGGGCTCAGTGGTGATTTGCACCTAGTACAATTACACTCTTCAACAGTAAGTGAGGATTGTATTAAGGAATTTATCTTTTAATATTTATAGTGTTTCAGTACTTGTAGCTCTACATAAGTTGCTAAATCCACATCTTTTGGAACATTATTTGAACTATGCTTTTTTCTTCATAATTTAGAAATATTTTGCAACAAAAATGAACCAAAAAATGAGACAACAATTAATAGCATAATACTCTATTAATATAAACATAACAATGTCATTTTTACAAGAAATCAGCATCTGAACAGCTAACGACAACTATATTTATTGATAGTTAATAATAGAAAACAATGAAGGGTGTTTCTCTGCAGTGATTACAACAATATCATTTCGTTCTATAATAATAATAAACTAGTGAAATCTATCAAGGCGATAAATAATTGTCGTATATCCTACAGTCACGTGCAGCAAGCAAAAATAGGGTACTTGCCCTAAATTACACAAAATAAATTTTGCGTGTAGGTTCTCAGATTTTTTCTGTTTCCCTTACACTTTCTGTCTCTTCTCGTTTTTCAATGTTAGACAAAAAAAATTTTTCAGAGAGTAGTAATACAATTTTTTTTTCACTTGACTTTTTTGTTTTTGTTTTTTGTTCATTAGCTACCACCAAATCAACTATCAACAATGGGTGCCTACAAATATTTAGAAGAATTGCAAAGAAAGAAGCAATCTGATGTTATGAGATTCTTGTATCGTGTCAGATGTTGGGAATACAGACAAAAGAATGTCATCCACAGAGCTTCCAGACCATCTAGACCAGACAAGGCTAGAAGATTAGGTTACAAAGCTAAACAAGGTTTCGTTATCTACAGAATCAGAGTTAGAAGAGGTGGTAGAAAGAGACCAGTTCCAAAGGGTGCCACTTACGGTAAACCAACCAACCAAGGGGTTAACCAATTGAAATACCAAAAATCATTGAGATCTACTGCTGAAGAAAGAGTTGGTCGTCGTGCTTCTAACTTGAGAGTCTTGAACTCATACTGGGTTAACCAAGATTCCACCTACAAATACTTTGAAGTTATTTTAGTCGACCCATCTCACAAAGCTATCAGAAGAGATGCTAGATACAACTGGATCGTTAACCCAGTTCACAAACACAGAGAAGCCAGAGGTTTGACTTCTGCTGGTAAGAAATCCAGAGGTATTAACAAGGGTCATTTGTTCAACAAAACCAAAGCTGGTAGAAGACACACCTGGAAGAAGCACAACACCTTATCTTTATGGAGATACAGATCTTAAGCTGCTTAAAAACATTTTTAGTATTCTTAAGTCAAGGGTTGTTTTTCCTTTCAAACATTACTCTTTTGTTTAAATTGAAATAGTTTAAGTATATGTAGATATCGTACTTATATACATTAGCTTAAATTGATTAATAAAAGATGAATTCATTTTTTTAAAAGTACTATTGGAACCATTAAATCAGTACAAGAATAATTATCGTACAATGCACACTTTAATAATTTAAATCTGTAGGTTTTCAAACAATCGGTAGAATAGTGATCGACACGTTAACTGCGATACACAAGTCATCATTTAAAATGTCGTTAGAAATTAATGAAACCAGAGTCAAAAAAACAATTCTGTATCGTCTTGTCATTTTGATTAAGTACTCTTGTAGCTTTGTCAATCAAACAGCCAAACAAATCAATTAATTTTAATCAATGAGAATGTCGTTTTAATGTCGCAAGTTCTGTAGTGGTATACAACAATTACTTTTCTCTCTTCTATTTTTTTTTTCCCCTATCAAAATCATATAAAACCTATATACCATTCCGATTTATAGTTTTTTTCCTCCTTTTTTTTTTCTTTTCTTTGTTTCCCTCCTTCTTTGAAGACTTTTGATTTACTTTTTTTGATTGCGTTGCTTTTGTTTCGACAATTTAGTTAATTTGTATCAATTGATTACCATTATCGAGTTTTTAATAATTGGAGTAATTACTTTTTTTTTTGTCCTTCCCCAGCAATTCACTTGTCGATTTTCATCACGTTCCGTTCACCCCCCCTTCTTTGAAATAAACAAATTTAAATATGTCCGACAAACAACACACCAAAACTGCAATTTTATCAGTATATGACAAAACAGGTTTATTAGATCTTGCCAAAGGTTTGGTTGCCGCTAATGTGCGCATCTTAGCTTCTGGTGGTACCGCAAAATTGATCCGTGAAGCTGGATTCCCAGTCGAAGATGTCTCATCAATTACCCATGCTCCAGAGATGTTAGGCGGTAGAGTTAAGACTTTACATCCAGCTGTTCATGGTGGTATTTTGGCTAGAAACTTAGAAAGCGACGAACACGATTTAACTGCCCAAGGTATTGAAAAAGTTGACTTTGTTGTTTGTAACTTGTATCCATTCAAAGAGACCATCTCCAAAGTTGCTGTTACTGTTCCAGAAGCCGTGGAAGAAATTGACATTGGTGGTGTTACTTTATTGAGAGCTGCCGCTAAGAACCACGAAAGAGTTTCCATCTTATCAGACCCACAAGATTATGCCCATTTCTTGGAAGAATTGAAGAGTGGGGAAATCACTGCCGAAACTAGAAACAGATTGGCATTGAAAGCATTTGAGCATACTGCAGACTATGACGTTGCTATTTCCGATTTCTTCAGAAAGCAATATGCCGAAAACATCTCTCAATTGCCTTTAAGATACGGTGCTAACCCACACCAAAAGCCAGCACAAGCTTTTGTGTCTGAAGGTGAATTGCCATTCAAAGTGTTAAATGGTTCACCAGGATACATCAACTTATTGGATGCTTTAAATTCATGGCCTTTAGTTAAAGAGTTATCCGCTTCTTTGAATTTGCCAGCTGCTGCCTCATTCAAGCACGTGTCGCCAGCTGGTGCCGCTGTCGGTTTACCTTTGACAGACATTGAAAAGAAGATTTATTTTGTCGAAGATATTGAAAACTTGTCTCCTTTAGCAAACGCTTATGCTAGAGCCAGAGGAGCTGATAGAATGTCCTCTTTTGGTGATTTCATTGCTCTCTCCAACATTGTCGATAAACCAACTGCACAAATCATTTCTAAAGAAGTCTCAGATGGTGTTATTGCCCCAGGGTATTCGGAAGAAGCTTTAGAGCTTTTAAAGAAAAAAAAGAATGGTAAATACTGTATCTTACAAATTGATCCAAACTATAATCCAGAAAACTTGGAAAGCAGACAAGTCTACGGTATTACTTTGCAACAAAAAAGAAACGACGCTATTTTCAAAGGTTCTTCATTCAAAGAAATTGTGTCCAAAAACAAGGATTTGACTGAACAAGGTGCTGTTGATTTGACTATCGCCACTATTGCCTTGAAATACACCCAATCCAACTCAGTTTGTTACGCTAAGAACGGTATGGTTATCGGCTTAGGAGCTGGTCAACAATCTCGTATTCACTGTACCAGATTAGCTGGTGACAAAGCCGACAATTGGTGGTTAAGACAACATCCAAAGGTTTTGGGTTTCAAATGGGCTAAAGGTACCAAAAGACCAGAAAAATCAAATGCAATTGACTTATATGTTACCAACCAAATCCCAACTGAGGAACCAGAAAAATCTGAATACGAATCTAAATTTGCCGAAATACCAGAACCATTAACAGCTGAAGAAAGAAAAGAATGGTTGAGTAAATTATCTAATGTTGCATTATCCTCAGATGCATTTTTCCCATTCCCAGATAATGTTTACAGAGCTGCTAGATCAGGTGTGAAATTTATTGCTGCTCCATCAGGATCTGTTATGGACAAAGCTGTCTTTGCTGCTGCAGATGCTAACGATATTGTGTACGTGGAAAACCCAATCCGTTTGTTCCATCATTAGTTTTTAAATACTATGCTTTTTTACTTTAGTAGTAGTTTAACTTTGTATTCTTGTAATTGAAATAATTTCCAAATCATAATACTATTTGTTTACTTTAAGCCTCTAGTTGTTTTTTTGGCGATTACTCTACAACTCAAGATAAGACTGAGTACTTTTTTTTCTTTGCTCACAAGTTTTGCATTATCCTTCCTAATGCGGAAGTCAACATTTGTATGGCAATCAATTGTTTCTCTTTTTTTTTCTCTCTCTAGCCTTAAGTAAAAGGACAACACACGTCAAAAATACAAACACCAATAATTTATGTATTGAAAGGGAAAACAGAATACAAAAAAAGTTTTTCATTTTCTTTTAGAAAAAAGCACATACACCCAACACTTTTCAAACCATTTGTGTTCTAAATTCAAAAAGTTCTAAGTGATAATAATGGGTTCTTCAGAATATAATTATGATGAGCTGGGAGAAACATGGCCATTCTTTGTGTTGGCGTTGTTATCTTTTATTTTGTTGCCATTGACCATAAAGTACATATCTAGAGTTTTTACAAATACCAATCCCACCAAGGAAAATCAATCCATTGTTGGAGCAATTCAAGAAAACAGCGAGACTTTGAAAGTGCCCAACTTGTCTGAAATCAAATCGTTCCAATCCAAGCAAAAGTCTCTGAAAATATTCAATAAAACATTAATCTTCTTGCTTATCGGATGGAGCATTGTTATATACGTGGCAAAGTATGTTACCAAGGAAGCTGATTTAACAGTATTATTTGATCCATACACTATTTTGGATGTCTCGTTTACTGCTAGTGAAAGAGAAATCAAGAGTCATTATAGAAAGTTATCTTTGAAATATCATCCAGATAAATTACCTAAGGATTTGACTGAGGAACAAAGATCTCAAGCAGAACAAGCTTATATTAGATTGACTTCTGCTTACAAGGCATTGACTGATGAAGTTACCAGAGAAAACTTTTTAAGGTACGGTCACCCTGACGGGGAGCAACCAGCCACACATGGTATTGCCTTGCCTCAATTTTTGGTCGAAGGAAAATATAGTTCATTAGTTGTTGTTTTATATTTTATGGTCATAGGTATCTTGTTACCATTTATTGTTGGAAAATGGTGGAGCAATGTGAAGTCACATACCAGGAAAGGTTTGCATGTTGATACTGCTGCCAACTTTGTTCGTAAGTTTACCGACAGGGATCCTGCAAAGGTCATTACACCAGATGTTATTTTGGATTATGTTTTGGAAAGTGAAGAAATTAGACAAGAATTCCCTAATGCTTCACATGCAGAGTTGAAAGATTTGGTGTACAGGTATTTAAATAGACAGTTTGACAGTGATCCTAAAGTCGAGAAGAAAAAAGTTGATCTCATTGCAAGATTACCATTTTTGATTAATGGATTGATTGACATAGCCATTGTGTTCAGACTCCACGAAACAATTTTCGCCGCCGAAGATTTGAAGAAGTCAATAATTCAAGCTGTTAAGCCAACAGGGAGATACCAAGAGTTATTACAGTTACCATATGTGGATCCAGAAATTGTATCCAAACAATCTATCCGAAAATTAGGTAAGCTTTTCGCTATTTCTAAGGATGAAGCCAAGAAAGCATTGGGAATACAAAGCGATGAACATTTGGAGCGTGCATTGAATGTAGCTCAACACATTCCGACACTTCGTATTATTGATGCTGAGATCAAAGTCCCTGGCGAAGAAGATGGTGTTGTTCATCCAAACTCACAAGGACACATTTCCATTAAGTTTTTGGTTAAATCTCCTAAATTGAAATCATGTCCTGATATTGAAGATGAGAGATTAAAAGATGAAGAAACTTTGGAATACATGAAGAACCCATTAATTGTCAATGAGCAACAAAAGAAATTGCCATATTCTTATGCTCCATATTTCCCGCAACCAATCCGTAATTCTTGGAGTTGCTATGTTATCGGACAGAAGGAAAACAGATTGCTTGAAGACAGTACCAACTATGTGTTGGAAAATATAGATTTGAACAACTTGGAATTACTGCAAGAAGCATGGATCAAGGGAACTGATGTTAGAATCGGAACCTATAAAATTCAATTACCTGGAGCTATTGGTAACGTTGGGAACTATTATTATAGATTGGTTATGAAGAACAATGCATATTTCGGATGTGACGTTGATATACCTATTGATTTAGAAGTTACACCAGTATCCATTGGTAAGAGTCTTGCAGGATTGAAAAAGAAGTTTGACGAAGAGGACGAGTCAGAAGACAGCGAATCTGATAGTGATATTTCAGATCCAGAAGAAGACAGTTTAGCAGGAGCTATAGCTGCATTAAGAGGATCCGATCTCAAGAAAAAGAAATCATCAAAAGATGAAGTCGAGGAAGAAAGTGAAGATGAAGAGGTGTTCACTGATATTAATACTGATACAGAAGATGAAGGAGATAATTAAGCTTAGCTTCCCACTTTTGTTATTCGTTCATTCATTTATTAGGAATTGTAAAGTTTTGATTAGTCTTTAATCGCAATTTTTCTATCTTTCTTTCTTTTTTATTTTATTTATGAAACAGAGAGTTTCCATCAAATCATGTATATTATCTTTTAAATATAGATGTCGGTTATATAATCATTTCCTATACTGCTATAGTGAAAATATAAGCCTCTGGCGATTCCAAACCTTGGTCTTTATAATAATCGGTAACTAACTCACCCTGCAGAAATCCCTGTTTCTTATACCAGGAGATTGCCTCATGATTGGCCACACTTACATGAATAATGATTTCATGAATAAATCTTTTCTTAGTCTCTTCGATTAAATAATTCAATAACTTCTTCCCAATCCCTAAACCGCGGTACGCTTCCAAGACAGCAAAACTTTCAATGTATACAGTATTAGGAGTCTTTGATAATACTTGCAGCAGTTTATTATTCACAAAATCATTGAATTTCAAATTGTGATTGTTGTGGAATGTTCTAGCTTTTATCCCCCCCACAGGCAATTCAGAATAATATGCTAATTGAACAATTGAGTTTGAGGACTCTAATATTTGCTTGTACCATGATTCGGGATACTTTATGGGCAAGGTAACTTCATTAATCTTCTTAAGCACACCAAGATTGTTTGGTGTAAGATCGTCCAACGCTATAATATCTCTGGCCATTGAGGGTATTGAGGATGATTAAAAATGTCAAGCCACTGCAACAGGAATTTTGAAAACCTTTCACATCAAGAGTTTTTTTTTTTCTTCAACAGTAGTAGTAGTAACAGTATCTGCAGGCAAAAAATATAGCACAATTGAGATCAAAAACCCATGCCAGCACTAATCAAATTAACAAGCTCTGTCCTAAATTAAATTCACACAGAATGAAACTATGACATTCCAATCCACAATTGAAGTACTATAGCCTCATAACAATAATATTCACTCAAAATACATAACCTTTCTGTAGGTTGCGGAAACTGATTCTAGCTTTTTCCTCTATTGCGTCATTCTGGATTATTCGGAGAAAAATACCCATATTTAAAGTGGTTTGCATAAATTCTAGTTGGGTAACATTAATGAACGAGACACTACCAAATTGAGTGTTGGGCCACAAACAAGTAAACGAATAATGTTGAGGAGATTATTCATATGCTGATTTATAATTATCTCGTCGTTGCCTGTTGTGCATAACATAAACGAGTTTTACTTGAATATATATAGTTTAATTCTTTTTTCCGGTTTCTTTCCTTTTTAAAATTATAAAGTGCCTCTGAAATATTAATAATAAAAACCAACATTAACAAGCAGGAGAAAGTGTTAGTCGTACAAGTATATAAACCACACTAAATCACTTCCGTTCACTTTTATTTTTCAATACCCTGACATATTTTTTGAAGACTTTATTTTCATATTCAGTTTTCTTTTTTTTTTTTCCTTTTACCATTAATACACTATTACTATTGTTTTATATCAACTAAAAGAAACTACAGTCATGCTTACTACAATTCTTATTATACTCATTATTTTGTATTTTGCCAGAAATATTTACAATGAGTTCATTAATAACCCAAGCAGTCCACTAGACGTATCCACAGAAAAGGAATCAACCATAGTAGAAGGCAAATTCACCCCTATATCACTCACAAAATACAACGGTAAAGATTCACCCAAAATTTTCATTGCTGTAAAGAACAGGGTCTTTGATGTAACTCAAGGTGGAGCATTTTATGGACCAGGTGGACCATATGAGAATTTTGCGGGGAGAGATGCCAGTAGGGGATTGGCTAAGAACTCCTTTGATCCAGATGTATTAACAGACATTAACGAGCCAATTGACACCTTAACGGATTTGACTGCTGTAGAAAAAGAGTCATTGGATGGCTGGGAAGAGCATTTTGAAAACAGGTATAAAGTTGTTGGTACTTTACATGAAAATGGTACCGTTGAGGAGAAATCATAAGTATTGACTAGTATAGAACGATAGTATTTCTTGTTTATTTCAGTCAGACTTTATTAAACACTACTATGTATCTGATAATAGATGGTCTTTACAATTGCCTAACAAAGAATGAACTCTGTTAATGTAGGTTAGCTTGCAACAACATTTGACATTATTGTTTGATCTTTGACACCTTGAAAAAGTCGTGTACCAATGTCTCCATTATGAATTTCTGTAGGTTTTTTTTTTTTCGCTTTTTTTTTTTGTCTATTTCTGTTATTGAAGATGAATTTTAACAAAGTAGTAGTAGAAGAAGAAGAGGAAGAAAAAAAAAAGAATAATATATAGAGGTTGCTGAAATAATACACTGAATCTGTTAATTTCAAGAATATTCATTCTTTAATTATTTGATCCTCAATTTTAGTCTTTAGTTTTTCATTTTTTTCATTTTGGAATATGAGTTATAGAGGAAGAGGAGGAGGTTACAATAACAACAGAGGTCAATTTTCCTCGGGTCCACACCAGCACCAACAAAATGTCGATTCATTCGTAGCAGCAAACCAATACCCAATTGAAATAATGGGATGGAATGGTGCGAGTCTGGGTGAATGTATAAATTTCATATCTAGAAAATGTAAGGTCATTGTATCAAACTATTCCGTTGATTCGAACAGTGGTGTTTTGAAAGGATATGTAAAGAATGAATCGCAAGCTAACACATTATTGAATTGGTCAGGAGTGAAATTTGCTGGACAATCTTTGAGATTTTCTAAAGGTGTATCAAATATATCCAATCAGATGGGAGGCGGAGCATCGACAGGCTCTCAATCTACTATTGAAACAATTTCCCAGTTTTTGAAAGCTAGATACCAACCAGAAATCAAGATGTTAAATCTAAGCAATGTGAAACAGGATCCAACTTTGACTGCTCAAGGTTTTTTTGGATCACTATCTGTGAGTTCAAAATTTTTCCCAGCATTGATGAAAGTAGCAAGTGATTTGAAATTGGACGTTGACAGCATTGATTTGTCCAACAATGAACTTCAAGATTTACAAACCTTAACGTCGATGGCACAGACATTTCCTAAATTACAAAACCTTTCCTTACAGAATAACAATTTCACCAAGATCAAAGTTTTCGAAACATGGAGACATAAATTAAACTTTTTGAGGGAATTGATCTTGTTTAACAATCCTATTGTGCAAACAAATGACCCTGCAGAGATTCAGACCATCAAGTTAGAGTTGATGAAAAGTTTCCCGAGATTGGTAGTATTGAATGGCGAAATATTAAGAAATGAACAAGTTTTGATTGCCAATCTTTCGTTTCCATTCGAGTCTCCAGAAACAATGTTTTTCCAAGATGAAGATTCAAGAAATTTAGCGACAAACTTTATTGCAAATTATTTGAAGTTATGGGATGCAAATCGTTCAGAATTGATGATTTTATATCAAAATGAGTCACAATTTTCAATGCAAGTAGATTCATCACACCCACATCTCATTGAAAGTGGCAACTCAGGTTATTCTGGAAGTACAGACTTTGGTTACTATTTAAACAACTCGAGAAATTTGACCAGAGTCTCGTCAATCAAAGCAAGAATGGCCAAGTTATCTATTGGACAAGAACAGATTTATAAGAGTTTCCAACAGTTACCAAAAACCCGTCATGATATAATAGCGACACCAGAACTATTTAGTATGGAAGTATACAAGTTCCCTACCTTAAATGGAATTATGATAACTTTACATGGAAGCTTTGATGAAGTCGCACAACCTGAAGTTGACGGGAGCGCTTCATCCGCTCCCTCAGGTCCAAGGGGTGGTTCAAGGTATCATTCAGGGCCAAAGCACAAGAGGATCCCGCTAAGCAAGAAGAGCTTTGATAGAACATTTGTTGTGATACCTGGTCCAAATGGAAGCATGATAGTGGCCAGTGATACTTTATTAATAAGACCATATACCAGTGATTTCCCATGGAAAGTACAAAAATTGCCTTCCAATCCAACTGCCGCTACACCAGGTGTTTCAGCCACCTCAACTCCGTCACCACTCCCACCAACAACAATTACAACTCCACAACTAGCACCACCTGGTACCGGACCAACTACAGCAGATTTACCAGCAGATATAAAGGCTCGATTAAATCAAATACAGCAAGAGTTGTTGGTGAAGATATTGCTAGAGACAAAGTTAAACATTAACTACGGAATAATGTTATGCGAACAGAGTAACTGGGATTATCAACAAGCATCAGTCAATTTCAAAAACTCGGCTGCTTCTTTGCCTAGTGATGCATTTGTACAATAGAATTATAATTAAAAGAGAGGTAGAATAGAATTCAATGTAGGTGATATCACTTTCTGAGAGTTCTTATTACGATATATAAAATACATAGCCAAAATTATAATGAAGTAAAAAAATGTAACTTTTTAATTTTATTCAAGTCCAAAGGTATTAATTAATATTGTAGAGTGTTGAGCATTTAAAATATGAAGGAAGAACGATAACCTAAAGTTTTCCTCAGGGTGTCTAAGGCTAGGAGGAATAAAATCTGAGTAGAGAACTTTCGTTTATATCAGTTTTTTGCAAGAAAAAAAGGAAAACAAAACAAAATAACACCACAAACGAATTACACAAGCACATCCTAAACACCACTCTGTTGGAGCACCAATCAACCTGAGAAATGCAAACTTGTAATAAAATATGGGATACAATATAGCAATGGTAACAGATTTTTTTTACCCTCAACCTGGAGGAGTAGAGTTTCATGTGTATCATTTATCACAAAAACTCATTGAACTAGGACACTCAGTGGTTATCATAACTCATAATTATTCATCAAGAAATGGTGTACGAGTATTAACGAATGGTTTGAAAGTGTATTATGTACCACTTTGGGTGATCTATAGAAGCTCAGTTTTCCCAACTGTATTTCTGTGCTTCCCAATATTGAGGAATATCTTCATACGAGAAAACATTGAGATTATTCACGGACATGGTTCCTTCAGCACATTATGCCACGAAGCTATATTACATGGCCGAACAATGGGATTAAAAACAGTCTTCACTGATCATTCACTTTTTGGATTTGCCGAGATTGGATCAATTATGGGGAATAAAGCATTAAAGTTCACTTTCAGTGATGTTGGCCATGTTATCTGTGTCAGTCACACCTGTAAAGAAAACACGGTTTTAAGAGGATCAATAGACCCCATAAAAGTGAGTGTGATACCGAATGCAGTTATTCTGAAAGATTTCAAGCCCAAATCGCATTGTGTTAACAAGAACTATACTAAAGAGATCACCATTGTGGTGATCACGAGATTGTTTCCAAATAAAGGAGCCGATCTATTAACGGCTGTTATCCCCAAAATTTGCCAGTTGAAACCAAAAGTGAAATTTCTAATTGCTGGTGACGGCCCCAAGTTTTTAGATTTAGAACAAATGAGAGAAAAGTACTTTCTTCAGGAAAGGGTTACATTAGTAGGCGCTATAAAACACGAAGAAGTAAGAGATGTAATGGTCCAAGGTGACATATACTTACATCCTTCATTAACAGAGGCGTTTGGTACAGTTATTGTGGAAGCTGCATCATGTGGGTTATATGTTGTCACTACAAAAGTTGGAGGCATACCCGAAGTCTTACCAAACGAAATGACAAGCTTTGCTGAACCGGAAGAAAACTCACTTATTGATGCTGCTATAGATGCTATAAATAAAATTGAAAGTAATGAAATCGATACCTCAAAATTTCACGATGCGGTTGCAAAGATGTACAGTTGGAATGATATTGCAAGAAGAACAGAAAATGTTTATAATTCACTTGATTTAGACAAACTAAACGAGTCTTTACTTCACCGATTACAAAGATACTATTGTTGTGGTATAATAGCAGGCAAACTTTATGCTTTATGTGTAATAGTGGATATTTTTATTTTCGTGATACTAGAATGGTTGTATCCCGCTGATCATATCGATAAAGCAACAAAATGGCCACTGGCTATCAAGGAAGAAGACGAGCTGGAAGAAGAAACATTTATTTTTCCGAACAAAGTAAATTAGTTCTCATAGTTTTGTATTTATTGTAATTTTCTTCAAGAACAAGAGCAGCAAATTTCAGCAGATCTTTCTTTTTAGTCCATTTATGACTATTACCATCGTTAATTGATACAGGTTTAGCATTCAAAGCCAATGATTGCAAGCTCTTGGACAAGTTGTGAACAGAGCTGGCTTCCGTCCAAAATTGTCGCTTAGATTGGGGTTGTAACCAAGCAAAATCATCTACTTGCTCTTTATCAATCGTTTTAGTAAGTCGTTTCAAATGAACAATTTTTTCCATAATAGTCAATGAATTATTGTAGTCTTGTTGAGATTTCAAGTTGGCAAACAGTGTTGTACTCACAGTGTTTCGGTTCACAGCATTTAACTCACTAACTAAATCCTTCTTGTCCTGCTCCAACTGAGATATGACTCTTGAACTATCCTCTTCCTCTTTTTTTAAAGACTGCAATTTTTGAGTTAGCTCAGTAATGTATTGTGTATTCTGCGAAGCCAAAGACAGCATGTTTTGTTCCAATAGGGCTATGTTTAGTTTCAAATCGGTAACTTCACGTTCTCGTTGAGCTAACTTATTCTGTAGACCTCCATCATCTATACTTGGCTGTTGCAATATAGACTCAGATTTGTACTCATATATAGATGGTACAGTTATTTCAAATGAATGGACCTCGGTATCCAAATTATACAACGATTCAACCACTTGAGTTAACTCAATCATTTTGTTCAATGAATCTACATTAATATCTAAGCCGTCAGATTTCACAAGATCATATAACTTCACAAGGATACCAATTTGACTGACCATCTCCTTAAAATCAGGCATGGCTGATGAAAATGTAACATCATGCCCTTCTTCCACATGGCTGATGTCCTTTAATGCCTCTACCTGCCCCTTAATCCTTGCCAAATTATCGTCACCCTCTTTTATAAGTGCAGTTATAGTTGGGTCTGCATTGTTGGTCTGCAAACGCAAGTGCTTCCACACGTCAAAGAAAAATGAAGTCTCCAATTGTGAGGAAGAAGCAACAAGCTTTAAGCATTCCTTACATTCATAAACAAATCTCGGAGCAGAAAAGCTTAGATCTAAAGTCACAGTGATATCCAAAATGTTGTCTTGTAATTTCTGGAACAGTTGGTGCAAATTATGAGGTATGTTCATATGCAAATCATCACTCAAAAAAACATTGATAATATCACCTAAACACAAATTACAAGCTTTAACTTTGACAGTAAGCTCAGATAGCAATTCATTTATTGATTCAGCAGAATAATTAAACTCAAGCAATGTTATCAAAAGTTTCAAAAAATTCTCTATTAGGGATAAAAAAGTATTGGCAAATAATTGATGCAACGATTTCAAAGATATAGAGTCCTTTACAACAGCAATGTCCAGACACCCCAACTTTAACATAAAAATTAAATCAATCAATCCTGGAAACTTCATGCTGGCTTGTGAGTAAACAATCCTTTGCTGTAGAATTTCGTATCTCGCTTTTACCAATTTTAATTGAACCGAATCAGACCTAGATTTTAATCTCAAATCAGAGATAGTTTGCCTCAAGACCTGCAATTCTGATTCCTGATCGCTTCTAGAAGGTGATTCCAAGGACTTATCGGTATGCGGCAATTGAGCAAGCCTGTTACTTTCTAACTCGTTGATCTTCAATTTATCCTGTCGAATAATTTGCTGAAGACTGTCTATTTCTTGTCGAAGATCGAGTTCCACCTGCTTTTGATCTTCTTCGAGTTTCTTGTCCAATTCATGTATTTCGTTTAAATCATCTATAGTCATCATCAAAGTATGGATTTTGTTTGTCAAGTCCTCATTTTCAACAGTTAAGCGTTCCATCATTTTATCCATATCCTCAGTGGTTTCTATACGTTCCTGCAACATCCTAACCACAGACTCAGCTTGATCCAATTTCTTTTGTAACTCATTCATATTGAGCTGTTCACTTTGCAAATGTTCCAACTCATGTTTTAATTTAATTTCGGTTTCCTTTGAGTTGCGAGTTAATAACGCCAAAGTATCCTCTAAACGCCTGTTCTTCTCAAAAATCATTCTCACATCACCAGGAGAATAATGATCAGAGTCTAGCAGTTCCATTTCTCTTTCTATCTCACGATTGATCTCCAATTCCTCTTGGATTAACTCGAATTCATTCTTCAATTCTTGATGCTCAACTGATAATTGGCGTAGTTTTTCTTCTAGATCCAATTTGATCAGCTTTAAATACTCATTTTCCACAGTTTGCATTTCCAACTTTGATTCCATACTCTTCATTATCTCTATTTTAGTTTGTAACTCCAGTTGTATTGCAATTAATTTCTCACGGTGTCTTATAGATTCATCAGTTACTGCCTTCAACTTCAGTTTTAATTTTTCAATAGTCTTATTGTATTGAGCAACATCCTCTGACTTGCTATTCTTATTATCTTCCAAAGCATTTAGCATACTCCCTTTCACAAATATTCCGTAAAAACCGTTATCATCTTCCTTACAGTCAAAGTATTTCACACCTTGTACACTGCCATTATTTTTACCTTTCGGTTGTAACAATTCAATCCCATACCACACACCTGGAGCAAATTTTGTTGTGCCAATGTACTTTATACTACCTATATCATTCTTGACAACAACTGATTGACCTATTTCAAATGACATGGCGATAGCTGACCTCAGGGTTTCATATATGATACTTTCAGATCAAGAACGACGCGACAAAAACAAAACAAACTCCAACCAAAAATAATTGTCAGTCCAAGAACAGTGCGGTGATCGTTTTCTAAAAGTAAAAAAAAAAAATAGAAGAGAATTTGATGAAGACAGAAACAAAAACAAAACTCAATTTGTACATTTTAGCTATATATTCGAATACAATACCATTTTGCATCTATGTCAGGATTTAGCAGGTTGAACAATAACAGCAATATTAATAGCACTAACAATGGCGTCTCACCAAATAAAAGAAACTTATTTGGAAGTGCCACAGCGGCTAATACATCAACCAACATCAACAACAACAATAACAACTCTAATATAAATTCCTCGATCATCAAGCAAGAACTATTAGAAGAACAAAAACTAGAAATAAGAGAAGCATTTCAATTGTTTGATATGAACGGAGATGGTTGCTTGGATTATCATGAATTAAAGGTGGCCTTCAGAGCTTTAGGGTTTGATTTGACAAAACGTCAAGTCTTGGACATCATTCACGAATATGACACGGATGACACCAATTTAATAACTTATGATAACTTTTATAAAACAGTAGGTGAAATGATTATAAAGAGGGATCCATTGGAGGAAATACGCCGTGCCTTTAGGTTATTTGATATCGATGGAACAGGAAAAATCAGTGTGAGAAATCTAAGAAAGATATCCAGAGATCTAGGTGAAAACTTGAGTGATGAGGAACTTCAAGCCATGATTGATGAATTTGATCTAGATGAGGATGGAGAAAGTATGTATTACATTTATAAAGCCAACCTGTTTAGGATTTTAGTGCTAGCCATGTTTGAGTGGAAAATTACTAACTTTATATTATTTTTTAGTCAATGAGGAAGAATTCATTAGAATTTGCACAGAATAATTTGTTATACTTTGTTCATTGCAATTTCATGGACCTGATGATAAAAATCAATTGTTTATTTCTTAATTTCCCCTTTGTTTTACGTTTGTTTGTATATTAGTTACAATCCCCACAACCATATCATATTTGTTCTATTATGAATTGAAAATTTAATTCGTGTAAAATGTCCCATTTTTTCTTTAGATATCTGCGGTATTGAAAATTTTTTTGTAAACCAATTAATTCTCTGTTCTAGTTTTTTTTGTTTCTTTTTTGAAAAAAATATTGTTTTTACAGTGTTTGAAAAACAACATCAAATCCAACTACTAGATCTAGATCAATCATGTCGTGGGTGACGAGAACTTTCAGGTTTGAAAGAAATGTTAATAAATACCCTGAAAACTTGAGAAAGCATTTTCAAAAGAATAAAGAAATCACCAATTTACCATCATTCAAGAACTTTTTTCCAACCACTCTACCACGATCACAACAGAAAACTAATGTTGAAGCAGGGATAATGGAAGGTGATTTGGCCTATGTCACGACTGGTTCACATAAAGGCAAAATTGCCGAAGTATTGTCATACTCTCCAGAATACGATGCAGTGTCCTTGAGTAACATTTCCTCAAAGAAACTTATTCCAAAGATTTTTTGGCCAGAAGGTCAAACATCACATGTATTTGACTTCCCCGATTACATTCCAAGAAACCAAGTTAGAGTAGTAGGAAAAGATAAAGATGAAAATGGGAATGTATCGTATGTCGTCGCTGAAGATATCGAATTGAGGGATAAATATTATGATGACAGATTCAAAAAGTTCATGCCTAGACGGTTTGTCAAGTATCACGAAAACATTGAATTTCCATGGCCAGAGCCTCAGGCTTTAGAAGATGGTCCATTGTCCACACCAGAAAATGTTGCAATGGAGAGAACTTTTGAGTTCAACTCAATAGCCAAGTCTGGAATCCCGAAGGCTGCGTTAGCACAATTGCGTAATCCATACTCAAAACACAAGAAGAAGACATTGAGTGGATTACAAGTTGCCAAATTGAATGGTCCTGAAATGCCATTGACTATTGAACAAAAGATTTGGATTGCTAAGAACCAAGAGAAACAGGCTGAAACCAAACCTGAATACAAGCCATTACTGGACGAAGTCCAAGAATTTATTGGAAAGAAGATGGCTGAACATTTGAATAAAATCGAAAGTCCTGAATTACGTTACCATTTGGACGTCTTGTCGAATTCCGTAAGCCACGATTTTCAAAAGACATTAGATATAATCGAGAAAACTAAAAGTCAAGGGGATTCAGAGCTTACTAATAGCACTGGAGAATCTTCTGATAAAGGTTCAATGTAAATAGTTAACATGAGCACATGCACATAAATATACACACATACATTAGTACATAACAATGATTTGTTTGACCGCTGCTCTTACAATTTTTCGTAATCCAATTTACCCTCCAATTTTTTGACGTCAGCAACTTTTCTAACCGCTTTCATCAAGTCATTTTGTAATATGTAATCTCTATCATCTCTAATTGCAAAAAAACCAGCCTCGGTAACTACATTTCTTATATCTGCTCCATTAAAACCATCACTCATTTTAACGGCAGCTTCAAAATCAAACTCACCTTGTTTAGCAACTTTTGATGTATGGATTTTGAAGATTTCCAATCTTCCAGCTTCATTAGGTAAACCAATTTCAATTTTTCTATCCAATCTACCAGCTCTCAACAATGCTGGATCTAAAGTATCGGGTCTGTTAGTTGCCATTATAATCTTTGTCTGTCCCAATGTATCAAATCCATCCATTTGATTCAACAATTCCATTAATGTTCTTTGAATCTCACGGTCTGCAGAAGTACCTTCACTGAATCTTCTACCCCCAATGGCATCAACTTCATCCATAAATATAATACAAGGTTCGTGCTCTTTGGCATATGCAAACATTTCTCTAATTAATCTGGCAGATTCCCCAATATACTTATCGACTATAGCTGATGCTGGAGAAAATATGAAATTTGCACCAATTGTGGCAGCAACTGCTTTTGCTAACAAGGTCTTACCAGTCCCTGGTGGACCATATAACAACACCCCCTTAGGCGGTTTAATACCAACTCTTGTGAATAATTCTGGATTCTTTAATGGTAACTCAATGACCTCACGCAATTCTCTGATCTGTTCAGTTAAACCACCAATACCATTAAATGAAATTTCACCTGGTTCAAATGTAGTCATATTATAAACCAATGGATCAACTTCTCTTGGCAAAATTCTCATTATTGTCAAGGTGGTCATGTCCAATGAAACACGAACACCATTCTTCAAATTTTCCTTTTTGATGGTGTTTCTACATCCAACAATATATCTTGGCCCTGAAGAAGTCTTTACAATATATCTTTCATCGTCCAATTGTTTCAATACTTCACCAATGATCTGGCCCACAGATTGCAAAGCTTTTATATCATTTTCAGTTTTCTCATAATCCTTGTCCAAATCTCGTATACTTAATCTAAGATCTTTCAATCTGGCATCCCACTTTCTGTGCTCTAATAATTTATCCTTGAATTTCGATAAAGCTCTTTCTCTTTCTGGATCAATTGGCTCGGCTGGTGCACTGGTTGTTGTAGATCCAGCATTTGCGTTGTTGGAATCTTGGTTGTTATTGGTATCAGCATTTAATGCCTGTAACAATGGATCATTTTCATCGGCACTCATTATGTTTACTATTTAATCAATTTTTTTATTGCAGGGAGTAATGAAGACTTAATTGTATTGTAATAATATAATTGACAAAAGCAATAAGTACACCAAGAAGAGTGGCAAAAGGGTTATGCAAAAAATTGAAAGTATCGCTTGTTGAACTTTGACAATATTTTTCTTTTTTTTTTCTGTCCATGCTCACACGACGATGGGTTATCCTAACTTTACAAAATTTAGCCAAACCTTCCATCTGAGAGAAATCAGCCTAAAATTTTTCGTTCCTACACCAAAGCCAGTGGTGAATCACTAGACTTGTTCATCATATTTTTGAAGTGAGATGGAGTTCACAGCAGTTATTGTCTGTGGTAAGGGGAAAGCTTTGACACCCTTTTCCCAAGCTCGTTCTACAGGAATCCTGAAACCATTATTGCCAATTGCAAACAAACCTATGGTTCAATATGTGTTGGATTGGTGTTTACAAGCCAATTTTTCAAGAATAATCGTTCTTTTTGAAAAAGAGGACGAATCTTCTGGTGTTCTAGAACAGACTATAAAGAGATATCAAGAGGAAAAAGAGAAGACCAACACCAATAAAAACGAATCTCACGTTAGTATTGATGTTATACCTTACAATTGTGAAAACAATGGATTAATATTATACAAATTGTATGAATTATACAGTGAAAACAAAGTTTCAAACAACAATTTCATAATTTTACCATGTGACTTGATAACCAATTTACCACCTCAAGTGATAATTGAAGCATATAGAAATAAAAATGATTCAGATTTAGGATTGGTAATTGCATACAAGAATCAATTGGATATAGAAGATAAAAAGGCGAAAATTTTCCCTCAAAGTTATACCATCTATAGTGACACTGATGAGAATGGGAATGAAAGTCCAATGTTTTTGGACACATACAGCCAAGCAGATATTGAATTTCATCAAGCATTATCTATCAGAACTCAAATGTGTTGGAGATACCCTGCAGCAACCGTCAGCAATAAATTGTTGAATAGTGGAATTTTTCTTGGATCGTGCCTGCAAATATTCAGCGTTTTCGATGAGCAAAAAGATAAATTTACTGAATCATATTTTGAAAAACGTTCTTTGATGAAAATTGTACGTGATTTGGCTCGAAGATCTTGGAAGCATGCATTGCATCAAGCAAGTGTTGGATTTTTCATTGTTCCCAAACAAGCTACTTTTTTCAGATGTAACAATTTGCCGGTGTTGATGGAGGCTAATAGATACTTTATGAAAAAACAAGCTATTGCAAAATCAGCATCTCAAAACACACAAGCACCTAATAAACAAGATAAACAATCAGGGGCACATGTGGGAAACGATTCCTTAGTGGGAGAAAATACAGAACTAGGAGAAAAGACTAATGTCAAAAGAAGTGTTATTGGGTCGAATTGTAAGATTGGTAAGAAGAATAAGATTACAGGGTGTTTAATTTTGGATAATGTTGAAATCCACGATGACGTGACGTTGGAAAATTGTATTATTGGTCATGATGTTATTATTCAGGGTAAATGTAAATTGACCAATTGTAACGTGGAAAGCACCAACGAGGTAGCTCATAACACACAAGCCAAGAATTCGAATCTATTGTGTTTGACCTTGGAAGGTCTAGTAAATGAAGACGATCAATATGGCGACGACAGCGATGACGAAGAGGACAGTGAGGAGTACGATAGTACTGATGACGAAGATGAGAGCGAGTTTGAAGATGAGTACACAGGAAACGAAGATGGTTTATTTGCCTATTAATTGATATAGTAGTATACCACTGTGATAATAAACAGAAAAGAGACACATTATAAGTGTATCTGAAAATAGATTGAAAGTTAATAGTTATTAGCGTAATCGTTTATTAAAATACTCTCAACAAAGAGAAAATTAAAAATTACATCAACGAAAATCAATAACAAAAAAGGTATATGAAAATACTCTTGAAAGCCACAAAGATTCTCTATAAACAAAACTCAAATAACAATTAGTAACAACTAGTGATTCATCCCAAAAAGCGATATTAAACGTTAGAAATAATCCAAAAATAACAAAACCGGAACAAAGTAACAAAGCTAAACAGAAAGAAATGAAATAACCAATCAAAAATATATGTGTATAAAAAAAAGTATAGTCATCATCAATGTAAGATTATCTAGTAATAGCATCAGTTTCATTAACTCATATCTTCCTTTTCTTTTTCAAAGGACTTTCCTTAAGATATTTGGGGTATAGTTGTTGTTGCTTGACCTCTTTGTCCTCGTTATCACTATCATCAACCATTATCGAGTCTTCAGAAAAAGGTATTTTTTTACTGTGCTTTAAGTGATGATTTCCAATGGACGCTCTTTGCTTTGAGTTATGCTGAACTGAAAGAGGCGGCATACTAGGTCTAAAATGGGTAGGTGGTTTCATATCCAGGTTGAAGGTAAATTCGTAGTCGTGTGGGATACTAAAAGGGTCAGATTCAGAATGTTGACTTGCGTCACCACTTGACGGTGGTTTGCTATTCGGATTGGTCATATGATTCATTAATTCAATTCTTCTCGTCAATACCCAGTCTTCAATATCCTCATTATTCGTCAAAACAGCCAATAAATCGTCAAGACATTGTAGATATCCCTTTGTGTATGAGGTCTGCTGTGATGATTGTCCTAGTTTATATAATGACGCGACCGCCTTGGCAGCATTAGCAAATTCTGTCTTGATATTCCTGTTATTGACATTGTTATCAACTGTGTTGTTTAATGATATATTGTATAACGAAGCAACTGACTTGGCAGCATCCTTGAAGTGATTGGTTAAATCTTGGTTGATATTTGAGATGGGAGTAGAACTATGCACAGCGGTTGTGTTTCCCGGTCTAGTATTATCCAGAGGCAAAGTGTTTGATAAATTAGATAGGTCCATATGAATGTTTTTCCAAATAGTTATGTATGTATATATATGACCTGGGGTATAATCTCAATATAAAAGGAATACTAATGATTTGAATATTTGCAAAAAAAAAAAGGAAGACTTAATGATCCATTACTTTTGATAGATGAAGAAGCAATTTTTTTTTTCTTCTGTCGTTTTCTTTCTGTCTCTCTCTCTCTTGTAAATTAAGTTTTGTCTTAGACGACATTATTAGTAGTAGTACACAGAAGTTCGCACCAAGAAGTTAAGGGTCGGGGCATTGAGAGTGAGAAAGACAAAGAGACAAACAAACAAAAAAAAAACACAGTGTTGTTTAATTTCTTATATTGAATCCCACCTCCAATAATTTCTACACTCATAAAACATGGTCGAATCTACATTGATTTATAGATATGATGGTATGTAATTGGGTCAACTTTTTTATTTAATTTATCTTTGCATTGATGTTTTTATATTTACTAACTATTAAATACAGCCCTTCCATTATGTGGATCAGTGGACGATGAAAATAATCCAAATTTAACAGATCAAAAGAAGAAATGCAAAATATTGATTTCTAGGATTACCCCGAATTCAGAAACAAAAGCTAGTATAGAATCTGGTGATTTGTACACAATTCATTATTTAATTGACAATTCCATTATTTATATCTGTATATGTAACAAAAGTTACCCCAAAAAATTGGCATTTTCGTATTTGCTGGAAATTTCTCATGAGTTTTTCAACAGTCATGGTAACGAAGCTTTAAGTAATAAAGCCAGACCTTATGGGTTCAACTCCTTTGATAATTTTTTACAAAAAACAAAGAAAATTTATCAAGATCAACGTGCTCAATCTAATTTGGACAAATTGAATAATGATTTAATTGATGTTAAAAAGGTCATGACAAAGAATATCGAAGATCTATTATATAGGGGCGATTCTTTGGATAAAATGAGTGATTTATCAAGTTCGTTGAAGCAAGATTCCTTGAAATATAAACGAAGAGCCCAAAGAATAAATTTTGAAGCAATGTTGAGACAGTATATTCCAATCGTTGGTGCTGGTTTGATTTTTGTTTTTATGGTTTACTACGTACTTTTTAGAAGATAAGTATTAATATAAGAAAGGCAAATGGTTATAGTTAGATTGTAGTTCGTTGACAATGGAAATATTACTACTTTGATAACAAATTTACATTTTCACTAGTATTGTAAGTGATTATAATATAACCGCACATCGTAGTAGTTGGTTACCCTTATCACAAAATACAACAATACTGGTAGAGAAAAAAAAAAGAGACAGCCAAAATTAAAGAACATGCACATACACCAAGCAACGATAAAATAAAAATAGAAAGAAGAGCTATCAGCTCAGAAAATAGTTTAGAAGTTCAATTACATATTTGCCTTGTTTACATGTCATTTCCAAAAACGTTAAATGTTCCCGACAAGTCTTCTTTGTTAGTGCCTCAAACCACGAAGGCTTCTGCGACTGGACCAACAACTGCGGTTTCATACGAAACTGCCAGTCTGGAAATACGATCTATTAGAGAATCACCATATCTTCCTTCCTCACCAGTTGACTCACAACAATTTGATGGGCGTAGCATAATATCCACATCTGGGATGTCAGAATACATTGCAGATTTAAATGATCTACCAAGTATTCGACATGATATCAACCCCACTTCCATCAAGACGGGTGGTACTGGCTCAAGATCCTTTAAATTTCTGAATTGTTTTCAAACATTAGACAGTGAACTATCCAACATGGATTTTTTTACAAAATACATAAGCATTCTGAAAGGTGACGATAAGGCTCAATTTAACAACAAATTGAAACATTTTTTTATCTTCTCCAGTGCTGGCAAACCGATATATTCGATGAACGGATCTGATGATATTGTGATAGGATATATGGGGATTCTCACCACAATAGTTTCTAGTTTCCAAGAAAATTTTAATCAAGAATTACAAGTGCTTGAACTTGGCCAAGGTTTAAAAATCGTGGCGGTCAATAAAAGTCCCATAATTTTAATCTCAATATCGAAACTTCTGTTTGAAACTGTGGAAAGTGTGCATTTGCAATTAGATACTTTGTATTGTTATTTGATTGGGATACTATCGAAATCTGTAATTGATAAGCACTTTAATAATCGATTAAACTACGATCTTAGAAGAATACTAAGTCCTTTGGATTTCGAAAACTTGGATGAATTATGTCTTAATTTAACTTATGGAATACCAAACACCAGCGATAGAACTCAAGATTCCACTTTTGGATTATACACAAGTCAAGTATTATTACCATTGTCAAGAGAAAGTGTTAAGATCAGACATACATTAAGGTCCAAACTAAATAGTATTGTCAACACTAACAATGAGGATGTGCTATTTACAATATTGCTTTCTGGTAATGGGAAAATATTAAATTATTTGCATCCTAAACAACATAACTTGCCAAACAAAGATCTAAACATGTTATTATTCATAATACATTCGTTGTTAAAGAATCAAAGCCAACAAGATGAAGATTTGTGGTTACCCTTGTGCATGCCGACCTTTAATGATCATGGGTTTCTTTATGTGTTTGTTCGGCAGTGGCAGGATTTGGTTTTGATGTTGATAAGCGGCAGCAAAAACTCTTTTGATGCGTTAAAATTGTCAGCCAATGAAATCTGCACTAAATTGAATAACAAGCAAGAGTTAGCCGTTAAGTTGATTAATGAATTGAGCATACCATTAAGCATTGAGGTGCCATTTGTGTTTAAGCACTTTATTTATAAGGACATTAGATTAAATCAGTTTGTGATGAGTGAATTACCTACGCACGAGTTTTCCAGTTTTCAATTTTTGAAGTGCTATAATGAGTTGAAGGTCAGTCAAGCAAAAATTATTAAACATGATAACAATTTGAACTACAAAAAGTTGACATATTTGCAGGATAGGGATATAACTGGCTTCATGCTTATGGGCAAATACTATGAGTTCTACTGCATCATTGAACGTTCAAGTGAACAGGAAACAATCACATCTAAGAAATTAATACAGATAAGTTCTCAAATTATAAGGTGGTGTAAAAAGAACCATGCCCGGCTTTTTGTTACTATATAACAAATATCACACAGGCACATACACACACAGACACATATATACATATAGGCAAATTTATAGAACTATTTAAGAATACTTTTTTCAGCTTGTTTGAATGCATCAGTTAACTTATCTACATAAGTTTTGTGTAAAGTCTCTAATTTCTTCAAAAGTTGGTGTTGACTATCACTAATTTTATTATGCTTTAATGATGATTGAAATTTGTTTCTAGCTTCACTTCTAACGTAATTTAAAGAATTTGATTTATGATTATTCTTAAGATTTTCGAAAATTTCTTTCAATTGTTTGATATTTTCTTGTTTAGTCTCTGTAGTTATATTTGGAATAGGTACTTTAATTTGAAATTTATTAGTAGGGTCAATAGTACCGCTCATATTCAATCCTGATCCTATAATGGAGTTGATGACATGTTTACCGTAACCAGCATCAAACAAGTTGATAATAAAGTTTCTTCCTTTTACAGAAGTTTGTGCAACAGATGTAAATGGGACCAATTCTTCATATCCATGGTTGCCAATGTTAACTTCCAAATTGTCAAAAATCTTAGGATTGAGCTTACCCAACTTGATATCTGTAGCTGCCTTATTGAATTTAGACAAAACATTATCAAAATTTGATGTAACTTTCTGAAAATCAATAGTAACTTCGGCATTTTCATCAGCTTTTTCTGAAGAATCTAATTCTTCGTCGTTTTTATTGCTACTTTTCTTATTCTTTCTTTTGGCCAAGCATTGTGATGAGGAATGGAAAGAGTTTGATGGGCAAAAAAGAATTGAGCGCAGTATTCTTGGGTGAATGGCCAATCTTGGAAGAACAAATCGTTGTTGGGCTATCACAGATCTAAACATCGTAAGGTAAGTTTCTTTGAGTCAAAAGTGATTTAGAAATAAAACTGGACATGGGCTGAAAAAAAATTTTTGTGTGTGTCGTAAGAGTTTTGCATCTCATAGGCTAAAGACGACTTTTTATTTTTGCTTTCATTGTTTACCCCAATATATTGTATGTGGTTGTTGGCTTATTTAAAGCAATAACCCTAACAGAAAGAACCATACTACGATCAGCTATTCATATAAATTAACTTATTGACCTTCTCTTATCAGGAGTTTGGCATAGTATTGTTTTATTTCTAAAGTCTACAAAGTTAATAGCAGCAAGCTTCAGAAAGTGATTTAGTTGATCTCTTTATTCACTACTTGATGTACATGCTTGAGTAACAATACTTATACAATTGTTGGCTTCTCTACCAATCTCACCACCTTCTTTAACAAATGTGTTTAAATTTTTAATCATTAATGGTTTAAAGACATCGTTCATGATTTTTTTCCTTGTATCTAAATCTTCAGTGGATATAGAATTCAAATCCAACATTGAAATCCCCGATCCATTAGACCCACTACCTTCACTCTTAAATTCCTTGACAAATAATTTCAAAGGTTGATATGGCTGCACTGTATCTGTTAATAAATATTTGTAACTTTGGGGATGAATAGTGATATTTAGTTTCATATCTTTATTCTTATCTTTATCTTGGTCATGTTGTAAAGTTTTCAGTAAAAATTTATTCAAATTCTGCAAATGGCCAATTCTTGCTTGTTTGGAATTAGCATTCATAGCTGTAATACTAAGAGTTGTCACAGCCATACTTAACTGTTTTGAATCTTGTTCATTTAAACTCCAACCCATTAAAACAAACCAGTTTCTCATTATTTTAACAAAATAGGAATTTATCAAATTTCCATGACTATTCTCAACAATAATTCTTAAGAAATGAGTACTGGTGGTTCGAATATTGGGTATAATGTGACTCATGGCCGACAAAATAAATAGTATAGTCGATCGTAAATGCAAATCAATTAATCCAGGTTGTTTTGCAAAAATTGCCGAAAGTAGACTCATTAAAGCTTTTCGTACTTCCTTGTCCTCATCTAAGATTAGCGGTAAGATACTTGTCATTATATTCTTGTAATATGAAGGGTTCTCGGGTAAATGAGTTTGTAAATAGTTTAAGACTTCTTTTCTTGTATTGGAAGAATGATGTTTGGTTAATGATAACTGATGAGTCAACACAGCCAAGGAGGGACCTGTTGATAATGATGATCTTGAAGCACCTGAGCTAGCACCATAGTTAGAACTCGACGCAATAGATTGATTGGGTAAAGAGATAGTTTTTGATTTGAATGAGGTATCAGTGTAATTATCTGGTTTTTGAGCAGTTTTACCAACCTTTAATTTTGCTTTAGCAAAATCTTTTTGTTTTTCCTTTCTTTTTCTTTTAGATGCCATGGTTTGTTTTTGAAGATAATTGGTGTGACTATGATATACTAAATTGAACAGAGTATTGATGAGATGAGTTCAAGGCATCGAAATTTTCTCGGTTCCATTAGAAGCATAGATAATTGGGAAAAGGAAGAAGTTGATTTTTTGTTAGAAGGGGTTACTGGTAGCGCTGTAACTATGTGAGAAAAAAGAGAAAATAACAATGAACACTCTTCATGCTTAAGCAATATTTATTCTATTATATCTTTACGAGCAGGAAAAGACTAGGTATAATTAATGTATACAATTAAGGTTTATTAATATAAAAAAATTATATTAAACAGGTTACAAAAAAATGCGTTATTAAGACTGGAGCCATTCCATTCAATAGTGTAAGTTTTTAGAACAATCTTTGTTAAACCTTTTTTTAGGTTGTTGTTTTTTTTTTTCGCCCTGTATGAAACAGAGAAAATTCAAAGGTAATTTCATTACTATTGTCGTTTTTTAGGTTTTCACTTACAATTAATGGTCTATTCTTAATGCCTAGTCATGTTACCAATGTATATAACGATATTGATGATGGAATGCTTCTACTGTCTTTGTCATTAAATGAGAGATCAAATGATAGAAGAGGTTTGGAAATTGAAGAGGTATACGACTCCAGTTTTGATGATCCTATGGATATTGATGATACAGGTGAGTTGTCGAATCACATGGATATAGATGATACAACTTTTGAGATAGATCACGTCGCAAGTGATAACTACGCAAATAAAAGAGAAGACGACAATGATACTAATAACGAAGAAGAACGTCGGGAAGATGGGTTGTTTTCTTTACTATCTCCTACGTTGATGGGGGCAAAACTTGCAATCAAAAAGCCATTACTATTAATGCCTCCGCCCACTGTTTCGGAACAATCTGATTCAAAAACTGAAAGTGCATCTTCTGTTGATTATGAATATGACACTAGTTCATTCAAACCCATGAAAAGCAATGGATTGATTACACGAAAAACCAATAGCAGTACATTTCAGCCAAGCAATATAGACTCGTTTTTATTCCACAGTGATGGAATTTCACTGGGTCAGCTGTTAGGTGGTTATCAAGATTTACATAGCAATTATCAACAGCCAGTGACTATCCATAATCATCACCATCACTATTACTATTACAATAAAGATGAATCAGTACCGTCGCCACCTTCTAACAACAATTTACAATCACTTGAACACGAGCAAAGAAATTTGCAGATGCAACAATACAAACAACAATTAGAGGAGCATCAGTTATATTTACAAGAGTATAAACGTAACAATCAAATACTTTTACCTTCTCCTTGGCAGCATAATATATCTCCAATAGAAAGAGTCCCCTATCTATTGATGTCCTACTTACAAATGTTGATAAATTTCATTGCTTCGTTATATGGTGTATATCTTGTTTATTGTTTATTTCGAACGATAAATACAGACATCAAAACCAAAATAGAGGAACAACAAACGAATTTGATTATCAGCATTGAGTCCTGTCGTCGATCGTACTATCATAATGGCTGTGACGACAAGGATAACTTGGTCCCATTATTGGTATCCAAATGTCAAAAATTTGAGAAATGTATGAAACAGGACCCTTACAAATTAAGTAACGTTTCCATTATGAGTGCTGAGATTATTGGAATGATCATCAACTCATTAATTGAACCTTTAAGTTTAAAATTTTACTTGTTTATGTTAGCATTTATATTAATTATATTTGCATGCAATTTTACGTTTGGATATATTCGAGCCAAGGCATATTATGGTGGTAGTATGAAGTATAGTCTTGACAAACTCGATTAGGTTTAAAGTTGTCCAGAATACGACAGCCATTGGTATCACTTCGTGTAGGTGGCAAATTCAGTATGGGTAAGCTCGGAGTTAAAACCAAGCCTCATATTGTACACCTAATGAAACAACAAAAGAGAATAATAGCACGACATTGTACAAAATACTAGTTTATAGTTTGAGTTTGCTTATCTCTAGCAGTTCTACATGTAAACTCCGTCATTTTGATATATGTATTTCCTCAATAGATTTTAATAAACAAATTTATCTAGCAACACTAACCTATTAGTTTAGTAGCAATAAAAATGCTAAGCCTTATCCAGGTTATAACTTATCGGACATTTCAGTATAAGTTGTTTTTTTCAATTTGTGTATCTTTTTGGTTATATCCGATGCGTCTACAGTTGCACAGAACGGATTGCCAGATCGGTATTCGTTATGTTCAAATAATAGAATCAAAAAATTCAAACTCGGTTTGGTGTAATGATAATACAAACAAAAGTGCACAGCCTACATCACATTGAATACATGTTAAGGAAGCCAAAACGGTCCCTATCCTTATTCTTATCGTTACTGTTTCGTGACGGTGAAGCCCCACTAGTTTCAGTGGATGTAGAAACCAATTTCGAGATTTACAAGCAATAAAATTATTTGTACAGCCACATCAATTATTTGAATGTGTTATCTATATCTTATGTCCGATGGAAGTGCACCATAATGAATCTTTTTCACAAAGTTATTCATTGGTATTTGAAAAGACTTCCATTTTTTTTTCTTGTCGTTTTTTATGATCTCTTCTGATTGATTGTTTAATAAAGTTAACTTGTAATTCTTGAACACTGATAGTTTACCTTAGTTATAAATCGTTGTTCCATTTCTTTCTTTTCTTTTTGAATTTTACTTTTCTAGCGAAGTAAAAAAATTCTGGGCAAAAGGTAATAGGAAAAACCCGAATTGTTTGGAAGACCAAATCTTAATTCGATTAATCCGAAGTCTAGATCGAAAAGCAACTGTAATACAATTAGAAGTTAACTGATTATTGAATCATGCTCACACATTGTCTATCATGTTTAACATTCCGAAAGGAAAGTAGACATAAAAACACTCGTACCACCTAGATACTTACAGAGCTACCATGCAATGCGACAGATACAGCAGCCGTTGCCGCGGTTATCGCACAAATTTCTTGGTGTGTTTGTGTCCGTGTGTTAATAATTTTCGATGTATTAGACGGGTAAACAATCACAAAAAATCGAACCATTTACTTTTCATTTTGGCTAGACTTTCTATTTCAATTCTGCTGCATTAAAGTTCATTGTTGAAGCTGATCTGGATTTTGGTTTGTTTGACGCACACCTCTTTTTAACATACGAATATTCCATGCTTGCTTTCGAATAATGTTAATTTCATTGCTAACAAAGCTCATGTCATGAGGAGGAGCAAAAAAAAAGGGTGGGTGGGGGGTTAGAATACTCTATTTATAACTAGAATTGAGGAGAAGAAGGGTTATGATAATTGAGTTTTGTTATTATTACCACTCATAAAACTCTAGTAAAACTCCACTAAGAGCTTTGTGTAACTATTTGCTTTAAATCCGATGATGTAGGACATAAAATTAGTAAGCCCAAACAAGAACGAAAAAAAAATTCTCATTTGGGTCCTCTATGTGTCATTGTAACCTAATTTTCAGTTTTATTTCCTTTATTCTTGTTTGGTAAAGTTTCTGCTTTCCGAGATGCCGTTCAATTGACAATTGACAGAACAACAACAATAGATGTGAACTTATATAAATTGTAATTGGATTCCATTTTTTGAAAAGCTTTTATAGGTTTAAGATTTTCCTTTTACTGGTCTTTTTTTAAAGAATATATTTCCTAATTTATTTCCCCATCACATACCACTTTTTGTTTTAGTTAGTTTCTGTCAAAGATTGAATAAAGACTTTTTAATACTACTTACTCCTTTATAAATATTGCTATATAACAACAGATCAAGAGGTAAAAGTGCTTTCAGTATGGGTTTTTTTGGGACTTCAAAAGAGGAAGAATCTCAACTTAGACAAGCGGTTTTAACAACATCCGAAACAAGACAGTCATATTCGTCCAACACAGAGTCATCTGTTTACGAAACTGCTGATGAAATGGATAGTCAGGTGTCACCAAACATCGACATTACTGACCACGAAAAAGACAATCAAGGTATAAATACTGATGAAACCAACAATAATCATCATACCGCTGCTACCAATGTCAGTCCCCAAGGAGATGACGATAGTACCGTTCAGGGACACGAATATAGTGCGAATCCAATAAGTGATTCAAACGACGATTCGGATAGCTCCGTTCCTAAGAATTTTTCTGGTATTGATGGCGACAACGAAGAAGAAGAAGAGGAAGAAAACAGATTAAACAGAGAATATACAATTGAGAGAATTAAATCTCATAAATCGCTTGAGGCTGCTGCTGAAGAGCAGATTAAAGAAGAAGAATCATTTATTCATCCTCATTCTTCAAGTAGCACCACGTTTGACAAAGAAAAGATTTATACCGTCGACGAATTACTGTATGATGGACCAGATGATAAAGACAATCCACATAATTGGCCAAAATGGAAAAAATGGATGATTACTTACACTGCAGCTATATTATGTCTTGTGTGTTCTTTGGGTTCTTCGATGTACACTGGTAGTGTCCCGGAAATAATGAAGCGATTTGGTGCCTCACAAGAATTGTGTCTTGCTGGGCTTACATTTTATTTACTTGGTTTAGCATTTGGTCCAGCTTTATCGGGCCCCTTATCCGAAGTGTTTGGTCGTAAACCATTGTACATGTTCTCCTTACCAATAGCCATGTTGTTTACCATGGGTGTCGGATTGGCAAAAAACATTGAGACTATATTAGTGTTGCGTTTCTTTTGTGGGTTTTTTTCGAGTCCAGCTTTGGCTGTCGCCAGTGGTACAATTTCCGATTGTTGGGCCATTAACCCTGCGGAACAATCTTTTGCAGTTGCCTTATTCTGTTTATGTCCCTTTTTGGGTCCAGTGTTAGGGCCAATTATTGGTGGGTTTGCTGGTGAATATAAAGGTTGGCAATGGGCTTCTGCTTGGGTGTTATTGATGTTTTTCGGTGCAGTGTGGCCATTTACTATCATTCTTCCTGAAACTTACAGACCTATCATTTTAGCAAGAAAGGCGCAAAAAAGAGGCATGAAAGTGGAAGTACCAAAATTGAATATTGCTTTTGTTAAAAAAGTTATCAAATTCAATTTATTTATGCCTTTGAAGTTGCTCATTGAAGAGCCAATTGTGCTAGTGTTGTCGGTGTACATCTCTTTTGTGTTTGCAGTATTGTTTGGATTCTTTGAGGCTTTCCCAGTCATTTTTAGAGGTGTTCATCATATGGACCTTGGTATTTCTGGGTTGCCTTTCATTTCAGTTGGAATCGGTTTGTTCCTTGGTGTAGTGACGTATGTCATTTTAGATAAGACTATCTTCTTCCCAAAGAATCCAGATGGATCTCGTGGTAAACGTGATGCAGATGGTAACTTTATCTGGGGTGTGCCAGAGAAAAAGTTGTTGAACGGTAAAATTGGAGCACCGTTTTTGCCAATTGCATTGTTTTGGTTGGGATGGAGTGGAAGAAGCGAATCGATTCATTGGATGGCACCAACAGCTAGTGGCGTGTTTTTTGGTTATGGATTAATCTTGGTGTTTTTTTCAGTCGTGCTGTACTTTTCCATGTCATTCCCTCCAATTTACGTTGCTTCTGCTATTGCAGCCAATAATTTATTAAGATACACATTGGCATCTGTTTTTCCTCTTTTCACAGTACAATGTTTTGAGAATTTGGGTATAGGCTGGGCAGGATCTCTTTTTGCATTCATTGCTTTGGCCATGGTTCCCGTTCCATATGTGTTTGGATACTTTGGTCCGCATCTTAGAGCAAGAAGTAAGTTTGGTTATGCTGCTTATTTCAAGAAATTGGAAGAACAAAAGGAATTGCAAGCTGCTGCTGATGCCAAAAAGAAAAACACAAATAGAACACAAGAACAATCTGTTAATAGTTCCGCTGTCGAACTTGAAATGTCATCAGAATCCGAGAAAGCTGTTGCTGAAAAAGTGTGAACATGTCACTAATAACTTTTATACCTTCAGTAAAATATTTAATTGATAGAAATTTGGTTTAATACTAAACATTTATTTTAGTTTTTTAAAATCGTAGTTCTAAGCATTTTTATTGCATCTAATTCTTCAAAAAAGGTAACAATCTTTAATTTTATAAGATGTAACAAGACTATTGCTTTGAATGATGTTAATTGCTTATCATTATTTTTGAAATTATGGTGGGTAGCATGAAAATAACCAAAACCTTCAGCCAACAAAGTCTGTTGCAAGAAAGAAAAAAACAAAGCAGAAAAAAAAAATCTCGGAAAATAAAAAAACCTATTATTTTTAATTGAAATCTTCATCAACGATAAGATTGAAAAAAGTAATAGAATAGATCAGATCTTTATTGACTCAACGTACTATACTGCAAACAGCTATTGCGATATTACTGAATTTATTGTTGACCTTTTATTTTCCAATAAGAATCGTATCATAGGATTTAATCAGAATAACCCAATACCCATATATAAATTTATACATAAACATATAACGGTCCCCATTTAATCTACCAACGGTTTAATACTCCAGTGCAAGAATGAATAATGGATCTCAGAATCAAAGTGCCAATAATGGCCAACAACCTCAACAGCAAATCAATTTACAAAATATACCACCACAGCAATTGGCCCAATTGGTGACTGCAATGAGAACCGCTTATGACCAGGCCAAGAATTCTACCAATGAGGCCGAAAGACAGCAGCATTTTAATCGTGCTGAAAATATCAGAAGATTATTAGCAAGATATCAAGCTCAAAAAAACAGGTTGCAACAGCAACAACAACAACAGCAGCAGCAGCAGCAGCAACGCACTCAACAACAGACTCAACAACAGACTCAACAGCAAAGAAATTTAACAGAACATCAACGACAAATTCAAGCTGTTCAAGCACAAGCACAGGCACTAGCACAAATGAATAACAATGAGAATTTCAATGCTATGAGCAATAACCAAGTTGGTACGCCTATGATGCAGCAACAGTCTCCCAATATGATGCTTCAATCCCCAATGATGCAACAAAAACAGACTAATGTTGGTACACCTATGCGACAACAATCACCTTTGATGACACAACAGTCACCGCCAGAGCAATTTCAAGCTCAAAAATCAAATCCAACTCCACAACCACAAGTGCAACAAAATGTCCAACAAATGAATCAAAATAATGTGATCAGAAACAATGCCATAGTAGGTACAAATGGTGCAGCACCTGGACAAATAAACGGTGTGCCTATTGCTAATAGTAATATAACAATGGAAAGGTTCAATCAAATTAGACAAAAACTCACTGAAGTTCAAAGGAGGGTTCAGTTGTTGGAACAAACAAAGAAAACAGGAAATGTTACTCCAGAGCAAATTCAACAGATTGATAAAGAAATAATTGAATGCAAGGCAAAGTTCCAACAGTATCAAAAAGTAGGGATTTATATTAGAAATCAGTTGGTTCTTCAAGCTAAAGCACAACAACAGAGACAATTGCAACAGCGACAGCAACAACAGCAACAGCAACAGCAACAGAATAACAATCTAAAATCAGCTCAGAACCAGAATCAAAACCAAAACCAAAACCGAAACCAAAACCAAAACCAAAACCAAATACAAGGAGTGCAATCTGCTGGACAAACACCTCAGCAACAGAGCTTTTCGCCACAGTTGCAGGCTGCACAACAACAACAGCAGCAGCAACAACAACAACTTAGAAATGCGAATAAAAGTGCACTTCAAGGTCAAGCTCCTTCACAGGCGCCAACTCCTTTACCTGTTCGGCCAACACCTCAGAGTCAACCTACAGCACAAGCGGGTGTTGCTTCACAGGCAGCTACATCAGGATTTCGAGCTTCTCAACCCACACCATCGCAAACTTCGAGAACTGGATCAGCTCTACAACAAAGGGCACCAAGTCGACAGGCATCTTCTACACCGCAATCTCAATTCCAACCACCATTACCACTGGAGAGTCGACATCCTTCTGCAACTACATCAGAAAAGCCACTTCCCCAACAACCTGGAAGCGGAACAGCGAAGAGTCCTAGTGTTGCTGCTACTCCTGCTCAGAATAATGGCACTGTAACTGCCCGGTCTGCATCACCTGTTGCAACTACTACAGATAGTGCTACAACTGGACGCTCAGGAACTCCCCAACAACAATCAAGGTCACGATCTGGATCATCGTTGAATTTGGCTGGCATTACACGTCAGTCTGTCCCATCATTGCCAATTTCGAGTTCTATTAATGTAAAACAGCCCACAATCACCACATTTAATAGTATCAATGATACGAGACCCAGTTTGACGGGAGGAGCTGCCAATCCTATGAGTATTTTATTAGATACACCAGCGATCACAAAATTGCCTACTTTTGATATCGAAGGAGACACTGGTGTCATTGATTCTAGTACCAGTGGACGAGTTTTAAATAAACGAAAATTAGGTGATTTGATAAATACAATAGGTGTTGATGAAGGGGATGGTAAGACCAGTATTGATGGGAATGTGGAGGAATTTTTGTTGGATTTGGCTGATGAATTTATTCATTCAGTGACAAGTTTTGCTTGTCGGTTAGCAAAACATAGAAAGGTGGATAGTATAGAGGCAAGAGATGTTCAACTACATTTGGATAAGAATTGGAATATCAAGATTCCTGGTTATGCAATGGATGAGATTCGAAACACAAGAAAAATACAACCTAGTAATAGTTATAGTCAGAAAGTACAAGGTGTCGAAGTTTCGAAAGCTGTGAATGATGATAATGCTTAAAGATGATAGTACAGATGGTAAATTGTTGGTTAGTAAAGAAAAAAAATTAGCTGTTGTTTAAGTTTATCGACTTGTTTTGATTTTCCGCTTTGTAATGATAGATTGTATATATTTACATCCATATATATATGATGCATAAATGCGTTTTTTTTTTTTGTATATGTATATGAGTTGTGTTTACACTTTGCATTTTCTGATCTTTTTCGCCCAGCTCTTGTGTTCTTTGTCATAAACACCTTCTTCGACCCCTTTGAAAAAATGTTCTTTGTCTTCAAGTAATTGCCAAGGAGTCTTTCGTACTGAATCATCTTTAATCAAACACAAATCAATAAATTGACACAAATATTTGTCATATGGCAACTTTGTCACAGGATTGATTTTGTTTGTCAATGTAGGGGCATCTTCATTGACTATTCTTTGTAATAGATCTAATATACCTTCTGGTCCATTATATGAATTGTAACCATTTCCTTTTTGTTTATTCTTTCTGCTTCTGCTTGGACTATTTTGCCCGTTTCTTTCTGCTGCTATAGATCCTTGCCTAACATAGGCATCGTCTTCGTCATCCTCATCGTCGTCATTATTGTTATCATCCTCCGACCATACTGGCACGCCACTGGCAAGTTCTATCAACATTAATCCTGTTGACCAGACATCTGACTTGACTCCGTAGTCCAACCCTTGAATTCTTTCTGGAGACATGTACATAGAAGTACCGACAAAAGTGTCGGCCATGACCAATGAATTGGTCAATTCTCGAGATACACCAAAATCACACAATTTAAACTCCCCTTTATGAGTCATTAACACGTTATTTGGTTTGATGTCACGATGAATGATTTTATGAGTGGTATATAAATAAGTCAACCCAGATAAAATGGCAAACGATAATTTCTTCAAAACAAAAGTAGGGAATTGTTTATTTTCACAAAGGGGCAATATCTTATCTAATGATCCACAATTACAATATTCCATACAAATAACAATCGTGTTGTTATTGTTCAAACAAGCTCCATAAAACTCAATGATATAAGGAGAATGGCATTCATGTAGTATTCTCAATTCACGGATGATTTGAGTTTGTATCACACTTTTCAGATCAATATGAATGATTTTCTTCGCCATTGTTTTTTGGGTGGGGATGTGTAAGATTTTCAGCACCGATCCTGAGTTTCCTGATCCCAACTGTTTTAACGTCAACAAATCTTTATTGTTTAACTTTAATGAACTGGTAGTGGCAATAGGAGACTGCGATGAAGCTGGCAACAGTTGAATTTGTGGTTCCAACGGAGATGATGCTGCTGATGATTTTGTTGGTGATATTGAGGAAATGACAGTTTGACGTTTACGATTGGTTGTTGGAAGATGGTGATGGCTATTTTGATAATGCTGGCGATGATGGTTCATACTTGTTAAATCTAAATTGGATATTTGGTTTAATATCATATCGGTGGAAACCACATTATCTGGATCAACATTCCTATTGCTTTGATTGACGTTCAATGAAGAGTAACCTGAAGATGGAATGCCTCCGGCACTTGAAGGTCGGCTCAATGTTTGACTCACAATTACACCTGACCCAGGGGATTTCTGTGCAAATTGTATAGAAGAAGCTGATGAAGACCCTGTTATATTGGATGTTGGAGTGGACGTAGCAGATGAAGATGCAGTGGGTAAATGAAGTATAGGTGGCGGGCGTTGTCTCTTTTGTCGTAAAGAAGTCGGCTCCTTTATCAGCATCATATCAGAACTCCTTAGGCTACCGCTTGTTGATTTGACTGGAGATGCATCTAGTGAAAGCTTTTTGAAGTTCTTCCTACCTAGACTTTTGGATTCCATTAGGCATTCTGGATTTGGATTCGATGATAATGATAATGGTGAAGGCACTGGTGGTAAATCCTTATGCTTTGTAGCTTCTTGTGTATCTATACGAGTTGTTCTTGTCATTGTTGAGGTGGAGTATGAATGAGCAAAAACAATGAACAAGCAAACCTGTTATTATAATTTTATTATTAATATATTCAAATAACGAGTGGTATATGTGTGTGTGTGTGGGTTTTCTTTCGTTTTTTTTGTTTTTTTTGGTTGATTATTTTCTTTTGGCCATTTTGTACATAATTACACTTCCACAAATTGTTTTCTTTAATTTTCCTTTTTTCTTTTTTCTACTTGGACAACTTTTTGTTTGTTTTGATTTTCTATGTACGCCTTGTTCTCTCTCTGTCACTCAGTATTTTTTTTTTACTGTTCGCTTTCGACCATTCGTGGCAGCGCCTGTGGGAGTTCTATCCTCAATTTTTTCTTTTCATTCTGTCTCTCATTCTTTCTGGCCTGATTGGGCGAACCAGGCTTCGTCGCAACTTATATTTCAACATCAACAAATTCAATTTATGAACCCTCCCCCCCTATACACCTTCTCCAATATCTCACTACCATTGTTTAACTATAACTATCATTATCTCCTCTTTCTACAATCCCTAAACCTAGGAAGTATTCACAACTATTTACGACCAGCATTTTTTATGTATTCTATTTAGTGCTTGTTTTACAATGGTTTCAAAAATACACATAACATCCACACATTATCTCTTAGTGGAAACAATGAATATCTGTTTTACGTACTTGATGAAAAATGATATTGTTATGTATCATTTCCTTATTCTTTAGCGTGTCAGAGTGTACCATTTTTGTTTCAATTTGGTTTAAGAATTGTGATAAAAAAATACTTGTAGTTTTATCAAACCCACATCTTTATAAATGAAAACATTAAACAACTCTATTGATTCCAGTATTAAAATTTACAATCTTGGCACTATAAAGACACTATGATGTAGTGCAATTCATTGTTTCTTGTTAGGGTACTTTTTCAAATATTCTTATGTCTTACATCAAAGGCTTTGTAAGTAATAAGTTCATTTGAAAACTGTTTTTTTATGCAGAAAAACACGTTAAACTGCTAAATATGGATAATATGAAGGCTTATCATCTAAATTCTTTCAATTGTTAGTAATATAACGATGCTTGTCTTATAATGCAGCAATTTGTTGCTGGTTCGTATCTTTTTATTTACATACTGCTGTATTATTCAAAGAGACTTTTGAGTATATTTATTCTCTTGCATCTGATTTCATCTGACGTGCTAGTTCTACTATGCATCCTTACCAGAAAAGCCGTTGCCATACACTGTTCAATTTCAACTAACCATGGTTGTAGTAGAACTCAACAGTTTGAGATACGATTAATGTGCATGGGTAAATGTACATTCAACAGTTTTACTTACAAGATGCCGGCATAGTTATATAAATTCAATTATATTTGTAGCACTGATACCACACCAGAAAGTTTTGTACATTGATAACTAGTGAATATAACAGTGACACAAACTATAAGGCAAGTTGAAAATAAACTATTTCTTCTTATCTGACCGAATCTATCAAACTCACACCGGGACACAAAAGGTAAGACTAGTGAATATAAAAATAAACATATTTCAAAATATTGGTCTTCAAAAATTAATGTGTCCTCTTTTTATGTAAATGCACAGACATTGATCTGCAAGAAACCTGATTTAAACTTAGAGTTTGGTTTCTTTTTATAACCAGAAAATCTGTCGCTTTTGTTAAACTTTTTAGGCGGTTATGTGAATTAAAAGCTTCACAATAACCATCACCAACAACCACATCTAAACACAGAAATTTCTAAAGCAGAAGCAACTCAACAATATGAAACTAAAAATTGTGGAAAAGATAATCCGTTTAAGTAAACTTGCGTTGAATATCACAGGCCAAAAGCAAAACCAAAAATAGATTTTCCATAATACCAATAAAAGAGAAGAGGTTCTGAAATAGTGATAATGGAAACTAAAATTTGATGAAATAGATATTGACTATACGTTGAATATTGGTGTAGATACATTATGGAATTGGCGTGATGGGTACACATACACTAAACGAAACAGAAAAGAGAGCAAACAGTGTTGAATATTTGTGGAGGTGTAGATATTAGAAAGTAAGTTATCTCGATCTCCTTCTATCTTATCCACTACTTGACCCAATTGAAGTTGACTTATACTAGCCACAAATGTTTTATTTTCTTTTGTTTTCTTCTGTTTGGGTTTGTTGTTTTTTATTGAAATCTTATTGTTGGTTTGATATTTTCCAAAAGGAAATTAGGGGTACCAGCTAAATTAGATTATTCGACGCGATGAAAGCAAATGTAGAAAAAAAAAAGAAAAACCATTAATTATAAGATTGGGTTTGTTTTCTTTTTCTGTTATGGTTTCCAGATAATGTATACATAAACTTTAAACAAACGACCGGGTTTATTGCAAATTGTGGTCAACTTTACATGAGATGCGTCTTAAATCCGACAGTATTAACAGCCGATGGTGAAATTTTTAAACATACTTTAAACCACAAACTAATTAATTGCTGTTTATTTCTTACACGGCCAGTTAGTTTGATTGTTAGGTTTTTCCCACTGAGTTTTTAACTAAATAGTCTAAAAATGGTTTTCGTTTCTATTAGTTAATCATTTTCCAGTTTAAACCTATGCAAGGCTGTTGTCATTTTAGAATTTTAGATTTTTTTCCTTCTCATCTCCTACTTGCTAGAACTTTGCGTTTTTCCCCCCATCTCTGTGAAATCTTTCATCACCGAGTTGCGCGTTTAAACTCCGACTTGTCAATCGGTCAAATTTACTAATCGATTTGTAATTATATCGCTATTATTAGAACCCAGAAAGAAGAATAATAACAATAACTATTAAAAAGAAAACTACAATGCAATTGTCTTTTTTTTTTAACTAAGAACAAAGATGCAAGGGGAAGTCGGTTAAATTCGGCTAATGAATATTAGCAACAAAGAACTGACACCCCATTGACCGTCAATTTGGATGCGAAAAAGAGTTTTAATAACTTTTGAAGAAGTACCTTGCTCAAGAGGGGCATACCTCATCAGAGAAAACTTACATGTTAAATCCTTCCAACCAAAACGGAAATAATACAAAATTACAAAAAAAAAACAAAGAGTAAAAGAGGTTATGAACACAAAACAAATAGGGAATAGAAGGGGGAGAGACTCAGACGAGATTAAAAACACTTTCATGTGTTTTTTGAAATTTTAACAGTTAGATTTAAGTTTTATAACTAAAAAATATAAAGAGCTTACATAAGTGTCTTAATATTGGTAGCACGTTACTTTTATTAAATCCTTCAGCTTGTGATTTTTTTTTGCTTGCTTAAAAATATCATCTCATATGGTAGCAAGATGAATAAAAAATTTGAATTAAACAAGACTATACACGAAGAATCATAGTTTTGAATGTATTAGCATAAAATTATCTATATTAATGTATGTTTACTTCTATATATTTTGGCTACATAGTATACAATATCCATGTTGTGTAAAACCTGACTATGCAAGCAAAACGTGTTATTTAAAAGTAGTAATGTAGGTTTTAAAAACTATTAATTGTTTGGATACTCTTGGTGGTATGGTTGTTGCTGTTGGTGCTGCTGCTGCTGTTGTTGTTGAGCATGACTATATTGTTGAAGCCCCTGATGCTGATTCAACTGCAATGGTGGAGGCGGTGGAGGTGGAAATGAACTTGTAGGCGCAGAATGTGGCTGCTGGGGAATTCCGTCGAGTGAATAATGCTGCTGCTGCTGTTGCTGTTGTTGCTGAAGTTGTAGTGGAGGTGGCATTTGGACATATGATTGATAGTACGTAGGTTGTAATTGCATTGAGCCATTATGTTGTTGTTGTTGTTGCTGTTGATCACCTACTACCATACCATTGTTTGGTTGCTGAATACCAGCTACACCAGAGTTTGACATTGTTGTGAAAGTATTCATTTGTTCATGACCCATCATATGTGGTTGAGGTTGAAACTGGTGATGACCTGTCATTAAAGGTGGTGGAGGCGGTGGAGGTGGTTGAATGTATTGATGCGACATGTTCATTCCATATTGGTTTTGAATTGGCGAAGTTCTCACTTCATCAGTATTTGTCACATTTTCAGGAGGTGATCTTTTCTTTTTAGTTCGACAATTAAAACAAACTTTATTTCTACCATATTCATTGGGATCTAATGCCTTAGCACATCGATTACAGTTACCCATTTTTTCCAAATTTGCTCTTCGGATTTTATCATTTTCTCGACATCTTTGACAAACTTTGTGACTGGCACCTCGTGCAGGCTTTTCTTCTTGGCTTCCTCTTCTCAGCTCGTTATTTTGATCTTCGTTTGACTTATTATTCTGCTCATCACCATTATTGTTACCTTCGTTTTCTTTGGATAAAATAGATGCATCCAATGGCCCCGAACAATGAACACATCTCCCTTGGGCTGCCCGACTAGCTTTTCGCAAACGTAAATTTTCCCGACAACTAGGACACAAAACAAATCTTCTTTCTGCCAATGGTATTTCTGACCCACATCTGCGACATACTCCTTCTCTATCCTTAGTTTTTTTCTGCCATCTTCTCGACCGTTGACGTTGTAATTTACGACAATGATCACATAGTTTGAAAGTTCTTGGCTCAGGCGGAGGTATTGATGACGAATTTTGTCCATTGCTGTTGTTACCATTGGTAGAATTGCTTGATTTTGGATAAATTATTGGTTGGTCAAATCCTTTTTTACACCTGGTACAAATGGATCTAGTCATTGGTTGCTGAGGCTGTTGCTGTTGCTGAGGCTGTTGTTGCTGTTGATGATTTTGTTGATCAACTGGATGATATGCACTACTACCTTCATTACTATGTTGTGGTTGAAAAGTGGAATGCTCTTGCTTGATCATCATCGTGTTTGGAGAATTGTTAACTGATGAGCTGTTGTCATTTGTATGTATGCTTGTCATTGAAGATTGCTCGTAACGGTTTTGTGATTGGTTTTGGTCCTGATTTTGTTTGGAAGCCAATTGATGTTGAATATGTAATGGTGGGATAGGGGCACTCAATGTTCTATCATTACTATTATAACTGAGAGGATTAATATTCTCTTCATATGATTGTTGTCGTGGTGGTTGTTGTTGGAGTACAGTGTATTGATTTGGCACACCATATTGCTGATTAGGGGTGTAATTACCACTATGCATTGTTACATATCCGGTGGTATTATGTATTGATTGTTGCGAAGAAGAAACCGAAGGAGTTACTCGTGGTTGATATTGCTGAAATCTGTTGTCACCAGAAAAGTTTGCATTGCTTAGTGGTTGTTGTTGGTACTGCTGTAATTGTTGCAACGGCTGTTGTTGCTGTTGCAATTGTTGTTGTGGAATCAGATTAGTATCTTGGGATAATTGTTGGTGATTCACATTTGCATCCAATTGTTGTTGGTCCAAATATGTTTGATCCATTGTCAATGGTTTTAAGTAATAAGCACCCGAGGCTGTAGCGATTGTGGACAAAATGGTGGATACTATGTTCTATTATATGTGGAAGCAAAGTTGTAAAAAATAAAAATTTAAAAAAATTCTAATTGTGATTCTTTTTCCAAGTAGAAGTTGCGTTTCAGATACTCGGAGGGGTGGTGGAAAGAAGAAACTGACGGAATATTAAAAAAATTAAGAAGCAACAATTAGTATCAGGAAACCTTTAGATAATGATAGCAATTATTATAATAGCTTTTTGTGACTAAAAGGGTAAAGAAATTAAGGGTCTTTGTTGATAGTATCTCTATGGCTATAATTTAGTGAGGAAATGTTAGTGGGAAGTTATTTCCACGACAAAGTAGACCAAAGAAACGGATGAAAGCTTAACTGCAGTAAAAAAAACAACAATGACTAGAACAAATACAGTAGTAATATGGAACAATAGACGTTGATAAAATTCTTTAGATCTAATTAAGCTTTATCTTTTTCTTCTCGTGGAAATTGACCAAACAGGGCAATTAATAAATAGGGTTTTTGAAAGTGAAAAAGCAAATATAACGTGAAACTGTTTTGATTATTAAGTTTCTGGAATAGGTTGAGAATATTGTGGGAGGACTTGAGTTAGGTGGTAACTTGAAAGAATGTACGGCTTTGTAACAAATGAAAAAACACTAATTGTAAGAATAAAGTAGCAGTTAATTGAATATGTTGGTTTTTAGCTCTAAGATCATAATCAGCTTGAACTGAAAAGGAACCATAAAAAAAGAAAAATCAAATATGAAAAAAAATTAAACCAACGGGGAAATCTCTGTATATTTATGTTTGGCAGATTCGTGATGATATTTATAGACACATTAACAATTAAATCAGGAATATCTATACATAATAAACAAATATAAACAATGTAGAATAACTAAACACATGTGTGCTAAAATCGAAGAAACTCACAAAAAAAAAAAACGATTCTGACTAAAAGAGAGGTGTTCAGAAAGTATTCGAAGGTCTGTATTATTTTTTAGGGAGGGGGGGAGGACATATATTGTTAAACAGAAACTGAATTTAGAAATCTGACAGGTTTGGTGAATAGTGGGCCACAAATTTTATGATCTGTTTGTGATATTTTCAAAAAAAAAAAAATTATTTTTTGGTTTTTCCTAAAAGCAAATTATAATAATCATCAGAAGCAGAATGGTTCTTCATTGTTAATCGTTTGTTCCTTCTATAATTGAAACCTTCATGGAAGTGTACAAATTCTTAAATTCATTACACTAAGTTTGTGACTAAAAAAATACAAATGCAATAGCTAAAGAAGTATTTTTTTTTGTTGAAAATGAGCTTTGTGTCATTATAACTACCAAGTGTAAATTCATCAACTACCCCCTTGTACATATCTATTAGTGGGTTATAAACTCCTGGTTACGAAATTATTTCTTGAAACCGAATACAAAAAAAAGACCATTCTTACAAACCCAATAGCCCATTAGTTACAACCTAAGGTAAATGCTCATAACACAAGAAACCACTTGTATTGTTTATTAGGCTTTTATTTGCTACAGAAAAAAAATTGAAAAATACAGGGGGTGTTAGGGTTGAAAATGAACAAGAAAATACCCTTGTAACACGAGCAACCCCTGTAAATTCTCTAGGATTTCCAAGGAAACAATGAAGTGAATAAATGAGAAGAAAAAAAAAGGACTTTCTTTTTACAAGCAATTTAATGTTATTACGCCTAACGTGTTTATTTTAAAAAGTGCACCAAGTAATTGTGAATCTCTTAAAAATCTGGTTTTATTTTGCTATATTTTGAACATGTAGAAGAGTTTATTATCAGTATTAGTATAGATAATCAAACCATACTTTACTTTACAATCTCCTTAATAATGGTTTACAAATAGCAGTGTACAGCAAAAATGGTTATGTGCCCTTGGTATTGAGTTATGCGCTTAACTGAACTGGAGAATTTACAAATTAGATGGAATATATTGATAGATTCTCCTAATTACTACCCCTCTTTACCTGTTTTACTAATTTCATACAAGCTAGTCGTGCTGTAAAGCAAGTTTTAATATGACTCTGGCCGTAAAAAAATGCCTTTTCATTTGAAAACCATTGATGAAAAATTGTGATTTAATTGAACCTCGACAAATATTGCCCAATTCTAATAATAAGAAGGACAAGACTAGACTTGATTATTACGATGCACCCGCCCTTTTCAAATTTTGCAATTGGGCGATTCTCTCATTTTGCCCTGTATTTTTTTTTTCTGCCACAGAAAAGTTTTTGACTTCTTTCCTGTTGTTGTTGAGCAAATTGTTAAGTGCATAAACACCACAAAAATTATGCCAACATTCACAATATTAACAAACTAGGGTGGACGTAGACCCATTTTTGTATTTTCAAATTGTTGAATACAAAACAAAACAAAAAAAGGAAAGTTGTTATTAGAATAATCCTTGCATAACAATGTGCTTCATAAAATTCTTAGTTTTCAACAGGGATTGGAATTATATTGAGAATAAACGATAGTTACTCTTTAATTAGTTGAGTGTTCCAAATGCATACAAAAGAACCTTCTCTTAATTACTTCTCAATGTTAATGTGTCTAGAATGAAATTAAAAAAAGAAAAAGAAACATCACTTCGAACTTGTAATACGAAAATGGCGGGGGCGTGCATAATTTAAGGAATGGCAATGCAACCTTGATTCAACAAGACCAGTATCATTTATTAGCAGTGTGTCACCACCCAATTCTAACCTAGTAAATTAATGTAACCTGAAATTTGAGTACAAAATATCGGTTTGTATACATCATGCAAGCTGAGTTTCCAGTTTTGGAAAAATCTCCTATTCTAATATACATGATCATTTCTCGTAACTATTACCGATATATGCTTAGTGGTTTTATGATTTAACCCATCACAAAAAAAAAATGCCTTTAATAATTTGGTTCGTGGTGGTGTTTGCAGTCTTTTTCGTTTTGATTTTAACGTCAATCGTCACAAGGAGTTGCATATTTGGCAAGCGTAATTATAACCAATGATATGTTTTTGACAGGCGTATTATATAAATGCATGTCAAATGCGAATTGGAAAACACGTCACAACAAAGACTGAAATTTGCATAATTCTTGGAATGCGGCATAATTTAAGAGGCAATTTGGTTCTACTGTTTGATTAAGTGCCTTTATTTGCCAACGAAGCCAAATAAAAGCTATTTGAAAATGATTCTCCTTTACGTTTTAGCAAGTTCAATTGAATTTCAGTATGATGTGATTTTTTTTATTCTCTTCTACTTTTAGTAACCTTGATAGATAGTCTTATCTTTTATTTTTCTTTTTTCCATCTCGTGCATTTCCGTTATGATTTTTTTCTTTCATATTTTAGTTCATCCTTACTATTGTCTATACTGTTAACTCATAGTTTCTAAGTTGTTTAGAAACTCTTTTAATTTTAACCTTAAATCATACTGCTCGCCAGGTTAACTGATGTATATTGGTCTTAGTGTATTTTTTTTTCCTGATGGTTACACCGTCTCCATCAGGCAATTTATGTATCTGCTTGTGCAAGCTTTGTAGTGTTAAATGCAATTTGGGCTAAATTTATGGAATAAAACACCATTTCCGGGTTATGATCCCGGAAATGATTAAAATTTTCAATATTGGAAACCATTTTCTTGGTTTGTTGTTTTTATTATTATATTTTTGCAATTAAAAACTTAAACAATTGTTAGCTTCCTAAAACTTTAAAGTTAAATTGTTAACCATTAATGACCAGTGTACTATATGATACTGATTAGTTAACCTTAAACAGAATGTAGCGTTTTATTGTCAACAACTTGTTTCACTTCAATACGTAAAAACTGAATGCCATTGTTTAACAATTCAAAAGGCAATCAAAAATGGAGTGAATAAGCAAGTGGATAGTGCATGTGGCAGTCGAAGAAAGTACAACAGGTTCGGTTTAGTTTGGGTCTTTTTGTGCAATTTATAAATTTCATATTTCCGATTGCGAGTGACAGAGGTTAAAAAACAAAAAGAAAAACGATTAAAACAATTTCAACCAACAGATCCACAATTCAATGACCAAGAAAGGATCTATTAACCGTCTAATAAAGATGTTTTACTAGGATTTTGAGCCACTTCTAATTTTCTACTGATAAATAAAAACATACTAACCAAAACCTCTTTATAACAATAACCACTGTAACTATTTATATATACTTTTTGAGATATTTTTTTTTGTGCCCATAAGAGTTTCTGGTGGTCGTATTAAAAATTGTCAGACGACACAAAAGAGCTCGACTCCTTTTTTTTTTTCGCTTGACAACACTCATTTTTCAAGAAAGTTCTTTGTGATATAGGTTCCCTCTCTTTTAATCGTTTCCTATAGAAGTTTGTCACATTAATTTGACATACAAGGGTCATCAAAACTAACTACAATATATTGGTTGTCTGATTTACGTATTTTAGCACATAAAATAATGTTTTTCGTGCGCACAGTACGTGGAGAGCTATACTATTGTTGTCTTCGCCTTACACTCAGTGCCAATTTTCCTGCCAATACATACTGTGGTAATGAAAATCATATACAATTGATCATCTAATCCATTTAAAACCATATATTTGTTGGCATAACGCAAAATGATATTTCAGGATTCCATGTGTGTTTACCTATCTGGAAAACCTCCTCAACCTTTTGTTTTTTCATAACGCAGGCTGATCTTTGTCATTGGTGCATATAACATTTGGATTAGCTGGCCCAGTTTCATAACCACTCTTGTTTATGTTTTTCTTTCAATTTGTGTTTTTGCTCCAATAAACCTTTTTTTTTTGGTAAAGAAGAAAATATCATTACTGACAAAGTTTTTAGTTGATAGTCAAGATGTAAAACCAAAATTCTCTTCATTTTCATTGGTGTTCGAAATTTTACTACAAGAGGATTCTAGAAAATGATAAAAGAATTCAAGGAGATGTTTATGATCTATTTCTTTTTTTTTGGACAGTTACTGTGTCTACTATGTAGTGAAAATGATATGTTCTAACTCTTTCATTTGCCAACTACTACTAGACTTGAGTAATGGTAAAGTTTGGGCCCAGGTCTAATGCCAACAAGATTAGTCACATTTTCAAAACACCTTTTAGGTTAATTGAAATAGATTGTTTAAATCTATCCGTGATAACATCCTTGTGGAGATTAAAGTCCGAGGCATTTACATCTATTATACAAACATTCAGGTAGAAAATAATAGATTCTTAGATGAAAAACTTATTTTCAGTTATTTAATTCATTTTGCAGCTATTGCCACATATAGGAAAAAAAAGAACACTTTTAGTTGCTTTGTTTTATCTTTCAACAATATAAAATATAATAATTTCAACTTAGTTCAAAAGAATGAGTTCGTTTTTTTTAGATTGCAATGCTTGATGAACCATGTTATTGTTTTTAGTCACATTAATCATAAAAATAGATTTATCATTACTCTTTGTTGGGACATTTAACTTTTGTTGGTGGTAAATAAATTAAAGAATTTTAAAGTTAAGATAGAATACATTTCTTGATTGATTAGAAAAAGATTATTACTAATATTACTAATCCAAGTTTCTAATATCTATACCATCTCTGGTGTTTAGACCTATTGATGTACAGTTTTCCCACTTCCAAGTAAAAGTTAAAGTTGAACCTTTTTAGCTTTGCAAACAATAAAAATCCGTTTTCAATTGTAATATTGAATATCTCAGTTTATTCAAATTTAAGGTTCCAAAAGGCCTTTCAACCTTATTCAAACAAACAAAATCGTATACTAACAACACTCTCCTAATCTGATTGTATCAAGCTTGAGTTCAGTAAAAATAATACGAGTCGTCGTAGTATTAATGCTTGTTTTCCATATACTAAGACTATATGATAATTAAGATTTTTGGTCTTCGACGTAACAACATCAAGATCTGTAGTTGTTCAATCAGAGAAAAGTTATTTGTAGTATGTTTAAAAGATACTTCAAACACAGTAGATAAGATGCAAGAATAAGAGAAAATGTCAACCCTGAATGGTGAGTTACAAATAATCAAAGAAAGATAAAACCTTTAAGGTTCATACTTGATTCAATTTCATCTTTATGGCTGAAAGATATGTAATCTATGACTGTGGTGAGTTACATTACTTTTCAATCACCTCCCCTCCTTCTCCTTCTCCTTCTCCCTCTTCCCCACTCCCCCTCTTTTTTTTTTTTCAAGTTTTTGATTTTGCAAGTATACACTTGGATTATGAATTCATGACCATATCAAGATCTATTTGAAAAAGAAAAAGAAAAACTGGATGAGAAACGCAATTTTCAATCTGTTTTAGAACTGAAACAGAAAAAGTTCTTAACCGGGTTTAATTTTAAAATTGTGTTGGTGCAAAGTGTGGTAAAATATAGAAGTCAACAGTTTTAACTTTTAGCTATTAAACTAACAATAAAAAATAGCTAAATTTGATTAGTTTTCCAGAAAGTCCCGACTCCCGTGAACACGGACCGACTTGTGCTGACCCATACAAACACATACTAGACGGAGTTGATTCTTCCAATAAAGTTGGAAGTGGTGGAAAATACATAGTTTTTTGGATGACCACATTTTATTCAACTCATAAAAATTTTGAAGGAAGGAATAAAAGTTGGTATTCTTGGTAGTTCCAGAATCACGAAAAGTCTATTGGTTCTTCATTAATTGTGTAATTTCAAGTTTTTATGCTAGATGTTGCTATTGTCAAAGAAATGTGAAATAATATCTTGTAAACGGTTACTAAGGATTCAGATACTAACTAGAGGAAAACCAACCTGATACAACTGAAAGAAAAAGTATTTCTCTTAATATTACCAACACTCTTTGTTAATTTTTGCAGGAATTTATCTAAAACTTTTGGTTTTTGTTATTTTTTTTTTTTTTTTGAAAATGTAAGCATTCATCGTTTAAATCCGACGTTATTATTGTTCTATCGTCTCGTTCATCAGTTAAACCTGAGAGATTTAGACGGCATTACCAAGAAATATGGAAATTGTTGTGGTCATTTCCTTGGTGCCCTTAGTCAATTTAATTCTTGGTGCAATGCACAACGATCATCAACAACAAGGGACCCGTAAAGTCATACCTTTTGGGATGGCTTTGTGTGTGTCGTGTCAACTGTTTAATTCTGTGATCGTCATAAATAATTTTGCTGTTATGGTTATGAGCTCGGGTTAGTGGTTATGATAGGGTTTATATTTCAGAGATCTGCAAAAACTAAATACCTAACCCAACGCCAGCAACAAAAAACAAAATGATCTAACATATATGAAGTTGAATTGATTGGCATAAGAATATTAAAGCGTGAATATTGCAAAGGGTATTCTTGCTCTTGTACAGTAAAATTATAACCGTCGTCGGTTAGATAATTTATGCACATTTTAAGGAGACGAAGAGGGGGGTGAGTGGGACATAAACACATGTTTCTCAATGGGTTTGCAAACTTAACAAACTGACGTGGTTTTGCAGGGCACACGTATCTGCCACAATGAGAATAAAAATATACTACAACACTATAGAGAGGTTACTACTGAATCTAATTGAACATCTAGAAGTAGGGTTACTGTAAATGACTTATCCCAGTTTTGATTAGAATTATCGAGCCACAGTTTCTGATGAGCCACGGACATCCTTCTCTAAATCTTTGAACCAAGCATTTTCTTAGTTAAAATTCTTTCGATATATATTTATCACAAAACTGAATACACTTCCCGTCTATGCCATTTTTGTTTCTGTTTTATGCATTCCAAAACGAAGAAGAAGCTCTTTTGGTTTATGATTTTGAAAAGCTACGAGTAAATTAATTGCTAGCGAAGTCAAAAATTGCTTAGTTCGACAACCACGCAGGGCATGTTTCATCGTGGCTTTGCTAGTAATACGTTTACCTATCTTTAATTAATTTGGAACTTATTCACGAGCTATTTATAGCAACAAGATGGTTTCAAACTATTGTCTACAACGTATCTTTGTTATAAAATTGCATAACAATGCTAGTATTATTCAACAGTGAGGACGTTTTCGTGTTGTATTTACGTATAATGAAATTTAATAATCAACATAACCACCACATTGCCTTGTTGCCAAAAATAACCATAACCATAACAACATAATTAAAATCAAGTGATACCTTGTATCTATCGTCTTTTTTATTTGACCTTTAGTCAGCCAGGGTTGGAGAAAACATAAAAATACAACCACAAAACTAAAGTATTAAATACTCCTTCTACAAAACAGTAATTTAAAAGTGCCTCTTCAATGAATCAAAAGACTTGAAGGCTCGACAAATTAGTTTTCAATGTCAAGGTTCTAAAATTCTGACTTTAGACTCCTGTTGGGTATTACGTGGTACATTATAATTTGATAGTATTTGTGATACTTCTTGTGTATTTTGTGGAAATAAAGGGAACGAACATGAGGCTGCAAGTTTGAATGAAAACTAATATTGTGAAAAAAGCTAACTTACACAATAGTGAAGGACATGAAGAAAAAGGACAATTTTGTTCATATTTCCGCTGGATATATTCTATAGGGGTAAAGAACAAGGAATTGCAATTTGGGAGCAAAATTTTTCATCAAGTAAACTACGGTTAAGTGATATCAGAATACCATCTACAATCTCTTTGTACAAACTACAGATGACAACAGCTCTACATCAATTATGCCCCTTTTTTTATGCTTAAAGCCACTAGCATGGTTTTACTTTTTAGGTTCAGCTCAAACCATCGAGTCCTAACCAATCTATGCCAATCGCGTTTATTACAACCATTGTAGCTTGGAATTGGTTTTTTTAAACAGGTCTTTATTGTTGTGCTTAATTTTATTTGGTTACCTGCATTATAGACATGTGATATTCAATTGACCGTGGTATTTCCAAAAAAACAGGTACTGTTAGATAACCACCTACCAGAAAAGAGGGCATTGGACTTTCTCTTTGAAAAATTACCCCCAAACTTGACTTATACTAGGGGTTGGTATTTTATCCAACTTCGTAACCAAAGACATCATATAATTTTATTCGAAGAATTTCATCCAAATATATTATGTTCATAATATACAGTAACCAAATCCAAGTTCAGTAAAGTATATTAATGTCTTTACAAACAACAGTCGATAATGGATAATAAAATTGAATATATTATGATAAAGATAATCTATAATTAATCTATAGTGCTATACAACAACAACAAACAAAAATAACAAACAAAAAATTTGTGGAAGTGATTATATATATTGATCACATAAACATCATCAATCCGAAAACTACCAATGCCAAGTATTTGATATTTTCAATCAGTTCTTTATTGGATCCGTTTTCATATGGAATGGTAATTGCCGAAGAAGAAGAATTAGTCGGTGTGATGACAGAAATTTCAATGGGGACGTCTGATGGAATTGACAAACTGGAACCATTTTGAACACCAGCAGTGGCAGTAGTATAATCAGTGGTGTGTACACTGTTAGTGGCATCGTTAGCAACTGATGGTTTAGCACCTGAAACACTCGTGAGGGTAGTAGCACCTTCTGTGGAAGTTGCCATTGTGATGGCTTGTGTGTTGGAAACATCGTCACCCACGATACTACTGACATTATTACCAACAGTGGAAATATTTTTCTCGGAATCTCCCACAGTAATAGTGGCACAGGAAACGCTTGAGACATAGGTAACAACACTTTCAGAACACTTGGATTTGTTGCAACTGGTGATGGTGGCAGTGACAATCAGATGAGATGATGGAAGGGAATTGCTGTTCACAAATTCAGTTGTGGTCATGGATAATGAGCCATCATGGTGTTCAGCAATAGACGTTGTGTCGGAGACTGGAGCAGAAGCAATCTCTTCATTATTCAATATTGAGCTGCTAGTATTGATTTCAGATTCTGAGGGAGCAACAACAACAGTAGCAGAAGACAAGTATGATGAGGTAGCAGCAGCCAATGATTCACCCACTGTCTCATAGGAGCTGGCACTAACAGTTAATGTTTCACTAGACTCAATTGAAGTGTTGATTTTCCAAGGTGATGTGAATTCAGGTACAATAGCAGATGGTGCAGGAGGGAAAGTAGTCACGGTTGTTAATAAAGTGTCTGATTGACTAACCACACCAGATTCAGTAGCCACGGAGCTGTCTGAGTTTGTGGTGGTCCAAGTTGATGTAAACTCAGTTTCAATGACACTATATGGTGGAACAACTAATGAAGTGGCTGGCTGGAAGGTTGTCAAGGTGGTTAATGAAGTACCTGATTGGCTTATGATGCCTGATTCTGTAACAACAGAAGCATCAGAATTGGTAGTAGTCCAAGTGGAAGTGAACTCAGTTTGTATATCACTGGATTGAGTGGCAGATGAAATAAGTTCAGTATTTGATTCAACAGAAGTAACCAATGAGGGACCAGCAGAAGATGGGGTTTCAAATTGTGTGGTGAATGAGACTGAATAAGTACTGCTAGATGGTTGGGGGGCAGCAGAAGATGCACTGAAGATGAATGATTCACTTGGGACGACAAATGATGGCTCAGCAGAAGCGAGCGACTCACTAACAACGGACAAGGCAGAAACAGACGATTGAGGTACCATGGTTGAATGTGAAATCAGTGAAGGCGTGGAAACAATATAGTCACTGGCTGTTTCAAATGCAGACTCGCTGGAAAATACGGTATTGATATCAGCAGAAGATTCAAAGGATGAATGTTGCATAGAAGAGTGGTGACTTGAGACAGGTGTTTCAATGGATAAAGTTGGAGCAGAAGATATTTCCCAATTAGACATAACACTTAACAACTCTTCAACTGATGATGTTTCGATAGGGATATCTGTGAGTGAGGCCAATTCTGTGGTATCAGGTTCAACTGTTGACATAATGGTGTCACTAGAGAAAACAGTTGCAGTGGATGGGGCAGTGGACAATGCTGGGAACATTGAGGTGGTGGTGAACCATGAGCCGCCTTTATCTGTCAGAACGTTAACAACACCACTTTCGGTGACGGTGTTGCCGGCAGTGTTGGTTTTTGTGATGGTAGTAGTGTATTGTGTTGGTGTTGTTCCTGGAGCCTCTGGTATTGGCTTGCAAGGAATCTGACAAGACTTTGGTAAGGTTCTTTCTGGAACACGCCCGTAATATGCAACAGACCCTAAAATTGTGGATGGGATACCAGAACCTGAATCAGTGACCACTTGGAATTTTGATGGATCGTACCCTGTACCGATGTTAAATTTTTGTTCAAGCAAAAGATTTCTCAAGGTCAAGATACCAGAAGTGGTGTCATAAGCGTATGCTGAATTCCAGAGATTTCCCATCAATGGAATAGTCAACCCAATTTTGTTACCTTCCCCAAAACCATAGACGTTGAATGTTTGTGTGGTAGATACGGCTTGGACAATCATGGAGGAACCCTTGTCGGTCAAGTAAAAGTTCTGTTTGGGGGAAACAGCTAACAAAACGTTGGAGATGTAAATGGTGGAGTCGCCGTTGGCAGTGAAACAACCCGAACCCTTAATTTGGGTTGTTTGTTCGTAGACCTGGTTATTCAAACAGACTTGACCGTTGTTGGTGATGGATCCCAAGGGCATACCAAGACTTACGGTGCCGGAGGTTCTTTGATTTTGGTAAAACAGCAATAACCCGGTGTTGGTCCACAGGGCAGAAGTGAGTGCGGTGGAGCTGGAGAACTCACCGGAAGCAGCAAAGTACATTTCCCCGTTGTTGGTGAAGGAGACGCCTCGCAAGTCATAGGAGGACGAGGTTCTGGAAATACGCGAGTCAAAGGAGACGACTCCGTTGTTGGTGATGGAGTGGAGCAATGTTGTTAAACTGACTTGAAGGGCCAAAAGATGAGAGGTCAGGGAGATATACAACCCCGCACCATCTCTGACGTCTAACTTACCAACGAAGTTGGTGTAAGCATTGTCGATGATGGACCAGGAAGCCCCAGGGTAAATGGTAATGTCGCCCAAGTTCAAGGTGACTGTGCCTCGATCGACCTTGTTTTCGGTGATCTCAATAGCAAAAACTATCTGTGTGAGCAAAGCAATGGAAACAAGAATATTCTGGAATAGTTGCATGTGGAAGATTGAAGATTGGTTTGTAGTGATGAAAAAGAATTGAAATTGTGAAAAACGGGAGAGGATATTGGATGAATTTATAGTTTTCTGAGGTGTATAGATTAGAATTTGTTTCTGTAATGAAGATATAGTAAACCAGTTGCAAAAATGGGTTTGGTTTTCTTTTTCTTGATGTTCTAGAAGAGTGTGTAAGGGGGATCTGCCCCGAAAAATTTCTTTTTTGACACTCCTGAAACAAGTCAATATAAAGAAGAAACGTTTATTCGGGAGAAGTCCCGTCCATCTAGTCACCTAAAGTGTAACCAGAAAAAGAAAATAGAAACAATCTTGTTCAAGATTCACCACTGGTAGTCACCGGATTTGCTTGCCGAAAAATAATAGAAAAAAAAAAGATCATAGGTTGCAAAAAAATAACTGGTTGTCAGATAGATTTGTCCTTTGAGTGTAGAAATGAAACCCATTAACATAGCTCTTGGCGAGATAGATATTGCAACAGGAGAAGCCGATATTCCGTATTAGAAACAAACAAAGTTTTTGTGTAGTTACTAGCTAGAAATATTCAAATGGAAAAGAAATTCCACAAAATCGGGAACCATTTCTTTTTGGATGTGTCTAAGTGTTTGTCAGTAGTGCTTTGGGAGAGGCTCTGCACTATGGCATATAGTTCCAAAAGCAAATACATTAGGTGTAGTTAGACATGAGAAGGATCAAGTTTGCTAAATTCCAATTTAAAGTCGTTACTAACGAGACAGTGTAATGGTAAATAATTGGTGGTAGTCACGCGCGCGGTTGATGTTTTAAACTCTTATTCATTTCCATTACTATAGAGTTTAACCATTCTTGGTCAAGATACTTTATCGAAGATGCTAGATCTTGTTTTTTATTTGTTCACTGTAGAGTTATCATACTTAATTGTCAATATACAATAACATTACGCCCTTTAATCGGATATTATTTGTTAACTATCTGTTTGTCAAAGTGCAAATTGATAAGTTAGTTATTACAATAGTATTGGAATAGTGACCAGAAACATACAATAATCAAGAATTCCAAGTTCGTGAAACATATTGGTTATTAAAACCAATCTAGAAAACGAACCACACATTAAACTGAAAGTATTTGAATATTAGATATTATTAGTTGAATGGAAAATACACATTCTAATTATATGACTATTTACAAAATTGACCTACTAAAAACAAACACTCTCTTTGCTAACTGGTATTAAGAAATTAGTGGAAAGTACTATCAAGGGATATTCATATATCATTAAACTGACAAGTCTCTTTAACGGACATGAATTAATACTGTTTACCTTGAACAATTCAATCCTTATCCTTTACTAATATAACTTGCTTATTTCTAACTAATTCCTTGATTCTGCCAATCACTACCCCTATTTATTTAACCAAATCTCTTTCTATATAATATTTGAACGACTTCACCAGCACGATAAGCACCCAATCCAAACAAAATTATCCCTGCCCCTCTCACTGATCGTTGCCACCAAAGGGGGTTTTTCGTAACGTCGATTTTCCCCGTCGTTTTATCTTTGAATTGATTCGGTGAACTTAGATATAATCCGCCACCAATGGCAACAATTGATTGAATGGCAGTGCATGGTAAACATTCTGATTGCAATTCGTCTGGTGATGGTGGGTAGGGACGAGAAGGTGGTGGATTGAATACTGATAATATATTAGACATGATGTCAAATTTGCAACTATATGGCTAAATGGAATGTGATATGTATTAGGTGATACACCTTGGTTGAGGTTCAGAATAAGGAAGAAGTGGGTGGTGTTTGGTGATGTCGTATAGCGGGATCAATCTGAAAAGAAAAAGAAACAGAACGTTCCGGAACTTATTATTTCTGCAGCAACAGGTTAGACAAGCGATGGTTACATCAGACACGACTTTCATTTATTTAAGGGCAAATCAAACAATAGGTATATAAAAAAAGAGAGCGATTGAAAAAAAAGTTACCAATAGAGAACCCACCTAGGTTATACCTAACAATTAAAACTTCTATATGAACTCACGATATTTATTACGAACCCATAGTAGGGTATTGTTTAGACCACGAAATACTACAACAATATCAGCAACTCGTGCCAACTTTATATCTCGTCGGCATGTCTCACAATATAATTATAATCAAACTTATGCTGCTTACAACCAACCAAAAACACCATTTTGGAAGAAACTTGTATATGCAACATTGGGGCTAGGTATTATTTCTGGGTATGTTTATTATATGTGGTGGCCTAAACATACTTTTCCAAGTTCAATTGCCAAATTTTTACGTAAGGGATTATGGGCAGAAAGTGATCGTGGGGAATTTGATTATCAGTTAGCATTGAAATATTATTTACAAGCATTAGAGCATGCGAATGAAATTGGATTAGATCCATTAAGTGATGAATATACTGGGATACAATTAAAAATTGGAGAAATGTTTGAACGATTGAATATGTTAACTGATGCAGCATATATTTATAATGAAATTGCTACATTATACTTGACAGTTTTGACTGCTCCTCGTGATTCTCCAGAGGGACAAAGAATTAAAGATCGTAAACATCGTCGTCATTTAATTCAAAAAGATTTAAGAATTGCCATTAAATTGGTGTCATTAAATCCTACAAATCCTAGTTTAGCTAAAGCTATACTTATTACCCATTTGATAATTGCCCAAGATGAAGTTAATAAATTGATGGGATCGTCATTATCTTCGTCAAATAAATTAAATTTGGTTAATAAGATTGATCCCAATGACAAACTGTCATCAACCAACACTTCGAACGGAGCTTACACTGCCGTTTTAGATAATGATACCATTGTGATTACCAATAATAAAACTGGGGAAGAAAATCGAATTAAAAAGACCCCTGAAGTTTGGGAACCTTTCACTGATGAATTTTTCAATGCCATGGATTTATTAAGTGCTGTTTGTATTACATCTGGTGATTTAGCCATGGCTACTAAAGTGAAAATTGCCATGAATGAATCAATGTTATTAGCTGATATTGAACCTTCCAAAATGTTATTATCACAATGTAATTTAGGATCTTTACTTTATATGCAAGCTGAAGAATTAGAAGCTCAAGAAATATCCATGACAAGGAAGTTTTCCGAACTTTCTGGTATTGAATATGATCAATTGTTAGAATCACATCAAAAACAAATGCATTTACAACATTCGGAAACAAACCCTGAAGATAAAACAGATTCGAATTCAAATCCAAATTCCAAATTGATTATGGAAAAATTGAGAGAAACTGTACCGATCCTGGATCAAGAAGCATTTGCCACAGTGACTAGATCAAGATCAGTTTGTTTACAATTGGCAATCAAGTCATATGAATCAGTATTACAATTTGCAAAATCTTTCCCACAAGATTTTGTTAAACAACATAATGAAATCAATGAAACTGTAGCATTAGCAACATATGGTTTAGGAGTTATTAATTTACATTTAAGTCATTATGAAAAAGCTGAACGATTATTACGTGAATCAAGAGTTAGAGCAAAATCATGTGATTATGGAACATTGTTACCAATGATTGAAAAAGAATTGGAAAAATTATTTAATGAAAAAAAATCGTTAACCAAAGATGAAAATGATAATTCAAAGTTAAAGAAAAAGAAACATTCTTTACATGATATTGAAATGGATATAACTTTAAATAAGTAAATAAATGAATAAATAAATGTGAATAATTGTTTGTATAAATTACTACATTCTATGTAGCATTCTAAATAAATGAAAATGAAATAAAAAAGCAAAATGAAAAAAAAAAGCAAAATGAAAAAAAAAGCAAAATGAAACACGTTTAGTTTAGTCTAGTCTAGTTTAGTTTAATCTATTGTTGTAATAATCTACTTTCTTCATCATTGGGTTGTCCCTTTTTCGAAAATAACCAATGGAAAGTAGCAATAAATGCATTAGGTTCAATTTGTTTTTGAATTTTATATTTTAAAATTTCTTCTAATGAAGGTGGTTCAATTTCTTGTACAATATCTGATTGAGAACCACCAAAACCAGAATCTAATGAAAGAGTATCAGCGGCGTTATCTGATTTGACTGGTTTGATAATGTTGTTGTTATTAGTATTGATAGGCATTGGTGGTGGTGCAGCACCCGTGATAATTCCATCTAATTGTTGATTATTGTTGCTAGTAGGGTTTCTTGCCATTGAAGCTGCTGATTGATGAATTGAATCAATAGCTCCTGGCACTGCCCCTGGAAGAGCTCCTGCTATTGAAGGGGTTGAATCATTAGTCATTGATGTTCTTCTATTCAAGTCATTAGTTGCACCATAATTAAAAATACTACTGCTGCTACCGCCAACACTTCCAGAAGCATGATGAGAAAATATTGATGATTTATCATCAAAAACTGAACCCATTTCTTCTAGTGATAAACCTTTTGTTTCTGGGAATAAATACCAAACGGCGAAAAATGAAATAAAACATGAAATAGCAGGGATAAAATAAGTTTTCCATTTAATTTGATCTAATAAAATTGGCGAAGCTAATCCAACAACAAAGTTTGAAAACCAATTAGTTGCTGTTGCTAAAGCAGCACCTTTTGAACGAACCGATAATGGTAATACTTCAGCAGGTAATAACCAACCAATACCACCCCAAGAAAACCCAAACCCAAAATTAGAAATAATAATACTTGTAACGACAATTGTAGAAGTATATTCATTATTTAACGAAAGTGAATAACCGGCAATACAAAATGGAATACCCATGATTAAAGCTCCACTCATCAATAATGGTTTTCTACCCCAAGAATCAACTAAATACCACGGAGGAATAGTACTTATGACATAAATAATACCATTAATACCCGTCATAAATACTGCTTGTCTACCGACCCAACCTGCTTCTTCAAAAATCATGGGGGCATAATATGAAATAAGATTGATCCCATTCAATTGAGCAAACATTAATCCAAAGCAAGCCACTGATAATCTTTTAGCATAACGTTTAAACAAATATTCATATGATCTTTCTCCACCTTCAATTCTATCGATTAAAACTGATTCTTTAATATTTCTATATTCACTCATAGCATGATCATCTTCAACGTCTCCATCAGCATATAAATCAGCTATAACAATCATTCCTTCTAAATCATGATCATGATTCAATAACCATCTTGGAGTTTCAACAACAATAAACGTACCTAACCATAACACCACCCCTAATAAAAATTGGACAATCAAAGGTGCTTTCCAACTATAATCATTTTCAAGGTATGAAAAGGCATAATCTAACCAAATACCAATGGCATAACCAAGAATATTCCCGGTGAATTCAACACATGCATAAAACCCACGAGCTTCAGCAGGACTAATTTCTGATTGAAACATGGGGACAATAGTGGTTAAAAATCCAATACCAAACCCACCAAGTAATCTACCAATACATAAAATGAACATATTGGGAGAAATACATTGAATAAATCCACCAATATAAAAAAATACTGCACCATAACGAGTGGCACGTTTCCTTCCTACTAAATCACCAATTTTCCCAGCAATAATTGATGAAAATAATGCTCCAATTTCTAAAATGGCAATCATGAACCCAATTTCTGTTGGACTAGGATTATGATAATATTGTTTGAAATATTTATTGGTTATAATGGGGGCATAAACTGATTGTTCAAATCCCATTACTAAAATCCCAAGAGTCACGAAAAATGTGGTGAAATTTAATAATGCTTTTCCCACAAGAATTGACTCTTTGATTTGTACATGGTGATGAGGATGAAGTTCAGTCAATTCTGACATGGTTGATGAATGTTTTTGATGAATTTACTTATTTAATTGATAACGGTATATAGTGGAAGATATTGTTTATATGATTGTACTCTAGTAATTGATATTATAAAAAGAAGGAAAATAACTAGAAGATTGACTCCTTTTTTTTTGTTCTTGTCGTACTGGATGATTAAGCAACCTAACGATCTTGTTTTTGTAATTGTTGATGAACAATTTAGATCAGATTTTGTTGATAGCAAGATTGGGTGAGATTTACACGACTCCAAAGTATATTTGTTTATTTGTGTGGGGCGAGCGAATGAACAAAGGAAGGGCGGGAAGAATTTAAACGAATTATTCCCCGTCCATGTAACAAGAAAATGGTTTCGTCAACAAAAATCTAGCAAATTCACATCAACCTGTTTCCTAAACTCGATAATTGACATCATTGAACTTAACTATTGTATATAGAATGCTCACTCTAGTAACTCTTCTAACACACATGATTTCGGGGTTCGGATGATAATTGTTGTTGATGAAAAAACCTGAAATGTGGGGTTGACCAGTATTTATGGTCATGGTTCACTTTTCAAAGTGGTACCTCTTGACAACTCATGAATTGTTTGAAGTTGTCAAGAAATTGAAATGTCAACTACTACAACAACAATTAAATCATACAAAGGTCTAAAATCAATCCAATCAAATGCTAATTGTGTGCAGTATAATGACATCATAAGTAAAACGACAAGGAGAAAAAAAAAAGATTAAGTTTAACAATTTTGCAACTTGTGACATTGACATAGATAACCTAAAAAGACTGTGCTTTCAGTAAACACGTCGACCTATACATGTCAATGAGAAGACCATTATTGTAGATCAGAAGTATATGAATTTGTGATTATGGTAAACTCTACCATTTAATGTTATTTACGAGAACCATTTTTTTTAGAGAAGAATTTGTAGCCAAATGCTACTAAAATTTGAAATATACCCATAATAAATTACACTAATAAATTATACGAAATATTTATCTAGAAATCCATCCTAATAATAGCCATACCAATCCAATCATCCCATAAACAAAAAAAGAAAAAGCAATAGAAGGCAAATAATAAATGACAAGAAGTAATAATTGCAAATTTGTTTGTC